>ERZ651776.4723-NODE-4723-length-12330-cov-23.451889_pt1 | contig 12330 bp, 10 predicted proteins | sample MGYA00514761_ERZ651776 | MGnify/ENA metagenome assembly ERZ651776 | reverse complement strand
TATTGGATTGATCAAATTGATTTTCAAATTGTAGATAATGATTTAAATTTATGTGTAAATTCAGAATTTGTAAAAACCTCTATTGAGAAAAAAGTTTTTGATAAGATATTAAACGTCTCAAAAAGCATTTCAGAGATAGATAATTGTATTTTTATTTTAGACCCAAGTAAAAAAGTAAAAAAAATGGAAATCTCTTCTCCTTTGGTTCAAGAGGTAGTGGTTTTTGAGGAAGAAGAGGTTACAGAAGTAGATTTAAGTGTTTTTAACAACCTTTTAGTTGGGAGTTCTAATAATTTAGCAATCACCGCAGCTAAAAATGTTGTTCAGAGCCCCGGAAGTAGATTTAATCCTTTGTTTATACATGGTAAACCTGGTGTTGGTAAAACCCACCTCTTGAAAACTATGGAAGAGTCTTCGAGATCTTCTTATTATATTGACTCCGAATCTTTTCTTGAGTCCTACGTATCTGGAATTAAAAATCAGAGTATCGATTTGTTTAAAAATAAAATTAGATCTGTAGATATTCTGTTAATTGATGATATTCAGTTTTTTATGGGTAAAAAAGGTGTTTCAGAGGAACTTTTTCATACTATTAATTATTTCTTAAACAACAACAAGGCTGTTGTTTTGGTTTCTGATCAAAAACCCCAAGACTTGCTAGGTTTTCCAGAAAGACTAATATCTAGGATATTAAATGGTCTTGTTACGGACATTGAGCAACCTAGCTCAGAAATGTTTAAAGATTTTTTGATTAAGATAAATGAAGAAAACAAAAAAACTCTTTTGACCGAAACAAATATTGAAGATTTATCTAAGATTGATATTTCTAGTTTTAGAGATATAAATGGAATAGTTAATAGTTTGGTTATTAATAAACAAACAGGTATTAATAACACAGATTATATTTTAGGGTTAGTTCGCTCTTCTTTAAACCAAAATACTGTTGTTTTAACGCCTGAATATATTTTTGATTATGTATCAAACGTTCATCAAATAGATAAGAAACTTATTTCTTCGAAAAATAGAAGTTTAGAGGTTGGTGCTGCACGACACTTGCTGGTTGCTTTGATGAGAAAACACACAGACCTATCGTTGTCTCAAATAGGTCTTTATCTTGGAAAACGTTCTCATTCGACTGTTTTGTCTTATCTAAACAAAGCAAAAAGTTCTACTGTTGTGTTAAGAGAAATAAACAGTTTCGACAATAAACTAAATATGGTGGAAGCTTCTTAGTTTTTATGTTTGATTTGTTTAAAGTGTTCAACAGCAAAAACTATAGTTTTATGGGTTTAAAGAAAGTTTTCAACATGTCCGACGTCTTTATTATTATTAAATATATATAGGAGTAAATTGAAGTTCAAAATAAAAACAGAAGATTTAAAAAACATAGTATCAACAGTATCAAGGATTGTTGATCCAAGGCCAGCTTCCCCGGCCCTACAGGGTATCTACTTCAGAACTAATGAAAACTTCATAGAAGTAATCGGTTCCGATTTAGACATTGTTATTAAAGCTAAATCCACAGCAGAGGTAGAAGTTGAAGGAAAAGCTTTGATAAACGCAAGGGTTCTTTCTGATATAGTTAGAAAACTTCCAAGGGGTGAGGTAACTGTTTCAGACATAGGTAGTGAACTTAGGGTAGAGCAAAAAAAACTAAATTTTACTTTAAGAAAATTAGACGACCAAGCATACCCAGAAACCTTACTTCAAAAAAATTACGATGAAAAAAACAGTCAAAGCGTTGAACCCAACGAACTTTTTGAGTCCCTTAAAAAAGTAGGTATTGCTGCCTCTCCAGAGGGTGGAAGACCTATTTTGACAGGAGTTTATTTCAACAACGCGAATGAAAAAACTGAACTAGCTGCTACAGACAGCTACAGGTTAGCAACACACGATTTAACAAACTTTCCAATTGAAGATGCAGGAATACTTTCTTTCAGATCTCTTAGTGAAACAGCAAGAATCTTTGAGCAAACAGAAGAAAAAATAGAAATTAACTCTACAGACAGAGAGTTACATTTTTATGACAACAAGTTTTCCGCTTCAGTAAGAAAACTTGAAGGAACGTTTCCTGATTATATAAACCTTTTCCCTAAAGAAAACCTTTTCTCCATAGAGGTTGAAAAAAATGACATTCTCGAAGCTTTAGATAGGGCAACCGTTGTTGCGGAGGGTTTTATACCAGTTAAAATCGAAATTTTGAACCCAGAGACTCTAAAAATAACAACAATCAACAAAGACATAGGTGGTGGAAACGAAGAGGTTTCTATAAAAACCCTTGGTTTGGATATAGGTGATATAACAGGGTTTACCATGTCATTTAATCCCAATTACTTAATCCAAGGAATAGAAGTTTTAGACGGTAAAACTGTTTACCTACGTTTTTCAGGAAACGAAAAACCGGTTGTTATTCAAGGCGAACATGAAACTTTTAAATACTTATTAATGCCTGTTAGACCCAATTAATGGAATCAAAACACCCAACCAAGATAAACGCAGAAACAAACGATTTAGGTATCAGTTTTTCTAAATCAAAAAAAATAGAAAAATATTTCTCTAAAAATAAATATAAATGGTCAAAAGAAATATCCATTGGACCGGTGTTGAAAAACAAAGCTATCATTTATACGGAATCTTCAAGGGTTAAAGATTTAATTCAACTCGAAGAACAAAAGATACTTATAGATATCGAAAAAAAATCAGAAATAAAACTACTTTCAATAGATGTTCAAATATTGAATAACCAACAATAGCTTTATTTTTCTACTAAAATAGGAGTTCAGCAAGGGGCTGTACACAAAAAAATAGAGACGTTTCTTAGGAGATCTGTGCCAAAAAAAGATTCAAACACCTACGATTCTAAAGATATAAAAATTCTTGAGGGTCTTGAGGCTGTTCGTAAAAGACCCGCCATGTATATTGGCTCAACCGGTCCCATCGGCCTACACCATCTCATTTGGGAGGTTGTTGATAATTCAGTTGATGAAGCTATGGCCGGAAGGTGCACAGCTATAGAAATAGAACTCGAAAAAAATGGATCTGTAACTGTTTCCGATAACGGAAGCGGAATACCAGTTAAACCACACCCAAAAACAAAAGTTTCAGCCCTTACAACCGTCTTAACAACCCTTCACGCTGGAGGTAAGTTCGAATCAGGCGCATACACCGTTAGTGGTGGACTTCACGGGGTTGGTATTTCTGTTGTTAATGCATTATCGACATTTGTAAAGGTAGAGGTTCAAAGAGACGAACATGTCTGGAGTCAAAATTTTGATTTTGGAAAACCAACATCAAAAATTAAAAAAGGTAAGCCCTCAAAAAAAACTGGAACAAAAGTCAACTTTTTACCAGATCCAAAAATATTTACAGAAACTCAGACTTTTGAATACAACATAGTTTCAGAAAGAATAAGACAGACAGCATTTTTAAACAAAGGTTTAAAAATTGTTTTAAAAGATAACCGTGTTAAACCCGCAACAAAAGAAGAATTTCTCTATAAAGGTGGTTTAACAGATTTTGTTGATTATTTAAACGACGGACACGAAGTACTCCACGATAAAGTTATTTCATTTTCGGATAAAGCAAAAGACTCCGAGATTGAAGTAGCAATGCAATGGAAAGCAGAAGATGAAGTAACTATTAAAAGTTTCGCTAATAATATCCACACATTAGAAGGTGGAACCCACGAAGAGGGTCTTAGAACAGCTATTACTAAAGCAATAAATGATTTTGCAAAATCTAGGAATCTTCACTCAGATATCTCACTTACCGGCGATGATATAAGGGAAGGTTTAACTGGAGTGGTCTCTGTAAGGGTTCAAGAACCACAATTCGAAGGACAAACAAAAACAAAACTTGGTAATACGGAAATGAAGTCAAAAGTACAAGTTTTAGTTAACCAAGAACTTCCAAAATGGTTATTAAAAAACACAAAAGAGGGAAGAGCCATCGTAGAAAGGTGTGCACTTGCAGCAAAAGCCAGAATGAGTGCAAAGAAAGCCAGAGAATTAACAAAAAGAAAAAGCATACTTGAAACAGCCGGATTACCAGGAAAACTTGCAGACTGTTCTTCTAAAGATCCCTCTGAAAGTGAGTTGTTTATTGTTGAAGGTGACTCCGCAGCTGGTCCCGCTAAACAAGCACGCGAATCAAGAACACAAGCAATCCTACCAATTCGTGGAAAAATTATAAACGTCCAAAAAGTTACAGAAAACAGAGCACTTCAAAATGAAGAAATTAGTTCACTTATTAAAGCTATAGGTACTGGTATAAATACCGAATATAACGGAGAGGAATCTCGATATGATAAAATCATTTTTCTCACAGATGCAGATGTTGACGGTGCCCATATTAGGACCCTCCTCTTAACATTCTTTTTTAAATTTATGCCCGGTTTAATTAAAGAAGGAAAGGTCTGGATAGCAGAACCTCCTTTATATAGAGCAAAATCGACAGGAGGTGTGAATTATCTTAAAGATGATGATGCACTTGAAAAATTCAAAAAAGAAAATAAAAACAAAAAATTCATAATTTCCCGATTCAAAGGATTGGGTGAGATGAATGCTGGAGAACTTTGGGATACCGCTATGAATCCAGAATCGAGAACTCTTATTAAAGTTAACATTGCTGATGGAAAAGCAGCTGAAGCAAAAGCTGCAGATATGTTTGAAGTTTTAATGGGTACAGATGTATCGAGAAGAAAAACATTCATTGAGCAAAACGCAAAAGACGTAAGATTTTTGGATGTCTAATGGTTGAAAAAAAACACCCAGCAAAAAAACCAGCAGCAAAAAAACCAGCAGCAAAAAAACCAGCAGCAAAAAAACCAGCAGCAAAAAAACCAGCAGCAAAAAAAGATGTAGACACAAAAGTAATTAATAACGAAACATCAATTCAAGTTGAGGACGAAATATCTAAGTCATTTTTAGATTATGCAATGGCTGTGATTGTCTCGAGAGCTCTACCAGATGTAAAAGATGGACTTAAACCAGTGCAGAGGCGAATACTGTATTCAATGTATGAAACCGGTATAAGACCTACTGGTCCTTTTAGGAAATGCTCAAAAGTAGTTGGTGATGTAATGGGTAACTATCACCCACATGGAAATGATGCAATTTATGGAACGTTGGTAAGACTTGGACAACATTTCAGCACACGCTATCCCTTAATAGAGCCACAAGGAAACTTTGGCACACCTGATGATCCACCTGCTGCTATGAGGTACACAGAATCAAGAATGTCATCACTATCTTCACAACTCTTAGATGGAATTGATGAAGATACTGTTACTTTTGAACCAAACTACTCAGGAGAGAGCTTTGAGCCAAAGGTTTTACCAGGAAGATTTCCAAATCTTCTTATTAATGGTGCAGAAGGTATTGCAGTTGCAATGGCAACAAACATGCCTCCATATAATTTAAGAGAGATTACTGAGGCTGTTAAATTTACACTAAATACTAAAAATCCAAAGCCATCAGATTATTTAAAAATAATAAAAGCTCCCGATTTTCCAACAGGCGGTCTTGTTGTAGAAACCCCGACAATTAAAGATGCAATCCTAAAAGGCAGGGGTTCTATTAAATTAAGAGCTGTCGCAGATGTTGAAGAACTTGGAAAAGGTAAATCTGCAATTATTGTAAAAGAACTTCCATACCAAGCATCTATTGATAGAATCATGGAAAAAATTGCATCCCTAGTTCAAGACAAAAAACTAACAGGAGTTTCTGATTTAAGAAATGAAAGTAGTGATAGAAACGGTACAAGACTAGTTATTGAACTAAAAAGAGATGCGGTTCCACAAGTTGTTCTCAATCATTTATTTAAACAAACACAATTACAAGATACTTTTGCGGTAAATTCAGTCGCTCTTGTTGATGGCGTACCAAAAGTTTTGTCTGTCCCACAATTAATTAACTATTACATAGAACACCAAATTGACGTTATACAAAGAAGAACTCAATACAGATTAAAAAAAGCTGAAGACAGACTTCACATTGTTGAAGGTTTGATATTAGCTTTAGATAAAATTGACCAAATTATAAAGGTTATACGCGCATCAAAAGATGCGGAAACAGCAAGAACTTCTTTAATGAAAAAATTCAAACTTTCTGAAATACAAGCATCACACATTCTTGATATGCCACTACGAAGATTAACCGCGCTAGAGCGAGAAAAACTGGAAGAGGAAAAAGTAGAACTTAAAAAAACAATCAAAGAATTAGCAACGATTCTTAAAAGTAGAAAAAAACAAGATGATATTCTCGTTGAAGAACTTGAGGAAATAACTAAAAAATTTGGTGATGAAAGAAGATCACGCATCGTGCCAGATGTTGGTGAAGTCTCAATTGAAGATCTGATTGAAGATGAAGAAATTATTGTATCAGTCTCTGCAAATGGTTATGTAAAATCCGTTCCTTCTACTGCTTATAAAAAACAAGGTAGGGGCGGTAAGGGCGTAAAAGCGGCTTCATCTGATGAGGATGTTATTGAACATTTACTATCTACTTCCGTACATGCATATTTACTATTTTTTACAGATCAAGGAAAAGTTTATAGGGCAAAAGCTCACGAGTTACCTAAAACAACAAGAACAGCACAAGGTTCACTAATCCACAATGTACTTTCGATGTCCCAAGATGAGAAAGTTCAGGCCATTATTGATACAAGAGATTATGAGACAGAGAAGTTTCTTTTAATTATGACTGAAAAAGGAACCGTTAAAAAATCAGCATTTAAAGATTTTGATTCAAACTACAAATCACTACAAGCAATAAAACTTAAAGAGGAAGATAAGGTTGTTTCAGTTAAAACTACCTCTGGAAAAGAAGATGTGATTCTAGTTTCTAGAAAAGGTCAGGCTATTAGATTTGATGAAAATAATCTTAAGCCACAAGGAAGAACAGCAATGGGTGTCAGGGGTATAAAACTCCGTGAAGGAGATAAAGTCGTCGGAGCAGCAACATCTAGAGATGAAACCTTATTATTCGTAACAGCAAAAGGATACGGAAAGAGGACAAATCTTGATGAGTTCAGAAAAGCCGGTAGAGGTGGAATGGGCGTTAAAGCTTTGAAAGTAACAGAAACAAAAGGAGATTTAATTGGTGCACGTTCTGTAGATGAAGATACAGAGGTTATGCTTATGAGTACAGGTGGAACCGCAATAAGATGTGCAGTGAAACAAATAAAAAAAATGAGTAGAGCAGCTCAAGGGGTCAGAGTTATGAAACTTGCAAAAGAAGAGGAAATATCTGCTTTTATTCCAATAAAGAGCGATTAAAAATGGTCAAAGTAAACAGAGTAAGAAGAATAATTAGAAAGATAGATCCATGGACGGTCTTAAAGGTAACATTTGTTCTAAATTTTATTGTCGCACTAACCATAGTTTTGGGTTTCTCCATACTCTGGGTACTTCTCGTCAATGCTGGGGTTCCCCAAGGCCTAGAAGATATAGCTAGAAGGCTAGCTTTACTTGATGCGGATGCATCACTAGTTGGGAATATTGAACCACTTTTTTCATCAGTTGTATTTCTTGCGACTGTCTACCTTTTAACACAAACAGCTTTAGCAACAATTGGAGCTTTTTTCTACAATCTAGTCTCAGATCTGGTTGGAGGTATTGAAGTAGTCGTTCTTGAAGAATCTTATAGTGAAGCACAAGAAACTACTCCAGTAGCTTTACAAGACGAAAACCAAGACAGTAAAGAAACCATGATGATGACTTTTTCAAAAACATTAAAAAATCTTAAAAACGAAGAAGAAGACACAGAATAATTTGCTACAATCTTTTAAACAAAGAAATTAAAAAGCGAAGTTAGTGAAACTCTAACACTGTCCCGCAACTGTAATTCGAAAGATAAGTCAGGTCGCCTTTTTAGTTTTATTAAAACAACAATCCTCGAGAGAAGGAATGGAGTATCAATCTTTTCTCGTGGTAAGAAAGGAAATTATGAAATATAAGATGCTAATTCTTGCCGCGTTGATGACGATGTGTACAGGCTCTGAAGAGTCAAGCATAGAACAAAGAGTTGTTTCGTTATCAACTACACACACAGAAGTTATCCAAGTTCTAGGAGGTGAAAGTCTTTTAGTTGGTGTCGATTCATTCTCGGAAACAGAACTACCTATTGAAAAAATAGATGCATTTACTGTTACTGCTGAAGAATTATTGGAGTTAAATCCTGACCTTGTAGTGGTAGCTTTTGATTTTAATGGAATCATTGAAGGGTTAGAAAGCTTAGAAATAAACTATGCTTTACTTCCTCCCGCAAGAGATTTCGATGATGTATATACACAAATTGAAGAAATTGGAAATCTAATAAACAAATCTGACGAATCATTAGAACTCGTTTCAGCAATGCAAAGTGATGTTGAAGAGATTATTCAAAACTTTTCATCAGAAAACACAACTGTTTTTCATGAAATTGGATTTACTTATGGAATATACACTATAAATGAGAATTCTTTTATAGGTGAAATCTATAATCTTTTGGGAATAAACAATGTTGCCAACCTAAAAGAAGATCCATTTGGCAGTGGATATCCTGAGTTTTCAGAAGAAGAAGTGTTGGCCTCCAATCCAAATCTAATTGTTGTAGGTCACTCAGACTATTTGAATAAAGACCTCTCAACAAGAGTTGGATGGGGAGAGATTACCGCAGTACAAAGTGGAAATGTTTTCTTTTTAGATGAAAATTTAGCTAACAACTGGGGAGCCAGCACAGTTGACTTGTTAAACACTTTATCTGCAATAGGACAATCTCAAGAAGATCCAGGAATCGTTTATTCGAATCTATATTCTGAAGAGATACAAAATTCCTCAGTCTTTGAAAATAATATACTCTATCTAGTACTGTTTATCTTGGTAGGTTTAGTTGCATATTCACGAACTAGGCAAAAAGAAACAGTTTAAGGAGAAAAATGAAGGGTTATTCACAAGATTTATACATATTAGCTTTTGATCACAGGGGAACTATAACTAAAGGTCTTTTGGGAGTAGAGGGTAGAGAACCTACCGCAGAAGAGTCAGATAAAGTCACTGAATTGAAAAACATTATCTTTGACGGCTTTTTAAAAGCTAAAGAATCTGGAATAACTGGTGGGGATCCCGCAATACTCGTTGATGAAACTTTTGGTCTAGATGTTCAACAAAAAGCAAAAGAAATGGGGATTAAGTTTGCTGCCCCAGTTGAAAAATCTGGCCAAAAAGTTTTCGATTTTGAATATGGCGATCAATTCGGTGAAAAAATTAATGAAATCGGTGCAGATTTTGTAAAAATCTTAGTTCGATGGAACCCAGATGACGATGAAGAAACTAGAGCAACGCAGGGAAGCAGGATTAAAGAATTATCTGATTGGCTTACAGAAAATGATAAAAAATTTCTTTTAGAGTTTCTTGTACCCGCAACAGAAGAACAACTAGCATCTGTCGAAAATGACCAAGCTCGTTATGATTCTGAGATCAGACCCATGTTAGCTGTCAAGGTTGTAGAGGAAATGCGTGAAAGAGGAGCTGACCCAGATATCTGGAAGATAGAGGGACTTGATACAGCTGAAGATTGTGAGAAAGTTGCTGCTGCTATTAAAGCTGGAGACAGAGAAAATGTTATTGCTGTAGTTTTGGGTAGAGGCGCAACTGATGAAAAAGTTAACGAATGGCTCCGTGCAGGATCTTCTGTAGAAGGATATAAAGGTTTTGCAATTGGCCGATCTATCTTTTGGAACGCACTAAAAAGTTTTCATGAAGGAGAAAAATCCAGAGAAGAAGCAGTTAGTGAAATTTCTGAATCATACCTTGGGTTCCTCTCTGTTTATCAAAACGGGAGTTAAATAAGTGTCAGCAGGAAAAGCTGTTATTGGACAATCTGGCGGACCAACCGCAGTCATAAACAGGTCCCTTGTTGGTTTTATTAAAGAAGCAGTAAATCATGATTTTGATGAAATATTAGGCGCAAAACACGGATTAGCTGGGATGCTAGGGGAAGACTTTGTTGATCTATCAAATTTATCTGAATCCCAACTATACGGGATTGGAAAAACTCCTGCCGCTGCTTTAGGTTCAGTAAGACAAAAACCAACTGATTCGGATATTGAAAAATTAATTTCTATATTTGAAAAGCAAAATATAAGGAATTTTTTCTATATCGGAGGAAACGATTCTGCAGAAACAGCAAATTTAGTATCTGAGGGTGCAAAAAATATCGGATATGAAATGAAGGCATTCCACATACCTAAAACAATTGATAATGATCTTCGTGAAACCGATCACTGTCCTGGGTATGGTTCTGCTGCTAGGTTCGTAGCTCATGCATTTCAAGGTGATGATGCTGACAACAGGAGTCTTGGTGGGATAAAAATCAATGTATTAATGGGAAGGCATGCAGGTTGGTTAACTGCTGCTAGTACACTAGGAAAATCTGCAGAGGAAGATGGTCCACATCTAGTTTATGTTCCAGAGAAAACTTTTAACATTGACACATTCTTAAAAGAAGTAAAAGAGGTCTACGATGCTCTTGGGAGATGTGTTATTGCTATTTCCGAAGGAGTTCACAACGAAGATGGAGAATACTTTCTACAAACATATGCTGACCAAACCGGTTCAGGACTTGCCGGTAAAACTGATAGTCATGGAAATATTCAACTATCTGGTTCCGGGGCTCTTGGAGATACTTTAACCAACATAGTTTCTGAATACATAGAAGGAGCAAGAGTTAGAGCAGACACATTTGGATACCTACAGAGATCATTTATAGCTGATATCTCTCAAGTTGATGCAGAAGAAGCAGAGAGAGTTGGACAACATGCAGTTATTGCATCAAAAGAACTTGATAGTGGGTCTGTAATACTTAAAAGGCAATTTTCAGAAAAATATCATTGTGATGTAGAGGTTGTTGATCTTCATAAAGTGGCAAAACACACAAAAGATATGCCTGAAGAGTTCTTAGACAGTACAAAACCCTACGTCACAAATGACTTTTTTGAATATGCAATGCCGCTTACGGGCGGGATAGAGCCCAAAACTCAAATTTTTGTATAGATGTCTAAAATAATCCTATCAAGAAGCGATTTTCAAGCTTTTTGGGAAGCAACAGTAAGATACTATGAACTTGATCCTCAAGGTGTAATGCACAATGCGAACCACGTGGCATTTTTTGATCAAGCAATAACTGCGTATTTTAAACATGTTAATTATGACTACTTAAATGACATAGAGGAGACGAAAAAAGATTTTCATACTGTCCAGGTCAAAGTTCAATACAATAAACCTCTTTATTTTGATCAAGAAGTTGAGATAGGTACAAAAATTAAAGAAATAGGAAATACAAGCATGACCTGGATAATGGGAATGTTTTTGATAGAAACAGGAGAGTTGGTGAGTTCCTGCGAGGCAGTTCACGTATATACAGATCAAATAACAATGAAACCAACCCCAATAACTGAAGACCTTAAAGAAAAACTCAAATTTAAATCTAAAATATAAGACATGATAAAAAATCGGTTTGTAACAGCATTAGTGGTTCTATTCTTTGCTACCGCATGCTCAACGGGAACAGATTCAAATGTTGTTTCTTTGTCAGCCAAATCAACAACTACTTCGACCATACTTGAAGAAGACTATCCAATTGTTTTAACTCAGTGTTTAAATGAAGAAAAAGATTATGACATATTAACTCCATTTGATATACAAGATTTAAAAACAACAATTAGTCAGTTAAGTACAAGCAAAGATGAAGAATTACAACTGGGAGAGGATGTTAATTACTGTATTAACAAATACAATCTTTGGTCGGACTCATCTTCACAAAACCCAGAAGAGCTAGCAAAATTATATGATGAAAATCTTGAATTAGCTAAATGCTTAAGAGAAAAAGGGATAAACGTGCCAGACCCAACCCAACAAGAGCCTAAGCTTGATTTAAGTGGATTAAAAAGTTCAAAAGATAGTATTACCCCATTGTTACAAGAGTGTGGTTGGCAGAAATAAGCATTTAAAAACTAACTATAGACTTAGCTCTACCAAGGTTAGATTTAAATTTGTATAATTAAGAAAATGAAGAACGTAAAAACAATCTGCATAATTTTTGCATTAGTCTCTTCTTGTTCTTCATCAGGTGACTCACAAGGCGTTATTTCTAAAAATGATTTATCAAATGAAACAACAGTGACAACGATTAAAGAAGAGGTCGTTCAAGAAATAATTTCACCCGAAGATGCTCAATTTTTACTAGCTAGATGCTTAAGAGACAAGGGATACGACATTAATGATCCAAAAAATGGTGAAAGTTTACGAAGTGTTTTACAGCCAGTGTTTTTAGCTACTGATCAAAAAGGTAG
>ERZ651776.4721-NODE-4721-length-12332-cov-33.602366_pt1 | contig 12332 bp, 13 predicted proteins | sample MGYA00514761_ERZ651776 | MGnify/ENA metagenome assembly ERZ651776 | reverse complement strand
AAAATATTTTGTGACATTGCAGACTTAGATGAAATAAAGAAATTCAATAAGAAAAAAATAGTTAAGGGATTTACAACTAATCCTAGTTTAATGAGAAAAGCTGGAGCAAAAGATTATAAATCGCATTCAAAGAAAATATTAAAAATTTGTAACAATAAACCTGTTTCACTAGAGGTGTTTGCTGACGAATATAAAGAAATGAAAAAACAAGCTCTTCAGATTAATACCTGGGGCAAGAATGTTTATGTAAAAGTACCAGTTGCTAACTCCAAAGGTTTCTTTATGGGAAAAATTATTAAAGAACTCAATAATTTGGATATTAAACTTAATATCACAGCCATATATAGTGCGAAACAAACAGAAAAAATTTTAAAATTAATTAACAAAAAAACCAAAGTAATAATTTCAATATTTGCTGGTAGAGCAGGTGACGCTGGTAAAGATCCAGTTCCAGAATTTAAAAAAAGTATAACATTAGCAAAGAGATTTAAAAATGTAGAAATACTTTGGGCAAGTGTAAGAGAGCCTTATAATTATTTGCAAGCTAAACAATTGGGATGTCATATTATTACTATTCCACCAGCAACTATTGAAAAAATTGAAAACTTTGGAAAAACATTTGATCAACTTACAAAAGAAACTGTTAAAGCATTCTTGGAGGATAGCAAAAGATCTAAATTTAAAATTTTAGCTAAATTTTAAAAGTTAATTTTCTCTATTAAGATACTAAAATAATTTGTTCGAGAAATTAGATCAATTATTTATAAATATGAACATTATAAAAAAGATTTAAGTCTGCAGATTTAATTCGGAAAGGATAGAAGTGTTCTTCATAAGAATCTTTATAATTATATCTAATTATAGAAATCAAATTAAAAATTGGGTTTATATGTTCTGTGGCATTAATATAATCATATTCTAATCTTGAAATTTTATAAATTTTTTTTGCTTTAAAGAATCCATTGATATATCTAGCAGCCCTCCATAATACACCAGGGTCTGTGGGAAGAGATATTGAAAAAATTCCACCTTTTTTTATTATTTTCATTACCTTGCTAATAAAAATTTCAGAATTTTCAATATGCTCCAAAGAGTGAGAGATAATAACTCTATCAAAAGTTTCATCTTTGAAAGGTAAAACGTTACCATCATATTTATGTAATATATACTTTTTATTAGAGCTTAACTGATTTAATGCAAATTCAGAAGTTTCTAATATGTGATATTGATTATACTGATGATTGATATAAATATCATGTGGTTCCACACCAGCACCAATTTCTAAAATTTTCTCAAATCGATTTTTATTACTGGAAAAATTTTCTAATGTTCTATGACAATATCTCATCATTACACCCATCACTCCTGAATATAAATGTTCTGAATATTTATTTGAAATTTGAAAGTTTTTGTTTTTATACATAAGATGTGTTTTTATATATTTATAATTTTAAAATTTAAAGAATATTAATGTGTTATTCTTTAAACCAATATATTATAGAAATTTATATATAAATGATCATAATATTTTAATGAAAACTAAACCAATAAACAAAAATATATTAATTAATTTATATTTTTTTGTTTTTTCTCTTTTATTGACATTTTTATATTTAGGAAAAGATAACCTAGGTATATATAATTTTAATTGGCTTTTTTATGGTGATGCAAGTTCTGATTTAATTAATTGGTTAAATTTTAAGAATGCAGACTGGACCTTTCCCATCGGAAATTATAAGAATGGAGATTTAGGAGAAAATTCAATAGTATTTACAGGATCAATTCCAATTCTATCTATCATATCAAAAATATTATTCAAAAATCTAGATAATTTTCATTTTTTTAGTATTTGGATTTTTTTATGTTTTTATTTACAATATTTATTTTCATTTCTAATATTAAAAAAATTTTTAAAAAATGATTTTTCTTCATTAATTTCAGCTCTATTTTTTGTCCTTAGTCCAATATTTATAAATAGATTGGGTATTCATCTTTCACTAGGTGGCCACTGGATTTTATTAGCATACTTTTTTATTAAGTTAAAAAACTTAGAAAATAATAAAAATATCATTATGATAATATGCCTCTCCACCATGATCCACTTTTATTTCACAATGATGATATTTTTTGCTGAAATATTACATGGAATTTTTGTTAAAAAATTTTTTATGAAAAAAAAAATTATTAAATATTTTAAATTTTACCTTCAGGTATTATTTTTTACGTTATCTTTTATGTATATTCTGGGTTATTTTTCAATACCACTAGAAGATACTATTGGACATGGTTATGGCTTCTATAAATTAAATATATTGTCATTTCTAGATCCTAGTGGTTACACAATTAATGGAAATTTTAATTGGTCAAATTTTCTTCCTGTTTTAAATTTAGACTCTGGTGAAAAAGAGGGCTTTAATTATTTTGGGTTAGGCTATTTAATTATGTTTTTATTGTATGTAGGCAGTTCTCTTTATAACAGAAATCATAAATTAAATTTTGGATATATTTTAATAATATTTATAATTTTGTTATTTTCATTATCAAATAATATTGACTTTGGTCAAACAAATATTTTCAAAATTAATTTGAATAATTTTTTAGAAGGCTCTTTTAGTTTAGCAAGAGCTTCTGGGCGTTTTTTTTGGTTAGTGTATTATTTTTTACTTTTTATTTGTTTAATAAATGTAAAAAAAATTTTTAATAGTAATTATAAATTTATTATTGTTATTTTACTTTGCATTCAAATAATTGATTTATTTCCCGGGTATATGAATTATTTTAGTTCTCATAGTTTTAACAATGAGGATATAAAGATTAAGAGTAAATCATGGGATAAGATAATTGATAAAGATATAACATTTACGAGCACCTATGTTAAAAACCAAAGTAGCGATTTTTATAAAATTTTACCTATATCAATAAAAAATGATTTTAAATCTGAAATACAATACTTTGCTCGATATAATAGAAAATCTTTATTAGATCTAAGGTATAAAAATTACAACAATATTTTAAATAATAATTATGAGTTAAATAAATTTTATATTATTAATAACCTTGGCCATGCAAATCATATAAAAAATATTTTAAGTTTTTCAGAAACTCATGATTTAGTAGAAATTGATGATATTTTAATATTAATTAATAATGAATTATCAAAAGATATTTTTACGACTAAAGAAATTATAGATAAAATTAAATCTAAAAAAATAAATCCAAATTTCATATATAAACCCAAATTTAAAGAAGGCTCTTATGAAAAATCTTTTTTAGGAATTGGTTGGACTAAACATGGAAAAAATTTATCAGCTATTTCTGATGGAGAGGACTCAGTACTTATTTTTGATTTATCTGAATTAAAAGAAAATACATATAATTTGATTATAAATATTGAAGCCATAATTAATAGTTTAAATCAAAATATATCAATTATCAGTTATGACAAATATGGTTTTGAAAAAAAATTTATTTTAAATGATAAAATTAAGAAGTTTGAATTATCAATTCCGATTTCAATTGATAAAATAATTGATAAACACAATTATTTTATCAATTTCAATACCACAGGACAGGTATCAGAATTTGATGTTTTAAAATCTCCTGATAAAAAAAAAATTGGTTTTAAAATTATTTCTATTTATCTTGAGTAATCCTAGGTATGTTTAATGATGTTAAAACTTTGCATAGTTCAATTAAAATCTCAAAGTTTTTTATATCAAATAACCTTATAGTAGAGTTTCTTGGTATTTCGTATTTAACAGGAATTTTGACAGGATGAATTTTATTCCTTTTAAATAAGTTAATTATTTCTATATCTAAAAAGAATCTTTGAGAAATAAATTTATTTTTTCTTAAAAAATTTGTGTTGATAAATCCTTTCATACCTGATTGAGTATCAACAGTATTAATTCCAATGAATAAGCAGACTATATGAGAAATAATAGTTCCAATTAAATGCCTTACTTTTTGATATGAGGTGATATTTTTCTTAATTAATCTACTTTTTTTGTTTTTTCTATCAATAATGACAAATTGATTTTTTTTTAATTTTTTAAGGAACATATTTAAATATGAATAGTAGGGCAGGTCACAGTCATAGAGAAATATTTTATTTCCAGTAGCTTTTCTCATACCTCTTAGTACAGAATAAGATTTACCTTTATTGTAATTATTATGAATTATTTTTATTCTTTTATCTTTTTTAAAATTATTTAATTTACTTTTTGTACCGTCATCACTGGAGTCATTAATTATAATTATCTCATAATTGACAAAATTTTTTTTTAAAATTTTATCTAATAATATTATATTTTTTATTATTTTTTTTCTAAAATTGTAACAAGGAATTATTGCAGAAATCTCCATTAATTTTTGGTTGCGGGGGACGGATTTGAACCGCCGACCTTCAGGTTATGAGCCTGACGAGCTACCAGACTGCTCCACCCCGCGATAAAGCTTTTATACATAATTTAATAGACTATTAAAGAAAAAAATTTTTAATTAGCTTTTTAAATTTTATTTGTTAATTATCAATCATGGTTAATCTAAATAAATTTTTTAAAGGCTACGTAAGTAAACTTGATCAATCTATTTCAGAGATTAGTATTAAAAAATTAACAGCTGCATCTACTTTACTAAAAAATACCATTAAAAAAGGAAGAACTATATATGTTTGTGGAAATGGTGGTTCTGCAGCAATAGCAAATCATTATGTATGTGATTTTTTAAAATATTTTAGACAAAGGACAAAATATAAACCAAAAATCATAAGTCTTTCTAATAGTATTGAAACTATTACAGCGATATCTAATGATATGGATTATAAGGATATTTTTAAGTATCAACTTGAGTCTGTACATAGAAACGGTGATATATTGATAATAATTAGCTCTTCTGGAAATTCTAGAAATGTTAAAGAAGTTTTAAATTTCACTAATAAAAAAAAAATTAAAACAATTGGTTTTAGTGGTTTCAAGGGAGGGTTTTTGAATAAGAACTCCAGCATCTCTCTTCATGTGAATGCACAAAACTATGGGATTGCGGAAGACTCTCATCACATTTTGATGCACATCTTATTACAATTCTTGATTGAAGATATTAAGTGATGAATATTATAAGTTAAATTCTATTTTTAAATTTATTTAGCTTTTTAACTTTTTTTAATACTTTCTTGTAGAATTCATTTTTTTCTTACTAGAGGATTTCATAAACACTCTAAGGTTTTACCGCTTTAAAAAAACTATCAGGTTGTAATTTTATTTTTTAAAACTTCTAAGACTTATTTAATGTTATTATCTTTTATTTCTATTTTCATAAATGTTTAAGTGCTATTATATAATTCTTGATGAAATGTTTGCCGACGGAATAAAAAAAAATTATGATTAAAGAAGTAGCAATTAGATATTATGATAAAACCTCCTATCAAGAAGATAAAAAAATTAATTTTATGGATGGGGTTAAAGCTATATTAAACCTTTTCAAATATAGATTTTTTAAATAAAAGATAACTTAAAAATGTTTACAAATTAAAATATATGAAAAAAATAGCTTTAATTTTTGGTGTTACAGGACAAGATGGTGCTTATCTTTCAAAATTGTTATTAAAAAAAAATTATATTGTTCACGGCGTAAAAAGAAGGAGCTCATCTTTGAACACTCAAAGAATTGATGATATTTATTCAGATTTCCATAAAAAAACTAAATTTTATTTACACTATGGTGATCTTACAGACTCTTTATCAGTTTTAAAAATAATAAAAAAAATTAAGCCTAATGAAATTTATAATTTAGGGGCTCAATCACATGTAGGTGTATCATTCGAAGTGCCTGAATATACCGCAAATGTTGATGGCTTAGGCACATTAAGAATTTTAGATGCAATATTAACGCTTGGTGTAAAAAATAAAATTAAGTTTTATCAGGCAGGAACTTCAGAAATGTTTGGTGCTTCAAAACCACCACAGAATGAAAGAACTAATTTTTATCCAAGGAGTCCATATGCTGCTGCCAAATTGTATGCTCATTGGATTACAGTTAACTATAGAGAGGCTTATGATATTTTTGCATGCAACGGGATTTTATTTAATCATGAAAGTCCGTTGAGAGGAGAAACTTTTGTAACTAAAAAAATTGTTTCTGAATTATGCAAAATTTCATTAACTGGTAAGGGTAAACTTTACCTTGGAAACCTATACTCAAAAAGAGATTGGGGTCATGCTGAAGATTACGTGGAGGCAATGTGGAGAATGCTGCAGCAAAAAAAACCAAGAGACTATGTAATAGCCTCTGGAAAACAATATTCTGTTAAATATTTTATAGCCTTAGTATGTAAAGAACTTGGATTAAAAATACACTGGAAAGGAAAGGGATTGAATGAAAAAGCTTATTTAAATAAAAAAAACATTATTTCAATTGATAAAAGATATTTTAGGCCAACAGAAGTTGATTCACTTCTTGGTAACAGCAAAAAAGCAAAACAGATATTAAAATGGTCTGCAAAAAATAATATTAATTCTTTAGTAAGAGATATGGTCTCTGAAGAAATAAAACTTTTAAATGATTAAAAAACAAGATTTAATTTTTGTAACAGGTCACACTGGTCTAGTTGGCTCATCTATATATAGAAGACTAAAATTCTTTGGATATAAAAATATAATTACTATTTCAAGAAAAAAATTAGACTTAAGGGATCAAAAAAAAGTTTTTATTTTTTTTAAAAAAAATAAAATAACATCGGTGATTAATGCTGCAGGAACAGTTGGTGGAATTTATGCAAATAACAAATATAAGGCAGAATTTATTTATGATAATTTATCGATTCAAAACAATATTATTCATTCGTGCTATCAAAACAAAGTTAAAAATTTAATTTTTCTGGGTTCCAGCTGTGTTTATCCTCGAAATTGCAAACAGCCAATTAAAGAGAAATACTTACTTCAGGGAGAATTAGAAAAAACAAATGAACCTTATGCTATTGCAAAAATTGCTGGTATTAAAATGCTCGAAAGTTATAATTACCAATATGGCACAAATTATAAATGTTTAATGCCTTGTAACATATATGGGCCCAATGACAATTACGACCTCCAAACATCACATTTTTTTGGCGCCTTATTAAAAAAAGCTATTTTGGCCAAAAAAAACAATATTAAAAAAATTATTTTATGGGGCTCTGGAAAACCAAAGAGAGAATTGATGTATGTTGATGATTTAGCTGATGCATGTATTTATTTTTTAAATAAAAAAACTAAAGAAACGTTAATAAATATAGGTACAGGGCAAGAATTAAGAATAATACATTATGCCAAGTTTATCTTAAAAAAATTAAATTTAAATTGTAAAATTATTTTTGATAAATCTAAACCAGACGGCACACCAAGAAAAATTATAGATAACACTATTGCTAATAGTTATGGATGGAAACCAATTGTAAGCTTAGAAAATGGCTTTGACAAAACATATAAAAAATTTTTTTTAAATAAAAATGAAAAATAAATGTATTATAGTAATAGATAGATATAGTTTTATTGGCAGTAATTTAATTAAAAAACTTATTTTAAAAAAAATATAAAAATAATATAGATGTGCTTTTTCATTTTGGAGAATTTTCTAGATTACACCAAAGCTTTATTAATGTAGATAAGTGTTTAAAGTCTAATATTTCTAGTTCAACAGAGATTTTCTTTTTACTTAGAGAATAAAATTAGAATAGTTTATTCATCAACTTCAGCAAGCCTAGGCTACAATGGAAAGGATAAATATTTATCATCTTATTCAATATCAAAAGCAAATAATCTTGAACTATTGCAAATCTGCAGTATTTTTAGATTCTATTTTTAAGCTTATTAAGTTTTTTAACCCTCTTAATATTCTCTTGTAGGATTCTCTTTTTCTTTTCAGAGGGTTTTTCATAAACACTCTTTAGTTTAACTACTTTAAAAAAACCATCACGTTGCAATTTTCTTTTTAGAACTCTAAGAGCTTGTTCAATATTATTATCTTTAACTTCTATTTTCATAAATATCTTTTAAGAATGCTTAAGTATCATCATATAATTTTGGTGTCTATTAAAATTATTCAATATTCGAAACTTCTCTTGTTAGTTTTGCTTTTTCTTTTTCTTTTTTTTCTCTTTTTATTCTTCTTTCAGCTTTTTCAATAGCTTCAATTAGATCCTTTTGAGAGAACAACCCTAATGCTACAGGGTCTTTAGGGTTTAAATTATTATAATTCCAATAACTTTTATTTTTAATTGCAGTAACAGAAGCTTTTGTTATTCCAACTAGTTTTGCTATTTGTGAATCTTTTAATAAAGAATGGTGTTTAATTAACCATAAAGCTGAATCTGGTTTGTCTTGTCTTTTAGATAAAGGAATGTATTTTTTAATTTTTTTATCTTCAGTTGAAATTTCAATATCAGTATTTTTTATCTGTAATTCTTTATTTTCATCTTTTGAAGCTAACTCAATTTCTTCTCTAGTAAGTTGACCTGATATAATGGGGTTGTAAGCCATTATTCCTTTTGCAACTTCACCATCTGCAATACCTTGCACTTCAACCTCATGTAAATTACAGAACTTTGAAATTTGTTTGAAAGTAAGTGTTGTATTTTCTACTAACCAAACAGCAGTTGCCATTGGCATTAATGGTACGTTTGACATTTAATCTTTCTTTTCTGATCTGAAATTTTGGAATTTTTTATTGAATTTGCTCACACGACCCTTGTCCATTAATTTTTGTTTTCCACCTGTCCAAGCAGCATGAGATTTTGGATCGATTTCTAATTTTAAAACCTCTCCTTCTTTTCCCCAAGTTGATCTTGTCTCAAATTGAGTTCCATCAGTCATTTCTACTTTAATTGTGTGGTAGTCTGGGTGTATGTCTTTTTTCATATCGAGACTTATAGCAAAAGAATTTTATAAAACAATTAAAAGTTCTTTAATTTTTCAAGCATTTTGTCATTAATTGCCATACTAGAAGCTCTTATTTTGATGTTTTTATTTTGTGAGAGGTCAATTTCATTAATTAAGCCACCTGCTTCTTTTACCAATATTATGCCAGCAGCTATATCCCACAAATTTAGATCATTTTGAAAATAACCATCGTATCTACCAGCTGCAACATAGGCAATATCAAGTGCTGCACTTCCAGATTTTCTTAAAGGCAAATCAACTTCATTTTTAGTTATGCCGCCTGTAGCAAACAAGCAGCTATTAAGCTCTCTTTTTTTGGATACTCTAATTCTTTGATTGTTAAAGAACGCTCCACTTTCTTTTTCAGCATAAAACATTTCGTCTTTTATTGGATCATAAATTAATCCTGAAACTATTTCATCACCAGATTTTAAAGCAATTGAAATTGCAAAGTGAGGAACGCCATGTAAAAAATTAGTAGTGCCATCTATAGGATCTATTATCCATGTATGTTCTTTATCTTTATTAGTTTCAGAACCATCTTCTTCACTAATAATAGAATAGTAGGGTCTTGCTTTTTTTAATTCTTCTATAATTATTTTCTCAGCTTTTAAATCAGCATTTGATACAAAATCAGTAGGCCCTTTGATTGAAACTTGTAGTTTTTCTATTTCTCCAAAATCTCTAATTAAAGCTCTAGACGCTTTTTCTGCAGCCTTTATCATAACATTTAGATTGGCTGATATTGATTGCATATAATTTATATTTTTTTGACATATTCCATAGTTCTCGTATCAACTATGATTTTATCTCCGCTTTCAATAAATGGAGGGACTTGAATATTTACACCATTATCTAAAGTTGCGGGCTTATAAGAAGAAGAAACTGTTTGCCCCTTTAAAGCAACATCAGTTGTATCAACTGTGCACGTTACCTGATTAGGCAATTCAACTGTTAAAGGTTTTTCATTATAAAAACTTATACTGACTTCTAAGTTTTCAGTTAACATTTTACCTTTTTCTCCAATTGTTTCTTTTTTAATATTTATTTGTTCATAAGATTTTGGGTCCATGAAATAATAATCAGTTTCATCGCTATAAAGATAATTAAATTTTGTTTCATCTAATGAAGCTTTTTCAACAGACTCACTTGATCTAAATCTTTCATTTAATTTTGTATTTTTATTTACACTTTTCATTTCAACTTGAGCAAATGCACCACCTTTACCAGGTTTTACATGTTGAGTTTTAAGTACTTGCCATAAATCATTTTTGTATTCTAACAACATACCTACTCTTATTTCGCCAGCATTAATTTTCATTTCAATTTTTTTATAGCCTCTAATGGTTTGAGTTTTTTATTATTCCAAATGTAGCCTGAAATAGCTAAAAAATTTGCTTTATTCAATAAGAGTTTTTTGTAATTACTTTGTTTTATCCCACCGATAGCTACTATTGGGGTATTTGTTATCTTCTTAACTAATTTTAATATTTTAAAACTAGCTTTATATTTAACTATTTTTGTTTGAGAGGAATAGAAAGCTCCAAATGCTAAATAATCAGCACTATCATCAATAGCTTTTTTTGCCAAGTTAATTGAATTATGGCAAGTAACACCAATAATTTTATTCTTCAATATTTTTCTAGCATTAAGAATGTTCATATCTTTTTGTCCTAAGTGGCAACCATCAGCATTAATTTTTTTAGCAAGTTTTGGGTCATCATTAATTATGAGCTTGACTTTATATTTTTTACAAATTTTTTTGACTTTTCTTCCTATCTCTAGTTTATTTTTATTTGTGTCATTTTTTAATCTTAATTGAAATAAACTTACTTTTTTGGTGCTAAATAGTAATGCTAGATCTTTATAAAAAATATTATTTTTTATTTTATTTGGAGAAATTAAATAAATAAATTTCTTATTTATCTTATTTTGCCTCAAGTTCTTCCGACCATTTTCCTTGAGCCGCAAGTGTACACATATTAGCTCTGTGATTAAAGATTTTTTGAGTACCTTGAATATTGTTAATATCCTTTGACCAAAATTTAAGAGCACTTTGTTGTAATGCTCTTCCATATGAGTAGGTCATGATAAATTTTGAATCATTATATTTATTTATTAGATTTAAGTTTTCAGTTGCCTCCACCTCTGATTGACCACCTGATAAAAATGCAATCCCAGGCACTTCTGATGGTACGTTTTCTTTGAGACATTTTAAGGTAAGTTTGGCAACATCTTTACTAGATATTTTTTTATCTGAACTAGATCCAGCTAAAATCATATTTGGTTTTAAAATCATTCCAGTTAAATCAATATTGTGAAGATCCAATTCTTCAAAACATTTTTTCAATACTACTGAAGTTTTATTAAAACAATCATCTGCGGAATGACTTCCATCCATTAGGACTTCTGGCTCAACTATTGGAACCATTTTACATTCTTGAACAATAGATGAATATCTTGCAAGCGCATGTGCATTCGAATGTATCGATAATTTACTCGGATACTTATCTGAAATATTATACACACCTCTCCATTTAGTAAATCGTGCGCCAAGTTTATAATATTCTTTTAATCTTTCTCTCAAACCATCTAAGCCTTCAGTAATCTTTTCCCCAGGTGAACCTGCCAATACTTTTGCACCAGTATCAACTTTTATTCCTGGTACAGCCCCTGATGAGGAAATTAGTTCAGGTATTGTTTTATTTGATTCTGAAGTTTGTTTGATTGTTTCGTCATATAATATTACTCCACCTATACAATTTTTCATACTTTTGGAGGAAACAAGAGTTTCTCTAAACAAAAGTCTATTTTCTGGAGATGATGTTACATTTACACTCTCCAATCTTTTACCCATAGTTCCAGTACTTTCATCCGCCGCAAGGATACCTTTTCCATTACTAAGAATTTTTAATGCAATTTTATTGAGTTCAGACATAATTAATTTAAGACTTTTATACCAGGAAGTTTTTTACCTTCAAGATATTCTAAAAATGCTCCACCAGCGGTTGAAACAAAATTAAAGTTACTAATAACACCTATTCCATTTAATAATGCTACAGTATCACCTCCACCTGCTACAGAATAAATTGTATTAGATTTATTTTTTTCAACAATTTTATTTGCAATTTCCAAACTACCTTTGGCAAAATTTGGATTTTCAAAATAACCGGCTGGTCCATTCCATAAAATAGTTTCACTTTTTTTAATAAGTTTATTAACAGTTTGTATAGTTTTGGGACCTATATCCAAAATTAATTCATCTTCTGAAACTTTGCTTATATCTTTTATTTTGGCCGATCCATTAAGATCTTTCCCCACAGCGACATCTTCTGGATAAACTATTTTACAATTGTTTTTTTCTGAAAGAGAAAATATCTCTTCAATTATTTGATCACAATTAGCTTCTTGTATAGATTT
>ERZ651776.4720-NODE-4720-length-12333-cov-3.806870_pt1 | contig 12333 bp, 13 predicted proteins | sample MGYA00514761_ERZ651776 | MGnify/ENA metagenome assembly ERZ651776 | reverse complement strand
TCTAACTCTTTAGTTAAAGGAATTGCAGTAGTTACTTTTGCTATTTGGGTTCCCTGAGATTCATCAAATAACATGTTTATTTTTTGAGCAACTACGTCTATTATGTCAATACGTTTGTTTTCGACAAGTAGATCAATAAGTTTAACGCTGAGCTTATTCATGTTAGGAAACACTTCTAAAAGCGTTGCCTTTTTTACCTTTGAATGTATCACAGGGCTTTGAAGCATATCGCTTAAATCTTTACTTTCTGCAACAGCATTAACAATAGACTTCATGTCGTCATTAAGTTTGCTAGCAGAGTTTTGTTCATTTGCAAGACTCATAACTGCTTTTGCATATCGTATTGCTGCTCTTGTTTGTGCCATGATTCTAGTTTAACTTTGCTTCACCTAACATATTCTCAACTAACTTAAGTTGCTTGTCCTTGTTAGATAATTCTTCTCTTACCATTTTTTCTGCAATATCAACTGATAAACCTGCTACGTGATTTTTAAGCTCCGCCATCGCTGATTTTTTCTCACTGGCAATGGCAATCTGAGCCTGCTCAATCATTTTATTTGCTTGAGTTTGAGCTTCATCTTTTGCATCAGAAATCATCTTTGCTTTTATCTCTCGGGCCTCTTTTAACATGGTTTCGCGTTCTACACGAGCTTCTTTTAAAATACGCTCATTGTCAGCAGTGAGGTTTTGCATTTCAAGACGAGCCTTTTCAGCAGATTCTAATGCTTCACGAATAGACGTTTCTCTATCGTTAACTGTACCTACAATTGGTTTCCATGCAAATTTTCTTAATAGAAATAAAAGCACAAAAAACGAGATAACTGTCCAAAACAATAGTCCAACATCTGGAGTAACTAAATCCATTTCTTAATTTATTTTAAAATCTTTAATACTAAAAAAATAGTGCAGCCAACCGCTGCACCATTTTCTTCTTTACTTTGCAATAAGTGATACAACAACCGCAAAAAGTGCTACCGCTTCAACGAAAGCGATAAGTACAATTGCAGATCCTTGTAATTTACCTTGCATTTCTGGTTGACGTGCCATTGCTTCCATAGCAGATCCACCAATTTTACCAATACCGATTCCGGCACCTATAGCTGCAAGACCTGCTCCAATCGCTGCGAAAGGAACGTAACTTACTGCTTCTTGTAATAATGCTAAACTCATAGTTTATAAATATTAAAAATTAATTAATGTTCGTGTTCGTGTTCCTCCATGGCGCTACCAATATATAGAGCAGTTAACATAGTGAAAATATAGGCTTGTATAGCCACAACTAATACTTCAATAACACTAATAAATACCGAGAATATCACAGATGCTGGCGCAATCCAAATACTCTTTGCTATAAATATCAATGATATTAAACTCAGAACTATAATGTGTCCTGCTGAAATGTTTGCAAACAAACGTATCATAAGAGAAATAGGCTTAATAAATATGCCCATAAATTCTATTGGCGCCAAAAACAATTTCATTGGTACCGGAACTCCTGGCATCCAAAAAATGTGTTTCCAGTAATCTTTTTTAGCCGTGGCAGTTGTAATGATGTAAGTAATGATTGCCAAACAAAATGTAATGGCAATATTATTGGTAACATTTACCCCTAACGGAGTTAACCCTAATAAGTTAATAATCCATATGAAGAAAAATACCGTTAGTAAATAGCTCATATATCTTTTGTAATGCTTTTCGCCAATATTAGGTCTAGCAATATCATCTCGAATGTAAATAACTATTGGCTCTAACAAACGACCCATTCCTTTAGGCATGGACTCGTTATTTTTATAAGCTTTAGCCATACGGCTAAACATAAAAAACATGAGTAAGCCAACCATCATCACTGTAAAGACATTTTTTGTGATAGAAAAATCTAATGGCTTACTATTTGTTGCGTGATGATCTGCATCATATGTTATGGTTCCTACAGCATCTGTTTTATAAATTTTACCGTGATCTAACTTATAATAATTTTCTCCTGACTTTGCAATGGTTTCGCCGTGGTGAAACTCTGAAGACATAAAAACGTTTAATCCATTATCCCATAAAATTACCGGCAAAGGAAATCCAAAATAAACATGCTCTCCATTATCACTTGTGTAAGAAAACAAGCTAAAATCATGTGAATCTAAAAGGTGATGAGGAATATACTCTTCTACTTCTTTTTCTCTTTGCTCTTTTGTCTTTTCAGTTCCATGAGCTTTTTCTTCTTTTGTTTTATCATTATCACTTGCAAACGATACAATTGAAAATAAAAAGAATACTAGGGTTAACGCTTTTACTGTTATTTTTCTATGCATTTCACTCTTAATAATAGTGGCTTAAAAATCGATGCAAATGTAAGTCTTTCTCATAAAAAGAAAAACTATTTTAAAATTTATTTTAATAGGCTTTGCCTAGGAAGTTATAAGGGTTTATTATTAAATATTGTTTAGCCATTTTGATAGGCTAAAAATCTCTATTGTGTGCGTAAAAAAGTAAGGAATAAAGAACGTAAAAAACTCTGCTTTTGAAATAAGGCCATCGGCATAAAATGGTTTGTATAAAAATAAAATAAACAGCCCAAATTTAATGACGCTCCCAAATAAAAAAATAAACCCTAACTGATTTTTAAATTTATTTCTCAAAAGGAAAAGCATTAAAAAAATTATAATTGCTGATGCAACATTAATGACATAAGAAAAAACTATCTCGTTATTAAAAAGAGGAAATTCTAAGGTATTTAAAATACACAGGTGTATCACAAAAATAAATGCTGTGAATACAATTAACCTCACTAAAAATTTTATAAGTATGGGGTTCATTAAGAATTGGTCCTATTCAATTGTTTAACCGTAAGATAAAGTGAAATTCCAACACCAACCAAAGTACAAACTATAATATAAGCCCTATCTCCATTGTTGTAAGTGCGGTCTAGCCATTTTCCTAATGATACAAAGAGATAAATTGTTGCCCCCATTTGAAAAGCAACACCAGTAAGTATCATCGCGTTTTTAAGCGGTTTTCTCGGAGAGTTTTTGTTGCTCATTGGGCTTGTTAAGTTCTTTTATTGCACCTCTCATAGAGCAAGATGCATTAAATGTTGCCCCTGGCTCTACAGAAAGTTTCCCAATAACTACATCTCCAGAAATAATAGCGGTTGCTTTAATAGTAAGTGTTTCTTGTACTTGTAATTCTCCTGAAAACTTCCCTTCTATATCTGAGTTTACAGCATCTATTTTTCCTTTTACAGAACCTGAAATGCCAATAATAACACGCCCTTTTGTTTTGATGTTTCCCTCTAAAGTTCCGTCTATTCTGAAGTCTCCCTCAGAAGTAATATCTCCAATGATAGCGGTATTTTTTGCGACTACATTTATTTCCATAACCTTCGGTTTTTGTGTTTTTTCCTTATTGCTGAACATAGACGTTTTTATTTTAGTCTTTTCATAATTTCCAAGGCTTTTTTACCTTGCTCTGTTTGCGGATAACCTACCGCAACTTTCTCTAAGGCAGCAATATACGAATCTTTATTTTGAAATTTTCCTATCGCATATGCTTTTAATAACTCAAATTTAGAAATTAACGTAGATCCTTCTTCAAGAGTAGGAATTGTCATGTCTATAAAACAAATAGTCTCTTCAAAAGAATCGTCTTTATACAAATGATATGCTATTTCATATACTTCGGAATCTAGATCTATCTTTATTTCTTTTGAAAGCTCTATTTCTGGATTCAAAATAATTTTTGCAAAAGGAGATTCGGGATAGTTGTCTAAAATATAGTTTTTATATGTGACTGCTTTTGAGTTGTTTGAAGAAGAGTACAATTCAAATAAATGATAGTTTGCAGGTAAAATTAGTTCTTTATCCGGTGATGAAACTAGGAGCCTTTCTAGATTTGATATTGACTTAGGTTTGTTTTTAAATTGTTCTTTATAAATTAAACCCAACTCAAAAAGAGCCGTATTTCTATCGTAAACCAAAGAATCTATTTCCTTACTTGTTGTGGGTACTGTTTCTAAATAAGTTGAAAGTTCATAGCGTGCTATTTTTTGATTCTCTCCAGCCTCTTTTGCAACAACATCTGAAGAAATAATTGATTTATCGGATATTCTCCAGTTATCTTCTAAAGGCCTATTGCCCCAAACTCTTTTAAACTCCCCTTTTCCAAAACCTAACGATTGTGTGTTATAAAAATACCACTTACCTGCTGTATCAATTGATAATGAGCTGCCTCCAAAAGAACTCCCAAAAGATAGGGCGTTCAATTTTTTCTGGGCTAGCGCTTCGTCTTCTTTTTTAATTTTATTGATATACTCCTGAAAATATTCTTCTAGTGTTTCTTTTGGCATTGATGCTAATAAAAGAATGCTATCATTTCTTTGAAGTAACTTTTCATTTTTTGTAAGTGAAGTTAAGTTCTTAGACCGCCTTTCTATTCTTTTTATTCTTAAAGTTTGTTTGTTTTCTGCTACTTTTAAGATACTATCATAATAAGCACTTGCTGTTACATAGTCTAAATTCTTAAAATAAATATTGGCTAACTTTTCATAGCTAAACGTTTTTTGTTTAGCCCCTCCTTGCTTAGCTCGTAATGAGTTGTTATAATTTAAAACTGCAAGGTTAACACTGTCTTTTTTTTCCTGTAAAACAGCTATTTGATAATAAATTTTATCTAGGTAGGGTCTATTATCTCGGTTTTTAATTAGCTTATTATATCGTTCTATAATTGCTGATGAACTAGAATCTGAAACTGAATTTTTAGCTAATTCTATCTCGGCGTGAACTCTAAACTTATAAGGAGCTTGTTTAAAGTTAATTAATTTTTTAAAAACAATAGAAGCAGTATCTTTTATTCCATCTAACCCATACAACTGTCCTAAAACGAATAAGTTTCTAGCTTTTTGAACCTTGTTTTTTGAAGTCTCTGTGGCCTGCCATAAATATTTTCTTACTAATTCTATAGTATCTGCTTTGCTGTAGGCCATGGCCAAGGTGGTAGCTGCCTCTTCTCTTATTAGATCAGATAAATCTGGCTTCCTAAGAAGAATTTCTAGTGTTTCTATCGCTAATTCTTCATTCTCTAATCTAATATGAGCCTTGGCTCTCCAAATTTTTGTTTCGTTAAGTAAACTTGCGTTTGGGTAATTGGCAATGATATAGTTATACGCATCTATTGCTGGAATAAAACGCTCTGTGTAGTATCTAGATTTTCCTAGCAACAAATAAGCATCGTCTATTTTTTTGTTACGTTCTTTTCCATAAATATTCATGGAATGTTTTTGAATTGCTTTTACTGCTTTTTGCTCTGCAATATCAAAAGGTGTTAAAGACTCTTCTTGTTCTGGGCTTTCCTGAAACCCTTTCCCTGGTTTATTTGATGAGGAAGACAGTTTTGGAAGTCTAAACTTTTTATTTTTAAATGTTAGAGGCTCTATGGGTAGTAATTCAAAAAAATCATCTTCATACGATGCATTGATCTCTTGAAGCCCTTCATTAAAAGCAACACCTCCATTGTATAAAATGTTATATTGGGTGGTGAGAGCATTGTAATTCCTATTTAAAAAAGCATCTTTCTTTGTACTACAAGAAACGATAAACATTAACGCTCCAAGCAACCCTATTTTTTGACTGTTTTTCATGAATTATAACACTGGTTATTACAACAGATAATCGGTAAATATATTGCAATACAGTGTGTAAAAATAGGAATTAGTTTCTTAAACAGAAAAATAACTCTCTAGCTCTTTTAAGGTTTCTTGAGAAGTTTCAATGTCTTTTACCAAGTGACCTTTATCTAGTACAACAATTCGTTCACAAACCTCAGTTACATGGCTTAAATCATGACTAGATACAAGAACAGTGATCTCTTTGTTATCGGTGAGCGTTTTTAAAATTTTCTTTAACCGTATTTGTGTTGTGGGATCTAAGTTTGCAAAAGGCTCGTCTAACACAACTACTTTTGGATTTCCCATCATGGCAGCCACAATACCTACTTTTTTCTGATTCCCTTTACTTAAGTCTCTTAAATACTTTTTCTTTTCTAAAACCTCATCATTAAAAAACTCATCAAATTGACCTAAAAATTCCTTTATGTCCGCTTTATTAATTCCTCTTAAATCTCCTATGAATTGAAAATACTCTTCGGGGGTTAAGTAACTAATTAAAAAACTCTCATCAATAAAAGAACCTGTAAATCTTTTCCATGATTCACTTTTATGAACAGAAATATCATTATTAATTACCGAACCAGTTGTGGGTCTTATCAAGTCTAATAAAATATTAAACAATGTTGTTTTCCCAGCACCATTGTTTCCAACCAAACCAAAACTTTGACCTGTTGGGATCTCCAAAGATTCTAAGTTTAAGACTTCTGCTTTTCCGTATTTTTTTGAAACTGTATTAATTGTAATCATTGTTTTATCTTTAAAAATTATGCTTCTTTCCCAAAAGCGTTAATCATAGCGTATTTATCTTTAATGTATTTTTTTTCAATAAAATTCATAAGTGTGTTTTTAAAAACAAATGCTAAAAGACCTACAGAAGCTACCGCTATAAAACCTGAATTATATCCAACAAATGCATCAAAGCCCCAAAATAAGAGCATCGGAAACAACATTAAAGGAATAATAACAAGAAATTGTGTAGCGCTAGTTCCTTGCGTATTTCCAAAGGCACTCTTTGTTAAATCTATTCTTTTTCTGTTGAAGGAACCTGCATACAATAAAAAGAGAGAATTAAAACCAATATTAAAAATTGCGCCGGAGGTAATCATTAAAAAAATATCGACACCAAAATACAAATAGGGAAAACTTAGAAGATATAATATAGACGTCATTGAAACCATTAAAACCCATTTAGATTCTAAAAATTTTCGGTATCTAAAACTTTGACTCATTAGCATTTTATAATGAGTACTATCCCATGCTGGTATGAACTGTCCATAATTTAACGTAAACCCACCTGTTATAAATAGGGAGGCAAACATTAGCAATGGTTTCATGTCTTTATAAACATCCGATGTAAAAAAAATCAACCCGTATAATAGCAATAAGAAAGACATTAAAAATACCGTCTTCGTTCTTTTATTTCTCCAAATTAATCGAATATCATTTTTGATAAAAGGAGCAACATCACCTAACCTATCTGTCCACGATAAATCTACCGATTTAGCTTCTTCTACTTTTGATGCAATAGCTTCGTCTAAATAGACTTGATTTCTTAATTGTTTAAAATTTAAACGATACAAGGCTGCGACGATTAAAACACTAATTAAGCAATAGAGAGGTGTTGCATAAATAGCATCAAAGAACCGACCTCCAAGTGAAGCTACATCGACAATTTCAAAGTTTTGAAGCCCAACTAAAGTTACTAACAAAGCTATGATTACTGTTAAAGCAATCATGTTTTTATTGATTAAAAAATTTAAAAAATTTGCAGACTGAATAATTAAAATTAAACTAAACAACCAAGCCAAAACTCCTGTTATATCATATCCTTTAATGATTAAAACTATAGAAAATGGAACATAAAAAAATAGTCCTAGAATATTAAAAAAAGAAACGGAAGATTTGCGTAAAACATAATGTACCAACCTGTCTTTATTTAGAGGCAAAGGAAGCATTGGTTTGATGTTCATGATTGGTAATTTTTGCATTAAATACCTAAAGATCAAATCTCCAAGAATAGCAAATAGCAAATAGGAATTAACAATCTGTAAAGGATCTGAATCTGGGAAGGTTTTCTTTAAAATAAAGAAACTTCCCGCACCAATGACTGAAAAAGAGAGGATAAAATACAATGCAAAAAAACCTATAATTATCTTTAAAGCAATGCTTTTACCAAATGTAGCTGATCGAACAAATTGCTTCCATTCAAGTTTTAGAAATTTAAAAATCATGTAGTTAGTTTATTTAATAAATATTAGAGGGTTTAAACGTAATTATGTTACAAGAAAATCTTTAAATTTCTACTTTTAACACTTCTTTAATTAGTTTGTGTAACTCTTGTTTTGGCAAAGCTCCGTTAGCCATTTGAGGTTGTCCGCTTATTGGAATAAATAACATTGAGGGAATACTTCGTATCGCAAATGCTGCCGCTAATTCTTGCTCTGCCTCTGTGTCTACTTTATAAATGTTTATTTTACCAGCATACTCATTACTTAGCTCTTCTAAAACAGGGGCGATCATCTTACAAGGACCACACCAATCTGCATAGAAATCTATGATGGCAGGCAACTTCCCTTCATACATCCAATCTTTATTTTTTTCATAATTAAACACCTTCTCTAAAAAGGTTTGTTTTGTTAGGTTTTCTGTCATAATCATTTTTTGTGGTACAAAAGTAATTGTTTTAGTTTCATAAAAAAATATCATACTTTAGAAGTCACTAATATTACTCACCTATGAAAAACTCACTTACCCTTATTATTTGTTTTGCTATGATGTTAAACGCCTGTAAAGAAAAACCTTCAGAAAGAAACCATGTTTTAAATTATCCTGAAACTTTAAAAAAACCTGTTGCAGAAAACTATTTTGAAACCGAAGTAATAGATAACTATCGATGGCTAGAAGACGATAGAAGTAAAGAAACCGAAGATTGGGTAAGTGCAGAAAATGAAGTTACTTTTGATTATCTTTCTAATATTCCTTATAGAAAACAATTAAAAGATCGATTATCTGAGTTGTGGAATTATGAAAAAATTGGAGCTCCGTTTACAGAAGGAGACTATACTTATTATTATAAAAATAATGGTTTGCAAAACCAGTACGTGGTATATAGAAAAAAAGATGACACCAATGAAGAGGTTTTTTTAGACCCTAACACCTTTTCTGAAGATGCAACCACATCTCTAAGCGGATTAACTTTTTCAAAAGATGGAAAAACAGCTGCCTACTCTATCTCAGAAGGTGGAAGTGATTGGCGTAAAATTATAGTGATTGATGTTGAATCAAAAAAAGTGAAGGAAGACACCCTTGTTGATGTGAAGTTTTCTGGAATTTCATGGAGAGGAAATGAAGGTTTTTATTACTCAAGTTATGATAAACCCGATGGAAGTGAGCTTTCTGCAAAAACAGATCAACATAAATTATACTATCATAAGTTAGGAACCTCTCAAAAAAACGATCAAGTTATCTTTGGCGCATCTGATGCTCAAAAGCACAGATATGTTGGTGGTTCATTAACTGAAGATGACCGATATTTAATCATTTCAGCATCAACTTCTACTTCCGGAAACAAGCTTTTTATTCAAGATTTAACAAAGAAGAGTAGTGCACTAATTCCTATTATAAACAACTTTAATAGTGATACCTATGTAATTGACAACCGAGGAACAACTCTATATTTAGTGACCAATCTTAATGCGCCAAATCAAAAAATTGTAACTGTAGATGCAACTGATCCTGCTCCTAAAAATTGGAAAGATTTTATTCCAGAGACGGCGCATGTGCTTAGCGCTTCATCTGGTGGCGGTTATTTTTTCACTGAATACATGGTAGATGCTGTTTCTAAAGTCTTACAATATGATTTTGATGGGAATAAAATTCGTGAAATAGCATTGCCTGGTGTTGGAAATGCAGGGGGTTTTGGAGGTAAAAAAGATGCTGTTATCGATTATTTTTCATTTACCAATTACAACACCCCTTCTAGTATATACACCTTAAATATAAAAACAGGAGAAACTAAATTGTATTGGAGTCCTGATATTGATTTCAATCCTAATGATTATGAGAGTAGTCAAGTGTTTTATCCCTCTAAAGACGGTACTAAAATTCCAATGATTATTACGCATAAAAAAGGAATGAAGCTAGATGGAAAAAACCCAACGATATTGTATGGGTATGGTGGATTTAATATCAGTTTAAACCCTGGTTTTAGTATTACTAATGCCATATGGATGGAGCAAGGAGGGGTCTATGCTGTTCCAAACCTACGAGGTGGTGGAGAATATGGTAAAAAATGGCATGACGCAGGAACTCAAATGAACAAACAAAATGTATTTGATGATTTTATCACAGCTGCAGAATATCTAATTGAAAACAACTATACTTCTTCAGAATACTTAGCAATTAGAGGAGGCTCAAATGGTGGCTTGTTGGTTGGGGCAACCATGACACAAAGACCAGATCTAATGCGAGTAGCTTTGCCTGCTGTTGGGGTTTTAGACATGCTGCGCTATCATACGTTTACAGCTGGTGCTGGATGGGCTTACGATTATGGAACCGCAGAACAAAGTGAAGAAATGTTTAACTATTTAAAAGGATATTCTCCAGTACATAATGTCAAAAAAGGGATTGCTTACCCTGCAACACTTGTGACCACGGGAGATCATGATGATAGAGTAGTTCCTGCACATAGTTTTAAATTTGCTGCAGAGTTGCAAGACAAACAGGCCGGTAATAATCCAGTATTGATACGAATTGAAACAAATGCTGGCCACGGTGCTGGAACCCCTGTCGCAAAAACTATTGAACAATATGCTGATATATTTGGGTTTACTTTATACAATATGGGTTTTGATAGATTACCAAATCCTCCAAAGGCTAAACTTAAAAGTTAACTGATACTTTTTTCAGTATTTTTACACCGCAAAACAAGTTAAATTATTTGCGGTTTTTTTATGCTAAAAGTCTCTAACATTTCATTTCAATATGCTCCTAAAAAAGAGATATTATCTGCTATTTCTTTCACTTTAGGAGAAGGGCAACACCTTTGTGTTATGGGAGAAAGTGGCTCAGGAAAATCTACTTTATTAAAAGCAATTTACGGTTTGCTAGACTTAAAAAAAGGATCAATTTATTGGAAAAGCCATAAGGTTTTAGGCCCTGCTTTTCATTTGGTTCCGGGCATGAGCTTCTTTAAATATGTGGCTCAAGATTTTGATTTAATGCCTTACACAACAGTTGCTGAAAATATTGGAAAATTTTTGTCACGGTTTTATCCAGAAGAGAAAGAACAAAGAACCAAAGAATTATTAGACGTTATAGAGATGTCTAGCTTTGCAAATGAGAAAGTGAAAACCCTAAGTGGAGGACAGCAACAACGAGTAGCAATTGCGAGAGCCTTGGCAAAAGAGCCCGAACTTATTTTGTTAGATGAGCCTTTTGGTCAAATAGATAATTTTAAGAAAAACTCACTCCGAAGAAAGCTTTTTAGTTACCTAAAAGAAAAAAATATTTCATGTATCGTGGCAACACATGACGGAGATGATGCGCTTTCTTTTGCTGACCAAATGATGGTGATTAAAAACAAAAAAGTGGTTGCATTAGATTCTCCAAGGAACTTATATAAAAACCCTTCCGAACACTATGTCGCGGCTTTATTTGATGATGTAAACGAACTTTTTGTAGACGGAAAAAAAAGACTGATATATCCGCATCAAATTCAAGTTTCTAAAGATTCTTCGCACAAGGCTGTTGTAAAAAAATCATTCTTCAAAGGGTCTTTTTGGTTGATTGAAGCTACATTTAATTCTCAGACTATTTTCTTTCAAAGTGCTAAAAATATAGTTTCGGGAAAAGAGATTAATCTTTGCTTTGTTGACTAAATTATTAATAGTGATGGAGCTATAAAACACTCTCTATTGTAATTTCTTTTCCGTTCCAAGTAAAGGTGTCTTCAGCTTTTTTACCTACCAATAATTTGCCTATTGGTGAAGAGGGAGAAATGGCAAAATATTCAGTTTCTTTATCTTTTAACTTTCCTGCAGAAATACTCAAAAAATAATATGCTGATGAGGTTTTTATAACAGACCCTAAGGCGATTTTTGTTGATGGTTTTGAACTATTAATCTTAGCTAGTGTTTGTTGCATTTGTTGAACAGCGGCTAATTGCTGCCCTGCTTTTTCCATTTCTAATTGCAACATGGCCCTGCCTGTTTCATGCTTATCTCCCGCAGAACTTTTGGTTTCGGAACTTAATGCTTTTTGGTGTGAAGAAATAATAGTTTGTATAGTTTGTAACCGCGTATTTACATGAGCTACACACTGCTGAAAAAGAGCTTCTTTTAGGTTTGTCATTACTTAAGCTTGTACAAATGAAAATGCTCCGTAATTTCCGTGGTGTGAAATTGAACAAGATCTTGTTAACGGTGTTTCATTATGGTAATAATTAGGAGCTCCGTTTTTTGATTTTTTTTGTTCAATTCCAGAAACAGAAAGCGTTGTTAGTTCTTTTAATTTCTTCTTAATCATGTTGTCTATTTCATGAGGAGGCGCCATTTCGGAATATGAACTAATTTCTTTTTCTAAACTGGCTTTGGTAAAAATGTAGCGCTGATTTATAAGTGAGCTCGTGTAAAACTTTTGATCTTTAAAGCAAACCACCCCTTCTTTAGCTGATCTTAATT
>ERZ651776.4717-NODE-4717-length-12335-cov-5.425600_pt1 | contig 12335 bp, 10 predicted proteins | sample MGYA00514761_ERZ651776 | MGnify/ENA metagenome assembly ERZ651776 | reverse complement strand
GGTACCGCCGAAAAGGCGCGACACGACGAGCTTCTGCACGAGGCCGATGTAACTCATCGGTGGGTCGTGCTTGCAACCGATCCAACCCTCACCACATGGTCCCGACGAGCGTTGCGCTCAGCTGACCGAGTGGTGCTCGTGACTTCGCCCTTTCCCGATGAGCGAGAGCACGAACTCATTCGGGCTTTCACAGAAGCCGTCGACACCGTCACCGATCGTGAACTGTGGATGGTGCAAACCAATCAGGTGTTCATCAACCGCCCAACCGCCAACAAGGCGGTGATAGCCACGATGCACCCCGACCGGATCCTGCAGCATCACCGGGGACTTCCGTCTTCCACCGCCCGACTTGGCCGTCTTGCCAGCGGCACCGCCACCGGTGTCGCTCTGAGCGGGGGCGGCGGCCGCTCGTTCGCACAGATTGGAGCGTTGCGGGCGCTGGCTGAGGCAGGACACAATCTCGACGTGGTGACTCGCACCTCGATGGGCTCGGTCGTGGCCAGCATGTTCGCGTTGGTTGCCGATCCCAAGAACTTGACCGAACACATCGAAGAAGGCTTTCGGGGCACGAACGTCATCGACTACACGTTGCCGCTTGTATCGCTCACCAGCGGCAAGGGTTTGACTGAAGCGATCATTGCCACTGTTGGCCCGATCCTGATCGAAGAACTCACGCTCCCGTTCTGTTGCCTGTCGACCAATCTGACCACCGCGCAACTTGTCGAGCATCGCCGAGGATCAGTCGCCGACGCTCTGCGTGCCAGCGTGTCACTTCCTGGCGTGTTTCCACCAGTGGTCGTCAACGGCGAACTACTGGTCGACGGCGGGGTGATGGAGAACCTGCCGGTTGGCCCGCTCGTGCGGGATTCTGGCGTTGGCACCGTGCTTGCGGTCGACGTCGCTCCCCCGAATGGGCCAGGTTCAAGTCTCGCCTATGGCTCGGGTGTGAGCGGAGGACAAGCGCTGCGGCATCAGGTCTCGCGTAACCGAGCGTCGTATCCAGGAATCGCCAACACGGTGATGTCATCCATGTTGCGGAGTTCGGCCCGAGCCCGCAACGATGCGTTAGCCGACGACAACGTCGACATGTACCTGTCTGTGAACCTTCGGGGTGTCAAACTTCTCGACTTCGATGCGATCAGCGAAATCGCCGAACGCGGCTACCGGGCCACCGGGCCACCGTGGAACGCCTCGAGAGCATGTGAACGTGGTCGGGCCAGGTTTATGGTCGGGCCAGGTTTACTTGGATCGAAATATTGGCGCGAAACCGACCACACGACCCCACAACAGTCGGTGCGTTGACTAGTTTCTAAGTGGAAACGACGGTTCCCCATGCCACACACGTGCCCTCACGATCGCTGCACCTTCTTCATCCGCGAAAGTGTCGCGCAGTGTCTAGGGTGCGGCCGTTCAGCACGTTCGCCACGCACTGGATTGATTCGTGGCGACGGCCAGGGAGTTGTTTTGACGACTGCCGCCCTACTTGGTTTGTTGCTCGGTCTACTACCGATGTTGTGGCTCGCGCAAAGCAGTTGGCTCGTCGGACTTGTGGTCGCAGCAATCGCTGGTGTCGTTGGCTGGGTTGTCCTCCGAAACCAACGAGCGACATCGACGTTCACCAGCGTCGATTCCGGTTACCGCCGGGCGGTCGACGAGTGCACTCTGTGGTTAGGTACCTGGAGTGAACTGTTTACGCTTGCTGCTGACGCCAACCACATGCCCGAAGACGAACGACTGCTCCTTGTCGAGGCGCAGGCTGCAGCCGCAGACGCCGCAGCCGAAGCGGCTTCACGCCGCAACGACTACGCGAAACGTTTCATCGCTAATGGCTTTGATCGGTTGGACTTTCTCGCCGTGACGCGACCGCTTGGGCGATCGACCGGTTGGGAGACTGAATGGCGCCAGGCCATCGCCACGATCGAGTACTACCTCGAGACGTTGTGGATCGACCACCACGCGGCCGATCAAGCTCGAACAAGACTCGATGAGTTCCGACTCACACACCGTGGTCCTGCGCAACGGCGCAGCCAACTCGTTCAACGAACACGCACCGTCAAGCTCTTCGACCCGGCCCCGGACTTTGACCGCGGTTCTGTTCGCTCCAGCGAAGTGATCAACCTCGCCGATGGCGTTGATGCCGAACGTTTTCGTCTTCGGGCGGAACGTTCGCTTCTACGAGATGCACCGCTCACAACTGCAGAGTTCACCGCTCAGGCACCTGATTCCTGATCATCTGTGAACATTGCCACCACACAAACACCCCAGACGCTGGTTGGCAGGTGTTGCGACCGCAGTCACTGCATTGTCGATCGCGTCCCTTGACGATTCTTTTCTGCCGGGTGGGTGGCCAGTCACACTGCGTAGTGGGTTTGGGTCGGGTGGTCATGGTCCAAGTGGTGAGACGTGAGGCGCACGACTACTCCACCCGCAGGCCACCATGGTTCGTGATGAAGAGACATACCGCTGTGGGTTAGTTGTCAGCCGGTGGCCAGGACTCGTTCATACATCTCGGTGTAGACATCGGCCAGCGTCTCCATCGAGAACTCGTTGGCCCGTTGCCGGCCTCGTTCGACTCGATCGTGGACACCGTGTCCACCAGCGAGCACCGCACTCAATGCTCCAGCCAGAGCGTCGGGGTTTCCGGGCTCGGTGAGGAGCGCATCGGATCCAGCCCGGGCGACCAGTGAATACCCGGTGATATCGCTGGCCACGATTGGGATGCCAGCCGACATTGCCTCGAGCAGCACAATCCCGAAGGACTCGCCACCCAGCGACGGAGCGCAGAAGACCGAAGCTCCCGCCAAGCGGGCACGCTTTTCTTCGCCAGAGATCCGGCCGAGCCATTCGATGCGATCATTGCCAGCAAAATCGCGTTTGAGCGAAAGAGTCTCGTCGCCATCGCCGCCGACCCAAATACGAACATCCGCCGGCAAGCGTTCCGAGGCCTGCAACAGCACCCGTAGGCCCTTGCGTTCTTCATGTCGACCGACGAACAACACCGTGGGGCCAGCAGCCGGTGATGGTTCGGCCGATGCATAACGGTTGACATCGATGCCGTTGAATACCCGTTCATAATCCCCACCGAGCCATTTCGTTGCCAACGCCTCGGCCTCGGCCGACACCGCGCAGGCGATCGCCAACCGGCTACGAAGCGCCCGGCATCCTCGGTTTACCCACCGATACGCCGAGCTCCGGCCAGCTGCATGGAATGTGCCAACCATGGGCGCCGCCTGCATGAGCACCGATGTGATCCCGATGCCAGGGGCAAGCGGCTCGTGTATGTGCAGCACGTCGAACTCTTCGTTCCACAATGCCTTGATCAGGCGAATCTGAGCAGGAAGATCCGGCGCGATGGGAGCTATCGAACCGTTGGCCGCTGTCGGCAAACTCGCACCCAACGTGGTGATCCCACTATCGGGCGGCGGCCCGTCGCATGGTGCAAGCACACGCACGTCGACGCCTCGGGCGCGTAATACCGGCGCCAGGCCCAGAACCTGCTCTTGCACCCCGCCAGGTACCGACAAGCTGTACGGACAGATCATCCCCACACGCATCGAGGGTTACTCGCTGCCGTCGTGGAACTGGCGGAGTGCGTCGTGATCGCTCGGCCAATTCGGTTGCAGCACAATCCACTGATGCGGTTCGCGGCGGATCTGCACCTCCAACACATCGGCGATGTTCTGAGTGATGCGTTTGATGTCGTCGCGCATCTTACCCTGCCGTTCGACCACGATCGGTGGTTCGCACACTGCGTGGTTCTGGGCGCCGCGGTGGTAGACGGCTACCGGCACGATCGTGGCGCCTGTGCGCAGAGCCAGCGTGGCGGCACCACCCGGCAGTTCGGTTCGTTCACCGAAGAAATCAACCTCGACACCGCCGTCGCCCAGATTGCGGTCGCTCATCAGGCACAACACGTGATTCGCTCGCAGCCGCCGGAGTAGTTCGCTGCCCAGGCCTTTGCCTAGCGGCAAGACTTGGATGCCCACAGCTTCGCGCCACTCCTCCATCCACAGCCGTAGTTCTTCGTTCTCTAGCGCTTCGACCACGCCGGTGACCTGATACTTCGGCACCTTGTCGAGCCAACTCGCAGCCCATTCCCAACCACCAACATGGGGCAACACCAAGATGGTGCCCTTGCCTCGTGCATGACTGTCCTGAATATGGCGGAAACCCTCGTAGCTGAAGCCTTGATCGATGGCCTTGGCATCGAGCCCCGGCAGGCGTGCCGTATCGGTGTAGTAGCGGGCATAAGAACGGAACACAGCCCGTACCCCGTGCGCGAGTTCGGAGACACTCAGTTCGTGGTCGCTGCTTCGCCGAAGATTTCGCTCGACGATGAGCTTGCGGTCAGGCGAGAACCACGGGATCCCGGTCGTCGCCACCCGACACAAGCCGCTCATCATCCCATGGGGCAATGTGCGCGCTGCCGTCGCGATGGTCTTGTACACGGCAAGCGTCGGGTCAATCCCCATGGCCCCCATGCCACTCAGTTCTTTGCTGCCGCCGCTGCTCTATCGGCGTGCATTTCTGCGGTTGCCTGCTTCCACACCTTAAAGAAGCGTTGCACGACGGTGACACATGTGAGCACCAGCATGACCCACAAGACCGGCTCAAGGATGCGAGGAAATGCCAAACCAGCTGCGAGCAGAATGAAACGTTCGGCCCGTTCCATGATGCCGCCCTTGGCGTCGAAGCCAAGCAGTTCGCCCTTGGCTCGCAGATAGGAGGTGATCAACGCTGCGGACATCACCGCAACCGGCAGCACCGAAAGCGTGCCAGGGAAGTTTGCGGCGTAGTACCAGCTAAGTCCGCCGAAGACGAATGCGTCGCTGAAACGGTCGATCGATGAATCGAAGAACGCCCCTCGTTTCGACGCTGAGCCCGACGCTTTGGCAACCGCACCGTCGAGCAGATCAGGAATGCCGGTAGCCACCATGGCAACGAATCCCCATCGTAGATAGCCGTTGCCGATGATGAAGGCAGTAGCAACCGACATCAAAATGCCAACAACCGTCAAGATGTCAGCACTGATACCCATCTTTCTTAGGCCTTCGCCGATTGGATCAACACCCTTTTCGACCGTCACTCGCCAGTTGCCATCAAACATACTGACTCCAGTCTTCGGGGTTCTTCTCGACAATAGTGTCGAGAACTTCGCCGTCGTAGCCGTCGATCAGTACGAGTCCGCGTTTGTCGGGTTGTGCTTCGTTCGAATACAGCAGGATCCGCCACGTTGGACGGCTGAGCCATCCTCGCCAACCGAGCTGGGCAGATGCGTGGCCAACAGGGAAACCAACCGACTTTGTGGCCTCGACGAGTGCTTCGTTTTCATCGATCTTCAGGCTCCAACCCGCGACCAGGTTGTAGAGACCAATGGCGATTAGGGCACCTCCGCCCCATGCCCAACCAGCGTTGACCAGCGGCGAGTCGCTGACCGCAAGGTAGATCAGCACGAAGATCAGGCCGATAACGATGTACAAGACGCCTGGGATCCGACGGCGATTATTGTTCGGGAACACATAGGGCCCCACGTACTCACTCGCGTTGAGATCCTCGGGCAACTCATCGCGCACCTCGCCGTCGTCGACATCACTCTCGTCGGCGGCATTCTCATCGACCGAACCAGCCGAGGCCTGTAGTTCGTCCTCGTTCTCGACTTCGCTCACCCTTCCACGTTATTGCCTAGCGACCACAGCCAGTCGGTCATGTCGAATTCTGTGACGTACCCCACGACATGATCTGTGAGCCTAAGACCGCGTTATGCGCAGTGTTATGCGCGGTCTGGGCCTCACAGATGCCACCCTGCGCGGAGTTTGCGGATCGATTCTTCAAGTGGTTCTGGCAACACCCGCGTCTCGGCAATAGCGGTCATGAAGTTGGTGTCGGCTTCCCACCGTGGAAGAACGTGCACATGCAGGTGGTCGGGCACGCTGGCACCGCCTGCTCTCCCCTGGTTCAGCCCAACGTTGATGCCACCTGGCCGGTACACGGCTTCGGCGACACCGACGGCATGTTGCACCGTGTCCCACAATTGGCGCGACTCATCTGTCGATAAGTCGCTGAGTTTGGCGACACCCCGGTTCGGGACGACCAGCATGTGTCCGCTGCTGTAGGGATAAATATTCAGGATCACCGAGACGAGCGTGTCACGATGAATAATTGCGGCTTCGGCATCTTCTTCTGAAGCCAGGATGCGCTCAAAGAGTGTGCCCTCGGCTTCGGCTGGGACGTTGTCGGGCACCCCTTTGCCGGAGACAAACGAGCTTCGCCATCCTGCCCACAGCCGTTCAAGCATGTCGTGCTACCTACTTACGCGTGGGTTTCGACGTCGTTGGCCAGTCGAGCCAAGAAAGCATCGACGGTGACGTCGCGCTCTACGTCGAGGCCTCGAGCGTTGACCCCCACGGTGTTGTTAGCAACATCGTCGTCGCCGACGACGAGCACATAGGGAAGTTTGGCCGATTTGCCATTACGAACTCGTTTACCAAGTGGGTCGGTCGCTGCAATGACTTCGGCTCGGAAACCAGCGGTCTTCAGCTGAGCGGCAACATCGTGTGCGTAGTCGTCGTGGGCCTCGGCCACCGGCAAAATCTGCACCTGCATAGGCGCGAGCCACACCGGAAATGCTCCCGCATAGTGCTCAAGCAACACACCGAAGAACCGCTCGACGCTGCCGAGCAGTGCTCGATGAATCATGACCGGACGTTTGCGTTCGCCATCGTTGGCCACATATTCGAGGTCGAAACGTTCTGGCAGGTTGAAGTCAGCCTGGATGGTCGACAGTTGCCAGGCTCGTCCGATTGCGTCCTTGACGTCGACGTCGATCTTGGGGCCATAGAACGCGCCGCCACCTTCGTCGACGACATAGTCGAGGCCAGCAGTTTCAAGGGCGGCTCGCAGACCATCGGTTGCGGCCTCCCAGATCTCGTCGTCGCCCACTGATTTCTCAGGCGGACGAGTCGACAGTTTGGCTTGAAAGTCGTCGAAGCCAAATGCCTTGAGTACCGACAACACAAACTCGAGCAACGAGGCAAGTTCGTCCTGCATCTCTTCTCGGGTACAGAAGATATGGCTGTCGTCCTGAGTGAAGCCGCGGCTTCGAAGCAGCCCGTGAATCGCGCCGCTCAACTCGTACCGATAGACCGTGCCCAGCTCAAAAATACGCATCGGCAGTTCGCGGTAACTTCGCTGCGACGACTTGTAGATCATTACGTGAAATGGGCAGTTCATTGGTTTGGGGTAATAGGTAGCGCCGTCGAGTTCCATCGGCGGGTACATGCCGTCGGCATAAAAGTCGAGGTGACCGCTGGTCTCCCACAGGTTCGCCTTGGCGATATGAGGTGAGAAGGCAAAGTCGTACCCCCCGTTCTCGTGGCGGTCGCGGCTGTAATCCTCGATGATCTTGCGCACAAGTGCGCCCTTGGGATGCCACACGGCTAGGCCAGGTCCAAGTTCTTGTGGCCACGAAACCAGATCGAGCTCGTTGGCTAGTTTGCGATGATCGCGCTTGGCGGCTTCTTCGAGGCGATGCAGGTGCTGCTTCAGTTGTTTCTTCGACGACCATGCGGTGCCATAGATGCGCTGCAGCATGGGTTCGTTTTCGCGGCCGCGCCAATACGCCCCCGCGACGGACATGAGTTTGAAGTGACCAAGGCGACCAGTGCTGGGCACATGCGGGCCGAGGCACAGGTCAACGAAACTGTCGCTGTTGCGGTAGTAGCTGACCGTGCCGTCGGCGGCAACTTCGGTAGCTAGCTCGGGATCCTCGGCACCGGTGACACGCTCAATCGTTTCGCGCTTGTACTTGTGGTCGACGAACATCTCGAGCGCCTCGGCTGCGCTTACTTCGCCACGCACGAACGGCTGGTCAGCAGCGATGATGTCGCGCATCTTGGTGTCAATACGTTCCAGATCTTCGTCGGAGAACGTGCCGCCCTGTGGCAGTTCAAAGTCGTAGTAGAAGCCATGTTCGATCGGCGGGCCAATTGCAAACGTGGCACCTGGCCACAGTTCCAGGACCGCTTGGGCCAACACGTGTGAGGTCGAGTGGCGAAGTGTCTCGAGCCCTTCGTCGGACGAGTCGGTAATGAGAGCCACGGTGGCGCCGGTAGTGAGCTCAGTGTTCAGATCGCGTTCTTGGCCATCGACGGTGGCAATCAACGCGGCCTTGGCAAGACCAGGACCGATATCGGCCGCCAGGTCATAGGCGGTGGCGCCTGCGGGAAGCTCTCGCTCGGACCCGTCAGGAAGCTGAACAACAATACTTGACATAGGTGCCGAGCTTACCGTTCCTCCTCCGCCGGCGAGCTGCCTTTGCGATCGCTCTGTGTCGCAACGTTCTGTGCTGCGCTGCTCTGGGTTGCACTGCTCCACTCCGGCCGACGTTCGTCGGATATGGCGTCAAGCCATATGGCGAGCGTCCTCTGTCGGCTCCGCCCACTCGTCCCTCGCTCCTGGCTCTATTTCTTGTCGACCGGGACCGTCGATTCGTCGGACACGGCCTTGCTCACTACTGATCGGCTCACTACTGATCGGCTCACTACTGATCGGCTCACTACTGATCGTTTTTCCGTCGGCAGGGATTATGCGTTTAGCAGATCGGTTCCGGTACGGCGTTCGTCGAGTGGTTTGTCGGCCATGATGTCGTAACGCTCGTTGAGCACGCTGGGATCGTTCTGCGCCTCAAGTTCGGCCTTGCTCGGTGCGTAACGGTTGATGTACTGCTGACCAGAAAGATGTCGGATCCGGAACATCAATGCATCGGTCATTGCCCGGAACGCCATGGGGTTGGTCCCTGGGTCGCCATGTTCGTCGGGAAACAATGGCTGACCGAAACTAATCGTGGCCGCATTGAAGAACTTTGGAAACGGCGCATCGGGTGGCTGGATATCGCGCATACCCATCAGACCAACCGGGATGATCGGTGCACCGGTTCGATGAGAAAGCCTGGCGACGCCGGTTCGGCCCTTGTAGAGATGGCCGGTGCGGGACCGAGTTCCCTCGGGATAAATCCCGAAGAGTCCGCCGCTGTCAAGCAATGCAGCTGCGGTGTCGAGGGCGGCCGCAGCGGCGTCGCCCCCACTGCGATCGATGGGAATCATGCCAAGCGCTGGAAAGATGTGTTTGGTCTTCCAATCATCAAGATATTCGGCCTTGCCGACATAACTGATATTGCGGGGCAACACCGACGGCACGATGAACGAGTCGAGTACCGACGTGTGGTTGGCAGCGATGATCGCAGGTCCGTCGATCGGAACGTTCTCCAAGCCGAGGATCGTGAGATCGAACATTCGCCGGAAGACGGGTCCAATCGACTTGCGGACAACCGTCTGGAGTCGTCCTGATCCCCGCGACTGAGTTTCCTCCACAAAGACAACACTAGTGCGCCTGGGCCGGTGACGGCCAGCAGTTCTCGGCAGACAGAATCAGTCGCTACAGAATGATTCCCAGAAGTGCTGCGGCTTGTGAGACGCCGCCCGTTTCGACAGCGGCGTCGATCGCTGCAATAGCTGTTGGGGTGTCGAGGTCGTTGTCGAGCGCTGCTCGAACCTGGGCCAGGCCTGCGTCTCCTTCGCCAGCGGCCTTCCATCGTGCAATACGGGCAGCGGCCTCGGGCATCAGTGCGTCAGTCCATGACCATTCGTCGCGATAGGAGTGCTTGAGCACAGCGGCACGAATCGCCCCCGCCTCGTAGCCCTCGTCGAGCAGGTCGTGCACAAAAACCAGGTTGCCCAGCGACTTGCTCATTTTCTCGCCGTCCATGCGAACCATCGCCTGGTGCATCCAGTGTTTGACGAACGGCTCACCCGAGGCTGCTTCGCTCTGTGCTGACTCGCACTCGTGGTGCGGGAACACCAAGTCGCTGCCACCGCCATGAAGGTCGATGCTGGGGCTTTCGAGTTCGCGCATCGCAAGCGCTGAACACTCGATGTGCCAGCCAGGGCGACCAGGACCCCACAACGACTCCCACGCGGGTTCGTCTGGTGCCGAAGGTTGCCACAAGATGAAGTCGAGCGGATCACGCTTGTTCGGGTCGCCAGGATTGCCGCCGTGTTCAGCTGCGAGTTCAAGCATGCGCTCACGGTCGAACCCACTCACGCTTCCGAAGCCTTCGAAACTACTCACGCTGAAGTACACGGCACCGCCAGCCTGGTAGGCGTGGCCGTTGTCGAGTACCTGACCGATGAGTCGGCGGATGTCGGCCATAGCCGACGTGGCCCGGGGCGCACTGTAAGGCTCGATGAGGCCAAGGGCTGTCATGTCACGGTCGAACACCGCGATCTGGCTTGCTGCCAAATCGAGATAATGCACGCCGAGTTCGCGAGCCTTACGCAAGATGTCATCGTCGACATCGGTGTAATTGCGGACACAGCGGGTTTCATGACCCCGGTCACGTAGTCGCCGCTGCAACACGTCGTAGGTCAAGTATGCGGTCGCGTGTCCAAGATGGGATGAGTCGTACGGCGTAATGCCGCACGTATACATCGTGACAATTGGTCCCGGTTCGAACGGCACGACGGCACGAGCCTTCGTGTCATAGAGCATCATGGACGACTGTTCGCTGGTTGCCACGACGGCAAGAGTAGTGGTGACGAGGTGCAACAAACGACTTGCCGTTGCGGATCATCTGGGCACTGCTCCTCTACCCACTAGGTTGGAACCCACTATGGGCATTCTTGATGGAAAACGAATTCTTGTGACCGGCGTACTTACCGACGCCTCGATTGCCTTCGGCGTCGCCAAGACTGCGCAACAGGAAGGGGCCGAGGTCATCTTGACTGGCGCCGGCCGCGGACTGAGTCTGACGAAACGCACCGCCCGCAAACTTGACCCAGAACCGGCAGTACTTGAACTCGACGTCACCGACCCGCAACAGGTGAAAGACCTGAGCAAGACCTTGGCTGATACCTACGGCACCATCGACGGGGCCGTTCACGCAATTGGCTTTGCTCCTGCGTCGTGCCTGGGCGGCGAATTCATGGACGCCCCGTGGGAAGATGTTTCGGTCGCCGTCGAAATTTCCGCCTATTCGCTTAAGACACTTGCCGAGATCGTCGTGCCGCTCATGCCAAACGGCGGGTCGATCGTCGGTATGGACTTTGACGCCACCGTTGCGTGGCCGGCATACAACTGGATGGGTGTTGCCAAGGCCGCCTTTGAGTCCACTTCTCGTTATCTCGCAAAGAACCTCGGACCCCAAGGCATCCGGGTGAACCTGGTATCAGCCGGACCGATTCGTTCGATCGCGGCCAAGTCAATTCCTGGCTTCAGCGAACTCGAAGATGCATGGAGTGATCGAGCTCCCTTGGGTTGGGATCAGAACAACACCGAACCGGTTGCCCGCACCACGGTCGCGATGCTCAGTGATTTCTTCACCGCCACGACAGGCGAGATCGTGCATGTCGACGGCGGGTTTCACGCCACCGGCTTCTAGTTCCGAGAAACAGGCGGAGAGACCGGGAAACATTGGTCAGAAGCAGGCCGAGCGAACAGGTCCATACGGGTTCGAATAGTTGCCGTAGCCGCCCGAGTGAATCTCGAAGTGCAGGTGCGGGATCGGGGCGTTGCCGGTCATGCCGACATAACCAATCACGGTTCCGGCCGTGACGTAGCCGGCGCCAACGTTCTCGTAACCTGAGAGATGGGTGTAGAAGTAATAGTCACCGTTGTCGCCTTTGAGGTGAGCGGACATGCCTCCAACGCTGCTGCTGCGATGATCGATGGACCCCGAGGCTGCAGCTAATACAGGTGTGCCCTGCGCCGAGATCAGGTCATTCGCTCGGTGGACACCGCCGTATACGCGGGGCGCACTGAAGTCATCGATGTGAGTAAACGGCCCGCCAAGTGGGCAGACAATGCCGCCTCCGGTTGGGGTGAGCGGCGTTGCTGGTTGCGGATTGGGAACCACCGTCGGCACAACCGTCGGCGTCGGGTCAGGCAACTGCGGATTAGGAACCACCGTCGGCACAACCGTCGGTACCGGGGTCGGTGCTGGTGTCGGTACCGGGGTCGGTGCTGGTGTCGGTACCCGACGGGCGAGTTCGGCCGCAGCTGCCGCGGCGGCTTCGGCCCGACGACGTTCTTCGACAATACGTTCTTGTTCCGCTGCGGCGGCTTGTCGTTCAGACTCAGCCTGTTCCAGTTCGCCAAGCGCGTCTTCGAGATCAAGCAACTCGGCAGCGACAGCGGAGCGCAACCGCGCAAGCCGTTCCAGCTCGTCGGCAATCGATTGTTGGGTCGCCTGCACCTCGGCCAACGTCGCTGCCTGCTCCGAACGTTGGATGGCGAGCGATGCGCTCAGCCGGTCAGACTCAGCACCGATCACCGCTAGCTGA
>ERZ651776.4714-NODE-4714-length-12344-cov-2.520339_pt1 | contig 12344 bp, 9 predicted proteins | sample MGYA00514761_ERZ651776 | MGnify/ENA metagenome assembly ERZ651776 | reverse complement strand
GTGTCGTGAAGGCATCTGTGGCTCATGTGCAATGAATATTGATGGAACAAATACACTAGCTTGTACTAAGCCCATTAAAGATTGCAAAAATGATGTTGCCATCTATCCATTACCGCATATGCCAGTAATTAAAGATTTAGTTGTCGATAGGACGCCTTTTGATAGAATTATACAATCAGGTGGTTATATTTCTGTAAATACTGGTAGCGCACCAGATGGAAATGCGATACCTATATCTCAAGAAGATGCCTTGTATGCTTTTGATGCAGCTGCTTGTATAGGTTGTGGTGCATGTGTAGCCGCTTGTAAAAACGCATCGGCAAGTTTATTTGTTTCTGCTAAAATTTCACAATTAGCATCTTTACCTCAAGGGCAACCTGAAAGAGATAAGAGGGTTGTCGCTATGGTAGATCAAATGGAAGTAGAAGGATTTGGTCACTGTACTAATACTGGGGCATGTGAAGCAGAGTGCCCAAAAGAAATCTCACAAGAATATATTAGAAAAATGAACTGGGAATATCACAGAGCTAACATCAAGGGCTAGCTAATAAATTTTATTTTAATCTGAAGTTTACTGGGATTGATATCCAAACACCGACTGCTCTTTCTCTTTGCTTTGCGGGTCTAAATCTTGTCTTTCTTATTGCGTCCATTGCGGCTTCATCTAGTCCTGTGTTCGGTATTCCTTTTAAAATTATTGTCTCTTTTACTCGTCCTCTATCATCTATAAAAGCCTGCACAACAACAACGCCTTCAATACCTGCTTCTTGTGCTATCTCAGGGTATATTGGCCTTATTGCACTTATAGGCTTTGGCGGATCGTCATAAGGAATAAACTTTACTTTAGGTCCGCTAGGAGCTGGAGGAGCATCCCAAGCTTCAAAATCATCAAAATCTAAATCATCCAATGTCACATCATCTGCAATATCTTCATCGTCTGTAGGAACAGGGATTGATGGTCTAGCTGGAGGCGGAGTATTATCAATTTGTTGTGTCTGTGGGATGTCTATATTTTCAATGGCAATTTGTTCTACGTTTCCAAACTCCGATTTAGAAATAAACCTAGGAAATATTAAAAACATAAAAACTAGACTAAATATTCCACAAAGACCAGCGACTCTTACTACGATAGGGTATTTGCCTTTAAGTGGGTTTGTATTCAGCTTCATTAACGAACGAGTGTTTTTGTAGAGTAGTTAAGTTTTAGAGCATCAGCTTCGCGTAATTCTTCATGAATAGATGATATAAGTTCCATTTTTGCCTCTTCATCAGCTTTTAACGATACAATTAGCTGTGGGTCGGAGACCCTTTTTTCATACATTATCTTTGCTACATCTTGAACGGCAAACAACCTATCGTTTATTGAAACTAATCCTTCTTTAGATATCCAAATATGAGCAGTATGTCGTTTCCCTTTTAATTTTTCGATTTTTTCTGCTTTTGGAATATTTACGGGTAAACCAGAGTACTCACGCAAAACGGTTGTTACCATAAAAAATATTAGAAGCATGAAAATAATATCAGGCATTGAAGAAGTTGGTATCTCACTTGAGATTTTTGTTTTTCTTGAAAAGTTCATTAGTTCGAGTTAGCTATAGATATCTTTTTTGCATTAGCAATTTTTAGTTGGTCAAGAACGCGTATATAATCGCTGTAGTCTGTTTTTGGATGTGCTTTAACCGAAACAATTAATAGCGGATTTTTTGCTAATCTTTTTTTAACTATTCTTCCAATTTGTTCAACATTGGTAGGTTCTTCATCAAGGAGAACTTTACCCTGAGAGTTAATTAGGCAGTTTATTATATTCTTTTTTTGAATTTCGATTTCTACATCGCCCGCTGGAGGTAGGACTATTCCAAGACCTTTATCAGTGTCTATTGTAGTTGTAACTAGGAAAAAAACGAGTAACAAAAAGGCAATGTCTGCCATAGAACCCGTTGGGATTTCCCCACCCTTAAATCGACGATTTCTAATCATTTAATAAGAATTATTTTGTGTTCTGTAGGTACTCAACAATCTTAATGGACTGTTCTTCCATATCTAAAATAAGCTTATCAATCATGGATACAAAAAAGTTTTGAGAAACTTGCATTATCATCGCAACAATTAATCCAAAGGCAGTAGTCAAAAGCGCTTGGGATATACCTCCTGCAACTACTGCTGGAGAGATATCATTCGCCATTTTAATATCTTCAAATGCTTTAATCATTCCAACAACTGTTCCGGTAAATCCAAGCATTGGAGCAATGGTTATAACAGAATTAATCCAGATCATGTTTTTCTCAAGAAATGCCATTTCAAGCCCACCAGCATTTTGGACAGCTTTTTCGATTTCTTCTTTTTGTTTACCCATTTTAGATAGGCCCGCGTAAAATATAGATGCAACAGGACCTGGTGCGCTTTCACAAAACTCTATTGCTTTTTCCTTACCAGAATCATCGTATGTCGTTTTTACATCTTCAAAAAACTTATCAGTATCAGAACTTGAGTTAATTAGTGAATATGCTCTCTCGCCAACTACAGCAAGTCCAAAGAGTAGTGCGATGAGAATTGGCCACATAAAACCACCACCTTGTACAAAAAAATCAACCATGTAATACCTCCATTAATTATGAAACAATTTATTTTTTAAAAATCTATATAAGCAATTTAATTTATAAACAGCTTATAATTTAATTACGGTAACCCAAGAAAGCATCAGCTTCGTTAAAATATTTTAACGCTTCCGAAACTTGGTTGTCTAGAAAAAGCCTGATGCTCGCTGACTCATCTTTTCCCCAGATGGTACCAGCAATTTCACTTTTAATTCTATTATGTATAAAAGATTGATCAACTAGAAGAGAATCAGAATTAAATGAAATCGAATCATTTTCTAAATAATCCAAAAATTGTGAATATATAGATTGGTTTACGTTCCAGGTTCTTTTAAAGTTTTTAAAATCCTTGTAACCTAAATCGTTCTGGTTAGCATATGTTGAAGAAAAATTAAAAATAGGTCTTTCTGGGTTTCTTAAAAGTTTTTGAGTCGTTTTTGTTAATTTATTTTTGTAAGGAACATATTTATCGGGGGTTATTCCACCTCCACCATAAACAGTTCGTCCCTGTCTAGTTTGATATTTTGGTCTTAGTTTTTTTAAACTATCTAAAACAGACTCTCTATCGTTCGCATATAGTTCTTTGTAATATGTTAAGTCATGACCCTCTTCATAAGGGCGTTGTATTAGTCTCCCGCTAGGAGTAAAATATCTTGCCATTGTTATTCTTATTGCGGCACCGCCTTCCAAAGGGAGCTGTCTCTGAACTAATCCTTTCCCAAAACTAGTTTCTCCAATTATTAGTCCTCTATCAAGATCCTGGACTGCTCCAGAAACGATTTCACTAGCACTAGCGGAACCTCTGTTTATTAAGACAATTAAAGAAAAATCATTTCGTCCTTTCTGAGGGTCTGAAATAAATGCTTGGTTTGAATCTGATATTTTCCCTTTAGTATAAACTAAAGTATCCCTTGTGGAAATAAACAAGTTAGAAACTGCTGCAGCTTGCTCCAGATACCCACCACTATTACCCCGAAGATCAAATACTAGCTTTTTAAAATTTTGCTTATCCAATTTATCTATAGCTTTATTTACTTCATCAATAGTCGTTGCTGAAAACCTTCTCAATAATATGTATCCAGTTTCTTCATCGAGCATAGTGGCAGCCCCTACGCTGTATATTGGGATGTCATCTCTAATAATCGTAACATCAAAAGGTTCCTCAAGTCCTATGCGCTGAATAGTTATGTCTACTTTAGTGCCTTTCTTACCTCTTAGTTTTTTAACAACTTCATCTTTTGTTATTTTGTATGCATCATCCCCATTTATAGCAATAATTTTATCTCCAGATTGAAGACCTGCATAATCAGAAGGGCTGTCAGGGACTGGTGATATTACTGTTATATAGCCATGGAGTATATCAAATTCAATTCCTATTCCTTGAAAATTCCCTCTAAATAATTCGTCAATGTTTTCTTGATCTTTCGCTGGTATATAGGTTGAATGAGGATCTAATTCTTCCATTAATCCATGGAATGCACCATCCATAATTTTATCCATGTCGACATCATCAAAATAAAAATGATCAACGTAAGAAATGATTTGTTGCATGACCATTATCTTATCTTTTAGGACTCTGTAGATGTTTTTATTTTTTGAATAAGCCTCTGGCATGAAAATTAATATTGCAAAAAGAAAGCCAAATAGCGCAGATGTCACCATAGGCCAGAGACGAGTGACTTTTTTTTCGGACATTATACTTAAAGAATAGTTTGAGGGAGCTATAGACCTAGATATAACATTGTTCTGAATGTTACACCTCTGAGAGTATATTCTTCTGAGTCTCCAATTAAATATCTACTATTAAGTTTCCAGCGACCTTGGCCTATAGTACCTTTATTAAATCCAGCACTAATTCTTAAGCCAACCCTGTCAAGAAGTTGCCATTTAACGGCAACGTACGGTTGAAAATTAAAAAATGTTCCGCTAAGGTCTGACATAACACCAGGAGCATTTGCAGCATTAAAACCTGCAATAGGGGTTCCAGTATCATCTACAGCATAATAATACATGAGAGTAGAGTCAGTACCATCAGCATTTACTTCCCATTCTTTTGACCCGTAGGAAAAATCAAACATTTCGCCCCATTTAGGGTTAGCAGCATATTGATCGATAGATAAATTTAATCGTCCTAGTCCCATCATGGCTCCAGCAGAGATTTCAAGATCTTGAAAAACTGGCATTACATATTCAATGGATGCGGCTCCTAAGGCAATGGTTATTTTAGCTTCAATTGATGGATTAAAATTTCCATCATAAGGCACTTTGGTTTCATCTTGATATCCAGGCTCACCGGTATCTACATATAATTGAACATTAGTTACTGTACTAATACTTGAGCTGCCAACTCCAGCATAACTTCCGATTCTCCATTTTCCAGTCATGTGAGCGAACCCTTCTCCCCCATGCACCACAAAAGGGGTATCAAATTGATTAGAGTTTAACCCAAGGCTTTTTAGTAAGTCTGTAGCTGGGAATTTTTCGACATTTATGTACATCGGACTATATCCGATGCCACCACCAAAAAAATCTGTAACTGGATATAAATCAAATTGACTATGTCCAGTAGATAGTAAAATTGTAATATATGTTAGTATTTTTTTCACAGTATAAGACCTCTCCGCACGTATTTGAAATCTAACCAATTTATGTACTATAGACTAAATACAAAAGGAATTATATATCAAATTTGATGTATAAAATGCCTAAACTAATTTTTGGGCTTTTTCTTGGAAAAAACGGTGCTTTAACCTATATTTTTTGCTAGAGTAAACGAGGTAAGGGAGTTTATTTCTATATTCTCCTGTGAAATAGACATGTTTTGACCTAAATAATGGTCAACACAGAAAGTATAATTATGCGGAAAAATAATAATATTTTTGGTAACTCCGGGTATTTGCTAGTACTAGTTTTGTGCTACGAGTTTTTATCTGGCGGCCAACTAAATAGAACTAGTGGTCTCTACGATCTCGATGGTGATGGTCGTAAAGAGGTCCTTGTTATTAATAGCTCTGATAGAAGAGCATCATTGATCGAGTTTCAAGGTGAAGTGATAAGTGACACTTTGTGGACCTTTATGCTACCGGTTGGAACTTACTTTACAGACGTTGCTGTATTAGACATTGATAAGAATGGGCAACCTGACTTAGTAGCAACTTCAAAAATTAATGCAGACAGTAATAATGATGGATGGTTATATGTATTTCAAGGGACACTAAGCGGTTTTTCAAATGAGCCACTTATTTCAGAATCATCTGGGCTCAAATTAAAAAATATTCGACCTCTTAACCTCTCAAAAGTTTATGGGCTGTCAAACTATCTTTCTGTGTCTTTTGGAACGCCAATTCGAAAGACATTGATTTTTCAACCTCAAATACAAAATAACCGGTTAAATATTAAAAATCCTAAGATGCTTTCAGACCCTTTAATTCAAAATGGATATGGGCATATGTATTCTGGTGGATTTAATTCATACGGAGGTAATTATGTTGCACAATTTTCAGCGGAACTAAATACTTTAAAGGTCTCCGTTTTTAATTCGAATAATAATTTTAAGCATGTTAATACTGAAATTTTAAGCCTTGGTAAAGCTCGTGGTATTATTGGCGCGGAAGTACAGGCTTACAATAATTTGAAAAAAGGTGAAGAGGGCCTACTCATCCCTTTTAGAACCGGAGAGGTTAAAATTCTTAATTTTCAAAATGGTAAAATTAGTTTGGTAGACTCTGAATTTTCCCATGAAGAATTATTTTTAGAAATGGAAAACCCTAATAAATATGAGATCTTAGATTTAGTTAGCTCAAGAATTGAATCTGGATTTTACAATAAAACAATTACGAAAGATGATTACAGTCAGAATAGAAAAGATAAAAATGCTGGAATTAATAGAAAATCTATAGATGGGCCAACTTTAGTTGACTACCTTAATGAAGCTGGAATTGTTAAAAAGTCTAGATCTCAAGATAAAGTTGACATTCCCAATCAAAGTGCAGATATGAATAGTAAAATATGGGCGGCAAAAGCTTCTGTAAAAGTAGAGCAAATAGATTCTACCTTATTATCATTAACGGATTCTGTTTTTACAAACCCAATTCCAGATGAAGATAAAGAAATTGCTTTTCATAAGACTGTATTCGGGTCTTCTGACTCGGTTACTATTGCAGAAACTTGGGAAGACACACTACGAAACGTTTTAGTGCCTGAATCAATTAACATAACACAAGAAGATGAGGATGAAAAAAACATTGATCTTTACTATGTTATGGCGATGACTCCATCAAAAGGGAGTCAAGACAGATATGTTTTTGATGGAGAGGCGCCATTTGGAATCAATGTAACACAAATTCCGCCTATGGGTGAAGCAACACACTTTCAGCATAGTGTATCTGCAAATACGAATTTTTTACGTAGAGGTAACGATTATGACTTTGCTTATACTTTAAAAGAGCAAGTATCTGATAGTGTAACGACACTTACAATGGTTCATGATATGCAAACTAATATAATATTTATGTCGATTTCCCCTGAGGTTGATTCTATTTCTCAATCTTATCAACCAGAAGCATTTGATCCTAAATTATTTGAATTCCCTGATTATTTTTTCGAAGGGTTTCCAACTAGTTTGGGGATGGACTTTAAAGATAAACTTATAAAATTTTCATTTGATGATTCCGGAGATAGTGTTAATTATCAAGGTCTGTATTTATCCTCAACTACGCCATCAACTCCATCTCAATCATTAGCTGTGTTTTTAAATGAGGGGACACTTCAAGCAATTAGAGGTGAGGTAAAAGTTCGTGAAAATGGTTCAAAAAAAATAACTACTCAATTTGACATATCTGGATACTTACAGCCAGCAGCAATGTTCTCCAGGCTTATTCAGGAAGAGTTTTCAGATTCGCTTAAAACAAACTTATTGCAAGGTGCTTATCTTGAAGAGCCTCTTTTTGGCCCAAATGGGAAGCTTCCGAAAGTATCTCATGAAAGAAGGCTCCCTGAGGCGCAATTTGACCAAAAAAATCCAAAAATTCCTGTAGATCCACTTAAAGGGATTTACCCTGAGGGTCAAGGAGTAACCACAAACTCTAAGGCGAAAACAGAGATTGCTGCACCCGATCCTCAAGAACCAGTTGATGTTCCAGCCTCTACAGACATAGAAACTTTATCTGATACTTTAAAAATGGAGAGTGCTAAAGTTGTACCAGATTCTCTAAACAGAATTAATATTGGCAACGACAATCTTCCTGAATCGGTAGACCCAGACACTAATAATTCTGGAATTAAAAAATAAATATTTTTGTAAAATGAATAGTACTTTTCAAAAAATAAAAAAACTAGTTCTAGTTGTTAGCTTTTTTAGTTTGACCCTTTCTCAAAAAATTGTTCATATGGATGGTTCATTTGACTTAGATGGGGACAATCTATTAGAATTTATATCATTGGAATTAAACCCTGATAAAAATGTGTTTCCAACGATGGTTAAATACAATGAGATAGATAGGGATGGGTACCAAACAGCTATTTGGGAGTTTGATGCCCCTAAAGAATTAGATGGTTATTTTGTAGATGCAAAAATAGGTGATTTAGATGGTGACGGAATACCAGACTTAATAATCGTCATGAATCTATCTAGGTTTGGCACTAACTCTACTCCTCATGTTTTTGTAGCTGTATATAGCTGGGAGGGAGATTCATTTTCCGAGTTGCCTTCAGTCACATTAGATATTGGTAAACAGGATAGGTCATTAAGGTGTAATAATTTTTCAATGTTAGACCAAGATGCCGATGGTGATCAAGAACTAGTTTTATCATTGGGAAGTCCTTACAGAGGATTTGCATTCTTAGATTTAGATAATCAAGGAAGGTTGGTAATTACAAAAAAAATTAGACCAGATGAATTACTTGTTGGCTCAGGGTTGCTGTACTCCGCAATTGTTGATTATGATAATGACGGTTATGAAGATTTATTAGCTATTAGTCCTGAAGGGAATACAATCAAGGCGCAGCCTTTTTACAATATTGGAGGTATTTTTGATTCAGGTCCTCTGATTAGAAAAAACTTTAATGGGATCAGCGGTATTTTACATAATTCTTTCCAACTTACTGATTGGGATGCTGATGGATTTAAAGATGTATTAGCATCATTTAGATCCGGAGATATAATTGCGCTAACTCTCACTCCAGCTACATTGGTTATTGAAAGGGTACCAGTACAACCGGGACCCTTAACCCAAATTGAAATTGCAGACTTTAACCAAGACTCTTACAAAGACTTACTAATGCTTTCAGCGGATATTAACGCTTTAACAATGGTTTCAGGCGAAGATGGTGGAATGGAAAGTATTCGAAATGTTATGTCAAAAGTGCCAGAAGAGATGCAAATATTTTCAATGTTGCCCCTCACTAAATTAGGAAAGTACACAGGAAATGTAATTGTTTCTGGATGGAATGGTAACGAAAATTCTATATATATTTTAGACTTTGGTAAAAAATCAGCAGAATATGACCAAGGGTTTTTATTAAGCACTGATTTTATTTCGGAGCAGTTACCTGATTTACTTTCTAATATCGAAGATGTTCAGCCGGAAGTACCAGAAATATACGTAGAAGTAATACCTGAGCAATTTCCTCAACTTCCCCAGCCAGAAAAAGAAGTTATTACAGAAATGGGCGAACAAAGAATTGCTAGTGTTCCAAAAGCATTGGACCCATCTGTTGTTGAAGGAGAAGTCCTAAAAGAACAGCCAAAATCTGTTCCGCCTAAAAAAGTTATTCGAACTCTTGAAAGTCCTAAAAGTCTTAAAGAGGAAGAGATGATAGGGCAGCGCTTGCCTAAACATGTTTTGCCCCAATATATATTGACACTAAATCAGCCTTTTGAATATATGCTTTTGAGAGATACTTCAGAGTCTTTTCACAGTTTTAGATGGCAAATCTCTCCTCCAAAAGGAATGTTTTTTCATTATGAAAGTCAAACAATTAGATGGGTGCCAAACCAAGAACAATTAGATGCTTTTCCAGTTTCTTATTTAGTTAGAGTAAAAGTTGATGAGATAATGGAATCATTGTCCTCATCAGATAGTAAAAACCAAGAATATAAAACTGTCCCAGTATTAGAGAGCAGAGATGAGCAAGTTTGGATTTATGTTAATGACCCACCGCGTTTTTTAACTCAGCCTCTTGGGACTGAATTTGTTGCTGGGGGTTCATTCCAATATGAACCAATTGTTCGAGATAGAAATAAAGATGCATCCTTACAATTCTTTTTAGAAATTGCACCTCCAGGTATGACGATAAATGACGGGGTTTTATACTGGAAATCTGATAGTATCAATGCAGAACAATATGACGTTAGATTAGTTGTCTCTGATGGGTTTGAGAGAGATGTTCAAGAATTCCAATTATCTGCAAGGTCTGGAATTAGAATTTTATCGAAAGCACCCGTAATTGCAACTGTTGGCGAAAAATATGATTATGATGTTAAAGTCTGGAGACAGAGAACTAGTCAAGAAGCTAATTATAAACTATTCTTTGGACCTAGTGGAATGAGGGTTGATAAAAATTCTGGATTACTTACCTGGGTCCCAAATGAAACACAAATAGATACTGTTGAATACGCATTGGTCTCTACCCATGGCGTTGCTTCAGATACGCAGTTTGTAAAGGTATTTGTTAATCATCCACCTATTATTCAAACAGCACCTGCACCAATGACAAAAGTCAATGTAGGTGCAATTTGGGATTTTGATTTAAAGGTACAAGACCCCAACATAGGTGATAAATTAATTTATACAGCCCATGTCCTTCCAGATGGAATGCGAATGGATGCATATTCAGGACGATTACATTGGGAACCTTCTACAGCTCAAGTTGATTTTCACAAGTTGAGAATTGAAGTTTCTGATGGGTATCTTAGTAAGTTTATTGAATCAGAGTTTTTTGTAAATGCACCAATAAAGATTGTTTCTGTGCCAACGATGACAGCAACGGTTGGAGATGAGTACAGTTACAAATTAATAACTGTTGATAGGAATAAAGGAGCTTTACTTCCTTTTGATAAAGTTGTAAAAGTTGAAGATGTAAGTAACACAAAGATTTATAGTATAAACATATCTGATGATGTAGTTATTCAAAACATCGACAGATTTTTAGGAGATTGGTATAATGCAAAAGAAGTATACTATGTGAACCCTAAATATCCTGCTGATACTTTGGTGTAAAGAGTTAACCTTAAAAGATACGTTCAAGCAGTATTTTACGAAGACAATCGTTTATGGGTAATTGCTTCTACCCTTAATGGAAGAACAATTAAAATAAAAGACTTTCTTTGGGAATTTTTTCAAGGAAATAAAGGAAAACCTCCTCGCTTACTTGTAGAGAGAGTCAACCCAGTTCGTTTTACTCTTACAGAGTTTCCTGAGGGCATGGAAGTTGATGAGTCTCTAGGAGCGATAAAGTGGATACCAAAAAAAGCTCAAACAGATATGCATAGAATATCTGTAATGGTATCAGATGGATATACTAAAGATGAACAAGTGTACGAAGTTTATTCAAATCACTTACCAACTATTATATCAAACACTCCAAGGATGGCATTGGTTGGAGAATTATTTAAATATCAAATTAGAGTTGAAGACCTAAATGAAAGTGCTAATCTAAAATATAGCCTTATAAAAGGTCCACATGGAATGCAACTAGATAAAAGTGGTAAACTTTTATGGGTACCTAAGGCCGCACAAATAAATTACAATGATTTTGAAGTTTCTGTTACAGATGGTTATGGAACAGATATTCAATCAGGAAAAATATTCATAAATAATCCACCTTCTATTATATCTACCCCAAAACCTGTTGGGCTAACGGGGCATACTTGGAGATATAAATTAACCACTGAAGATTTAAATGGAGACAGGGTAACGTATCGCGCTGTTAGATTACCTAAGTTTGCCAAATTCGATAGACGAACTGCTACTCTAGAATGGACACCTAGAAAAAACCAAGATGGGGTTAATGATTTTATTTTAATGGCAGTTGATGAGCATGGAGCAACAACAACACATGATTTTCAAGTACACGTATTCTATGATCCAAGTGCAAAGCAATTAGTTAATAGCGGATGGCCTCTTATGTTGACATTTGTTGGGGTTGTGTTTGCTTGGGGTGCTGGCCAAATGAACTAATTAAAAAGATTATTAACGTGTTTTTTTAGTTTTTCTTCAATAAAAGATAAGGAGTCTATTTCTTTTTTAGTGATAGAAATATCCGATTGAATTCTATAAATACTTTTTTTGAAATAATCAGATAAATCCATTAAATCGTCCACTATAAATTCTCTTGTGGTTTTTAAAACAGACTTATTTTCATTAAATAAATCTTTTTCTTCAAGAAAAACTGCAAGATTGACTTCTTTGATTCTTTTTTGCTCTTTAATATGACTTAAGCTGTCTTTTAAGAAATCTAATTCTTTATTTCCCATAGATTCTCTATTTAGAAAGTTCATTTTTTTTGAAACAGAATTAACTATGATATTTTTGGAGTTCATTACAAACTGAATAGATTCGTTGATTAAGCTTGGGGATAGATTGGTAATAACTAAATGATTAGATCCTAATTTAATAGAAGCATTTCCTATTCTTTCAATATGCGCTCCCACGTTATGAATGGTAATGTTTTTAATTTCAGAACTTTTCGAAATATAATTGGCTAAATTTTGAGCTTTAAGACTGTAGGAATTTAACATCAAAAAAGAAG
>ERZ651776.4712-NODE-4712-length-12349-cov-3.036017_pt1 | contig 12349 bp, 10 predicted proteins | sample MGYA00514761_ERZ651776 | MGnify/ENA metagenome assembly ERZ651776 | reverse complement strand
GCTAAAGAATTTCTGGTGCTCGCGCATAGAGGCCGTCAGCACTTCTGGCGGCAGGGACAAAAAGTCCTCCGTGATGGTTCCCATCAGCACGACGGGCCATTCGACCAACCCCGCGACCTCTGCAAGAAGCCCCTGATCGTCGACCAGTTCCAACCCGGCTGCGAAGGCCTGATTTGACGCCTCGGACCAGATCATATCGGCGCGTTCGTCGGCGCGCAAAATCACCTTGGCGCGCTTTAGCTTCGTCTCGTAATCCTCGAATAACGTTACAGAAAACGCATCCGGTGCCATGAAACGATGCCCGCGTGTTTTTTTACCGGCCTCGATCCCGTCAACAGACATCGGAACGATCTGCGCACCGCCTTCATCGGACAGAATGCACACGATGGAGTGCAGCGGTCGCACCCATTTCAGGCTGCCGCTGCCCCAGCGCATGGACTTGGGCCACGGGAAGTTGCGAATGGTGGCCTCAAGCACCTCGGCGATGATGTCCGCTGCTTTACGGCCCGGCTTTTCGATCACCGCAAAGTAGACTTCGCCCTTGCCTGTATCGCGCGCCACCAACGCATCACGAGACACGCCTGCACCACGGCAAAACCCTTCGATTGCTTGTTCGGGGGCACCGACCTTGGGGCCTTTGCGTTCTTCGCGGGTGTCGGGGCTTTCTGTGTTCAAACCCTCGATCGACAACGCCAGACGGCGCGGCGTGCTGAACGCGCCAGCGCCAGCATATGTCAGGCCCGCATCAACCAGACCGTCGGTCACCGATTTTTTCAGATCGGCGGCGGCTTTGGCCTGCATGCGTGCAGGAATCTCTTCGGAGAACAGTTCAATCAGAAGATCGGGCATTTATGAATCCTCGGGAAATTCTGGGCAGCCTTCCGGGGCGTCATCGCCAGCGAACACGGCCTCCCCGCAGGCGTTAAGTTGGTGCCATACGAAGCCGCGGCCGTCCGGCAGGACGGCGACAACACGGTCGACGCCAAAACTAATGTTTTTCTGGCTCACGAAGGGAATCGCCTCGCCGGATTCCAGTGCCGCACCAATGTCTTGCGCGTTGAAACACTCAAACCATGATGGCGCATTCAGCGGCACGGCGTTTTCTTGAATGACATAGGAGTCCGTCAGCATCGCAAGGCTGGATGGCGTCGTGAAACAGGCACGAAACGACACCGGACCAGACAGGCGTACGCCCTCTTTGACGGTATCAATGCCCTTTACATTTTCTGACAAAATCGCCTCTGGCAAGCCGGAAACGACGCTGATTAATTGGATTTCTCCAACCTCGTCTGCTGTCAGTTCCGCATACCCTGCATAAAGAAGATTCCAATACATGAACGCCCCACCCAGAATGGCGGGAATCAATATACCAAGAATGGCAAGACGGGTCTTGTTCATGATGTTGCCTCCACGTGGCCACCAGCGGCGGTTTTCAGAAAGGCATCGGCGCAGAGTTTCGTCAACGTCCGAACCCGCCCGATATAGGCTTGGCGTTCGGTGACCGAAATCACGCCGCGTGCGTCCAGCAGGTTGAACAGATGGCTGGCCTTGATCGCTTGGTCATAGGCGGGTTGCGCCATAACGATGTAACGGCCCGTTTTGGGGTCAATCGCGGGCTGATCCAGAATACGGGCGCATTCGGCCTCTGCGTCGATGAAATGCTGCAACAAAAGGTCGGTGTCAGCGGTGTCGAAATTCCAGCGGGCATATTGCGCCTCGGCTTCTTGAAAAACGTCACCATAGGTCAGTGGGATCGGCGCATCAGGGTCGTTGAACGGCATCTTGTTTCCGTCATCCGCACCCAGAACGTACATCGCCAGGCGTTCAAGTCCGTAGGTCAACTCACCCGAAACCGGCTTGCAGTCGTGCCCGCCAACCTGTTGAAAATATGTAAATTGAGACACTTCCATGCCATCACACCAGACTTCCCAGCCCAAGCCCCATGCGCCCAAAGTCGGGCTTTCCCAATCGTCCTCAACAAAGCGGATATCGTGCAGGTCCATGTTGATCCCGATGGCCTCTAGCGAGCCAAGGTAAATCTCTTGCAGGTCGGCAGGCGACGGTTTGATGATGACCTGAAACTGGTAATAGTGCTGCCAGCGGTTCGGGCTGTCCCCATAGCGACCATCGGTTGGGCGGCGCGATGGTTGCACATAGGCCGCCGCCCACGGCACATCGCCCAAGGATCGCAGCGTGGTAGCCGGGTGGAACGTGCCTGCACCGACTTCCATGTCATAGGGCTGCAAGATGGCGCAGCCTTTGGCGGCCCAATAGGCCTGCAAACGAAGAATGATCTCTTGAAAACTGCGCGGTGTATCGGCCATGGACGCCCTCTTGCATAACTTGCGCTTGCATAGGTCGCCCTGACATTGGGGTCAATGTCCGCAAACCCCCATGATCAGAGGCAAATTGGCGCATATTCCGCGTCATGGTATCAATTTTAGGCGTGCGCTTATGGGAAGTGTTGGATAAATTGCATGGAACGCGCAGTCGGGACAGCGGCTGACAGATTAGTTTGGGACGTTTTCAACGATATGGTTCGCATTTTTTCAACATTTATTTTCAGCCTTTTCACAGCCTTTCCGGCCTTCGCACAGCAAAGCGTCTGGGTCCAGATCGAAGCCCAACGCACGTTGACAGGCGCCCAGAACGCAGCGCGCGCGTATACGGCAGCGGGCGTGCCCGACGTGACCGGATATGCCCTGCCGGGTGGTTGGTACGGAATTTCGATGGGGCCATATACCGCCACGGACGCAGACGCGCAGTTGCGCACCATGCGTCGCGCCGGTTTGATCCCCAACGACAGCTATATCGTGGACGGCAGCCGCTTTCGCACACAGTTCTGGCCCGTGGGCGCAAATGCCTCACTTGATCCAGTCGCGGTTGACCCTGTCGTGGCCACCGCCCCTGTGGAACCGGATGTGGCAGTCGCTGAACCGGCACCACTTTCCGCACCCGACCCCATCCAGACACCCGACGAAACCCTGCGCGAAGCGCAAGCCAGCGAACTAGCCCTTGATGGTGATCAAAAACGCTTACTCCAAACAGCTTTGCAATGGGCCGGTTTTTACGACTCGGCCATTGATGGAGCCTATGGGCGCGGCACACGCGCGTCGATGTCCGCATGGCAAGAGGCAAACAATCACGAACCAACCGGCGTTCTGACCACCGGCCAGCGCGCAGAATTGTTGAATGACTATAACTCGATCCTCGACGGCATGGGCCAGCAACTGGTACGCGACGATGCGTCTGGTATTGAAATGCAAATCCCGACAGGGGTGGTAGAATTTACCGGATACGAACCGCCCTTTGCGCGGTTTGATGCCACTGGTGATGTCGCGGCACAGGTCCTGTTGATCTCGCAGTCAGGCGACCAGACGCGCATGTTCGGGCTGTATGAAATCCTGCAAACCCTGACGATCGTTCCAACCGAGGGTGAACGCAGCCGCAGTGACCGTGGCTTCACCATCGAAGGTATGGACAGCAATGTGCATTCCTTCACGTCCGTCGTCTTGGAAAACAACGAAATCAAAGGCTTTATCCTTGTTTGGCCTGCGGGCGACGATGAACGCCGCCGCCGCGTGCTTGCTGAAATGCAGGCTAGCTTTACGACCATCGACGGCGTCCTCGACCCAGCAATTGCACGCCCCGACGAAAATCAGGCGATTGATCTGGTCGCAGGACTTGCGGTGCGCAAACCGATCCGCGACCGCTCCGGCTTTTACATTAACGGCGGCGGCGACGTACTGACAACGGTTGAAGCCATTGGTGAGTGTACGTCGATCACGCTCGGCATGGAACATGACGCGACAGTGGTATACGAAGACACAGCCCTTGGCCTTGCCGTGCTGCGCCCCTCTACCCGCCTTGCCCCGCCTGCCATCGCAGAGTTTCAGACCGGTGTGCCGCGTTTGAACGCAGATGTCGCTGTTGCAGGCTTTCCCTATGGTGGTGTGCTGACGACGCCTGCGCTGACCTTTGGCCAACTTGCCGACATTCGCGGGTTGAACGGTGAGGAGGAGGTGAAACGCCTGTCGATCTTTGCACAACCCGGTGATGCCGGCGGCCCTGTCTATGACAATGGCGGCGCGGTTTTGGGGATGTTACTGCCCAAGTCGCAGATCAACGGTCAGGCCTTGCCACCTGAGGTGTCGTTCTCCGTTGATGCAGACCAGATCATTGCATCCGTTTCAGGCGCGGGGCTGGACATCGTCACAACTGAAGCCGTCGCCTACATGACGCCCGAAGCCCTGACACTGATGGCCGCGGACATGGCCGTCCTCGTCAGCTGCTGGAACGACTGACGCGCCACAACCTGCCCTCTGACGAGTGCAACCTGCGGCGCGGGCCGCCAAAGGACCTTTGGCGGGTCGTGGCGTGGCGTTATTTGCAAAGGTCAGGCGTGACCCGGATAATTGTCGGGCCGTCCGCCTTGAACGCAGCGTCGAGAGCGGGTCCGATATCAGCGAGCGTTACGGGTTGGGCCGCGTTTGTGCCGTACGCCCTGGCCAATGCCAAGAAGTCGGGATTGCGCTGGATGACCGAATTGGGCGCGATCTGCGCGGCAATCATGCTGTCCTCAATCGCGCCGAGCTTACCATTGTCCCACAGGATAATCGGCAGCGGTTGGCCGAGTTCGACCGCGGTCCCCAGTTCTGCAATCGTATACTGGATGCCGTAGTCGCCAATGATGCAGACCGTCGGCAAGCCTGGTCGTGCAACTGCGCCACCGATGGCGGCAGGGAGGGCATAGCCCAAAGTGCCAAAGCCGGACGGGTGATGCCAATGCCCTGCCCGCGTCATGTCCCAGCATTCTTTCGCGGCATAGGCGAATTGGGTCATGTCGGAATAGATCATCGCATCATCCGGCATGGCTTCGCGAAGGGCGTCCATGATGGGCAGGATGGCGGGGAACTCGGCATCCACTTCGGCACGCCATTTTGTGCGGGTCTTGGCGACGGTGTCGGCAGACCAGTCGGACGGTTGGCTGTCGGCCCCCAATTCCACCAGCAGAGCATCCACAAATGCCGCCGCATCGGCGCGGATACTGGCAAATGCCCCCACTTCCGTCGTCAGCGCCTCCTGGCTTGTGTCCACGCGGATCATCGGTGCGGTATGGCCCAATTGCTCGCGCCAGATATCAACTTCTGCCAATTGGGTTCCGAGGACGAGCACCAGATCGGCCTCACTGACAACACGCGCGCTATTGGGACGTGTCAGAAACGGGCCGAAATGCAGCGGGTAATCTAGCGGCACGATGCCACGCCCCGCAAATGTGCACAAGGTCGCGGCATTGGTACGCTCCAACAACGGGCGGATCGTGCCGGCGCAGCCCTTGGCCCCGCCACCAAGCACGATCAGGGGTTTCCTGGCATCGCGCAAACGCTTGGCGACATCCGCGACATCAGCCCGAAACGTGTTGCCGCCTTTCACGATCTGTGGTGCTTTGCCGTGCGGGGCAGCCGAACGCTGCAACGCTGCAATCGGCACAGAGATGTTCTTGGGGCGCGGATCACCATTGGCAAAATCGAGCATGGCGCGATCAATCAGATGGTAAGCCGTCTTGGCATCCGCCGCTGTTTCAGACCAATCGCAGACTGTCGCCGCCGCTCCGACCTGATCTTTCATCTGGTGCAGCTGCCCTTTGCGGCCCACGACATCATCCAGACAACTGGACAGACACAGCACAGACACCGAATCCGAGTAAGCCTGCCCCAGCGGCGTCATAATATTGCACAGCCCCGGTCCGGTGATGACGTAGCACACACCAAACCCGCCCGTCGCGCGCGCATATCCGTCCGCCATAAAGCCAGCGCCCTGTTCGTGGCGCGCAAGAATGTGGCGCAGGCCCGCTTCTTCGATGCCTCGATACATTTCCTGATTGTGAACGCCCGGAATGCCGAAAATCGTATTAACACCGCGATCCTTCAGCATATGGGAAATCTGTGCGCCTAGCGGTCGATCGGTCATTACTCTCTCCAGAAATTCCAACTCAGGATGGTGAACACAGCCATTATTTCCAGCCGCCCGACAAGCATCGCAATGGCCAAAATCCATTTGGCGGTGCTGTTCAGCCCTGCAAAATTTCCCGCTGGCCCGATTTCGGATCCCAAGCCCGGCCCGACGTTTGCCAGTGCAGTCGCAGCGCCGGAAATGGATGTGATGAAATCCAAGCCCGTGAACGCCAAGGCCACGCCGACAACCCCGATCGCCACCATAAACGCCACGAAGAACGCCATCACAGAGTTCAGCACGTCCTCGCCGACGGCGCGCCCTTGATAGCGCGGCGTAAAAATGCCCGTTGGCGAATGGATGCTGCGAATTTGTGCTTTGATCGACGCGAACAACAACTGGTAGCGGAAAATCTTGACGCTACAGGCGGTCGATCCCGCGCAGCCCCCGATCAGACCGATAAAGAAGAACAGCGTGACCGCAAAAGGCCCCCATTGCATGTAATCCGCACTGGCGTAGCCCGTGCCTGTCAAAATAGAGACGACATTGAACAGCGACTGGCGGAACGCTTCTTCGTTCATGCGCACGCTGAGCGACCATTGCCAAACGGAGATGACGGTGACCAATACGGCTGCGACGATGAAAAACGTCCGGATCTGGCTGTCCCTGAGCAGCGGCGTAGCGCCCCCGCCGGAAATCAATTGCACGTAGCGCACAAACGGCAGAGCGGCGAGCATCATGAACACCACCGACGCGTATTCGACCCCTGGGCCAAACCCGCCAAAGGACGAATCGTAATTGGCAAAACCACCGGTCGCAATTGTCGTCATGGCGTGGATGATAGCGTCAAAGTTATTCATGCCCATGGCCGAATAGGTCACAGTGCAGGCCAGTGTCAGCCCGACATAAATGACCGATATCCGGCTGGAAATTTCGGTGGCGCGGGGCAGGATTTTGCCCATGGTATCAAAGCCCTCGCTGCGGAAGATCTGCATACCGCCAACGCGCAGTTCAGGCAAAAACACCATCGCCACAACAATGATCCCGATACCGCCAAGCCATTGCAGCACGCCGCGCCACAGCTTCAGCCCCTCTGGCAGACCTTCAATACCGACGATCACCGTTGATCCTGTCGTGGTCAGGCCGGACATGGCCTCAAAGAACGCATCGGTGAAATTGAGTTCGGACCCGCCTAACATGAACGGCAGCGACCCGAACAGTGGCAGCGCCAGCCACACCAGCGTGGTCAACAAGAACGTCTGACGAATGCTAAGCCCCGACGACACACCGTTCTGGCAGGCCAGTGCCACAAGGCCGCCGACCAGAATGGTGATCACAGCGCTTTCAAGGAATACCGGCCAATGTCCGTTGCCCGCCACCAGATCGGCCAGCAAAGGCGCGAACATAGTGGCCCCTAGGGCCGCGACCAAAAGGCCGATCACATATCCAACGGGGCGCACGTCTAACATGGGTTACGGTTGGCGCGAGGGGGCAGAATAGTCAAGCGAATGGACGCCCTCAGCCACCAAGTTGCGTCCGCATCGCCTGATAAACCACAGTCGTGGCCACATTCGCGAGGTTGAGCGAGCGCACCAGAGGGCTGCGCATCGGCAGATGAAAGACACGATCATCCATGCCGTCCAGGACCGTTGCAGGCAGGCCGGCGGATTCACAACCGAACACCAGATAGGCGTCTGGGTCATAGTCCGGTTCAAAAACGCTTTGGGCACCGTGTTCTTCGAAGAAATACAGCTGCTCGCGGTGCGGCTTTCGGGCATCCAGGAAATGACGCCAGCTGTCATATTCGTTAAGATTGACGTGCTTCCAATAGTCGGTTCCCGCACGGCGTACGGACTTTTCATCCAACGAAAACCCCAAGGGTTTTATCAGGATAAGCTCAAGCTCCAACGCCACACACGTCCGCCCGATGGCGCCCGTGTTGTACGGAATTTCAGGCGTCACCAGGACGATTTTCATGCGGGGGTCAGACATGGCCCCCCGATGGCGTTTGCTGACGGGAGTGTCAAGGACGGCCCAAGGCAGGGTACGCGTTCATGCGCACCGCCCCCCGCGCCGAACGCCATTATCACCCCCCGTATTGCCCCCCCCGTATCAACCGACGTGAAACAGCGAAGCAAACAGGCGCGGGTCCAGCGACTCTGCGTCAAAGGTTGTCCCCTCGGTCAGCACTGACACGGCATCATGGCTATGCAGGCTTTCCTGATGGCTGGCGATAACGCGATAATCGGCAATGCGCGGATCGGCCTGCAAGGCTTCGGCAAACAGGCGTGCCGCGTCTTCGACGAAAATCGGGTTGGCGGCGTTAAGTTCCGCAAACGCCTGTTCGTCCTCGCGTTTCACCATGACCTGGGTTTCGGTCGGCACGGCTGCCCGGCACAAATCAATCAGGTCTTCGAACCACAAAATGTCTGCGCTGTCCGGCATTTCTACCGACACCCGCGCGACGCTACGTTGGGAATGAGGCGTGGCGAGTTGCCCACGGAACTGGCGCGCATGCTCCGACAATTCCAGCGAACAAGGGCAGGTGCTGGAATAGACATAGTCCAGATGTATAATCTTTTTGCGCACGCCGCTTGCCTCGATCAGTTCCAGCGCGAGGTCGTAGTATTGATAACCGGACAGGCCGGATCGCAAGCTTTCCACCTTCATCGGAAAGGACAGGCGCATCATGATGCGGGCGTCAAAACTGTCCAGATCGGTCTTGTAGGCATCAAGGGCCGCGTCGATGACCTCAAAACTAAAGGTCTCTTCGGCATGTTTGTAGAATGTCCGCATAATGCGGGACATATTGATACCCTTCTTTTCCGCCTCAAGGCTGACGGTCCCCGTCACGGAGGTTTCCAGTGTCAAATCGCCGTTGTCACGGGTGTGAAACCGGATCGGCAGACGGAAATTGGAAATGCCCACGTGCTGGATCGCCCGTTTCGCACCTTTGATAAGGCTACTGGGGCCATTTTGCAGGTCCGGCATCGTGGCACGATAGGTCTCGTCTGCCTCGAACTCTTCGGGATAGGCGCGTGCCAGTGCGGGGTAATTGGGCACGTCCTCGTTAGGGATGAGACGCGACACCAACGGGTCAAGCGCCGCTATTTCCTCTACGCTGACCTGCCCCGCCCAATGGCGCAACAGTGCCAGCGCTTGCGCGGCGTCATCAGCGCTCAACTCGCGATCAATCGACTTGGGTTGGTCAGTCATGGCGTTCCCTTTTTGGCGTGGCCCGTTCCCTGCCTGAGATGGGGCAGTTCGCGGATTTGTCCACTGCGCGCGCATTTTTGTGCAGCAGCGGCAAGGATGGCCGCAAATCCGCGAAAATGCCAGTGGTTCGCTAGATCGTGTCCAGCGCCGCCAACAAATCGTCAATCAGGTCGCCCGCGTCCTCCAGACCCGCTGACAGACGCACAAGGCCGCCGGAAATACCCAACGTGTCTTTTTGCTCTTGTGGCAGGCGCTGGTGCGTGGTCGTCGCCGGATGGGTCACGATGGACTTCGCATCGGCAAAATTATTGGAAATCGTGAACAATTCCAATGCATTGAGGAACTTGAAACAGGCGTCTTTGCCGCCTTTCACCTCAAGTGCCATGACCGTGCCGCCCGTTTCCGCCTGCGCGCGTGCCAAATCATGCTGCGGATGCGCCGAATGGGTCGGATAGCGAATTGCGGACAGTTTCGGATGCCCGTCCAGCGCATTCGCGATGGCCAGCGCTGTGTCGCATTGCGCCCGTACGCGCAGATCCAAGGTTTCCAATGCCTTTAGATGGGTCCACGCCGTAAACGGGTTCATCGCCCCGCCAGTGTGTTTCATGTAGGTCTCGATCGGCCCCCGCACGAGGTCCTTGCTCCCCGCGATCAAACCGCCAAGCATCCGTCCCTGCCCGTCCACGTGTTTCGTGGTCGACACCAGCGCCAGATCGGCACCGCATTCGGACGCATAGGAATAGATCGGCGTGGCCATCGCATCATCCACCAGCACCAGCGCGCCAACCTTATGGGCAACGTCACAGACGTGCTTCAGGTCGACGACCTCCAGTGTCGGGTTGGAAATGCTTTCGAGGAAGACCAGCGTCGTGTCAGGCCGGATCGCCGCGTCCCATGCGGCATTGTCGGTGCCATCTACCAATGTAATTTCAACGCCAAATCGCGCCAGAATGTCCTCGAGCACATACAGGCATGACCCGAACAACGCGCGGCTGGACACCACATGATCGCCCGCCTTCAGCAATGCTGTCAGCGCGCCAGACACCGCCGCCATGCCGGATGTGCAGGCAAATGCGTCCTCATAACCCAGAATATCGGCCATGCGATCCTCAAACATGCGCACGGTGGGGTTGCCATAACGGGCATAGATGAATTCATCCTCGCCCAAGGTTTCGAACCGCGCCTCGGCGGCCTCGGCGGATGGGTAAACGAACCCCTGTGTCAGGAAGATCGCCTCACTGACTTCGCCATACTGGCTGCGCCGTGTTCCTGAATGCACCGCTCTGGTGCGTTTCTTCCAATTCTTTTCCGTGCCCATTTGAATTGCCCTCCTGCGGCAAACAAAAACCCCGACACCGGCAAAGGTATCGGGGCTGACCCCTTCCCTTTTTAGCAGAATATTTAAAGTGGCCCGCAATCCGGTAACAAATCGCCACTTTGGCTGGGATACGCCCCGCGCCGCGCCGCGTCAACCGCCTTGCCCTTGGCGTTTGGTTCGGTCTTTGTTGGCGCAAAGGAGACTGCATATGATTGACCTGTTCTACTGGCCCACACCGAATGGTTGGAAAACGACGATCTGCCTTGAGGAAATGGGCCTGCCCTACCGCGTCAATCTGATAGACATCGGAGCGGGCGACCAGTTTGCCCCGGACTTTCTGGCGATTGCCCCGAACAACCGGATGCCCGCGATCACCGATCCGGACGGGCCGGATGGTTCGCCGATTTCCATTTTCGAATCCGGTGCGATCCTGCAATATCTTGCCCGAAAAACAGGCCAGTTCGGCGGCCCGACGGAACGTGATCGTATCGCCGTGGATCAATGGTTGATGTGGCAGATGGGCGGACTTGGCCCCATGGCCGGACAAGCGCACCATTTCCTGAAATACGCGCCCTACATGGACCCGCCAAACGACATTCCCTACGCCAAAGACCGCTACCGCGCTGAAACTGCGCGGCTTTACGGTGTGCTGGATCGCCAGTTGGCCAAACACGAATACGTGGCAGGCGATTTCTATTCGATTGCCGATATGTCGATCTGGGGCTGGGCGTCGCTTTGGGAAGGCCAGCAGCAAACGCTGGACGACAAACCGCACCTGAAACGCTGGCTTGAAACCGTCTCTGCGCGACCCGCCGTTATCGCGGGCCGCGCCGTTGCCGCCGAAAAAAGGGGGGATTTTAAGAAAGACAAAGAGGCGCAAGACAAGCTTTTCAGGCGGAACTAACGCTTTGTTTACGCTTCGCACCGAAAGTGGCGGGGTGAGTGAAGGAGTATCCCAATGTCAGGCCGCGCCCAGCGATTCCCCGCTAAATACCCCGTCGTGGCCCGCAAAGGCCCGGACATGTTTCAATCCACGATCTGCAACATATCGATCGGGGGCGGCTGCATCCTGGGTGAACACAAGCTGAAAAAGGACGACACTATCTTATTGGACTATGGCGTCGGCCAAACCCGTGCAGTGGTCATGTGGACAATGGAAAAAATGGCCGGCCTAAAATTCGATGACCGTTTGTCAGATCTTGCGCTACTGAACATCCGCAACCTCAAAGAGGTCGCGTAACCCTCAGCCCTCGTCGGTGTCGCCCTCGCTCTCAGGCTCGATCACATATTTCTGCAACATCACAATCTGCACCCACATAAACAGGAACAAGGCTGCCGGAAACGCGAAGGTCTCAATCTTGACCCAAGCGTCCGTCGACATGGTGCGCCAGACAAATTCGTTTGCGATGGCCAGCGCCGCAAAGCCAAGCGCAAGCCGTTTGGTCAGAATCATCCAGCCTTCTTGCTCCATCGGGATCATGTCGCCCATGACGTATTGCAGCAGGCTTTTGCCCCGCAAAAGACCGGCACCAAGGATCACAGCAAACAGACCATTCACGATTGACGTCTTCATTTTGAAAAAGCGTTCGTCGTTGAACCACGCTGTCAGCGCCCCGAAGAAAATCACCATAAACGCTGTAAACACCTGAATCCTGCTGAGTTTTCCGGTCAGGAACCACAAAGCCCCCATGGCGGCCAACAGGATGGGCACAAAAACGATGGTGGCGATGATGAAACCGGAATACTCTGTCCCGCCAAAGGTAAATACGTCCTCTTTGATCCGCAAATAGATCAAGAAGAAGACAATCGTCGGTCCCAGTTCAAGAACCTGTTTCAGCACGGGGTTTATCTGTTTTTCACTCA
>ERZ651776.4710-NODE-4710-length-12349-cov-6.799707_pt1 | contig 12349 bp, 10 predicted proteins | sample MGYA00514761_ERZ651776 | MGnify/ENA metagenome assembly ERZ651776 | reverse complement strand
ATGATGAACCAATTAAAACATTTCATTGATTTAACTAGATTAAAAAAACCAATTGGCTATATGCTTTTGTTTTGGCCTTGTGCTTGGGGATTAACTTTGGCTTATGATTTTTCAGTAAATTTGTATGATTATTTTTTTTACTTAATATTATTTTTTTTAGGCTCTGTATTCATGAGATCTGCTGGATGTATTGTAAATGATATTTTTGATAAAGATTTTGATAAAAAAGTTTTTAGAACTAAAAAGAGACCAATAGCATCAGGCAAGATATCTGTTAAGCTTGGATTTTTTTATTCTCTATTAATTTGTTCAATAGCATTAATAATTCTTTTAAATTTTAATCATTTTACAATTATTTTAGCCTTGGGATCTATGCCTTTAGCATTCTTCTACCCTTTAATGAAAAGGTACACTTACTGGCCACAACTTTTTTTAGGAATAACTTTTAACTATGGCTTAATTCTTGGGTGGGCTTGTATTAAAAATGAAATAGATCTTGTTACTATAATATTTTACCTTGGGGCCATATTTTGGACACTAGGTTTCGACACAATATACGGGTTTCAAGATATTAAAGATGATGAAATAATAGGTGTAAAATCAACTTCAATAAAATTTAAAAAAAATCATAAATTATTTTTGATACTATGTTATTCAATGTTTATAATATCTTTAATTTTAGTAGGTTTTTTTATGAAATTTAACCCAATATTTTTTGTATTTACATAATATTTAATATTCACACCCGGATAAATACAAGGTTCGAAGGAAGAATAAACTCCACTATTAATTATTTCTCTATGTAATTTACTTCTATTAATTTCAAATCCCAATGAAAAATCGCTTCAATTTGGCTGCGGCGACCTCACCGCTTATGACATTGATCACACAAGACTAAAAAATATACCACTAGAGCCTTCTGAAAGATGGGTAAAAAAAATAAATAGCACCGGGCTTTCTGTAGATAATTTTATCGCATCTTCTGATGCTGATGTTTTCTCCATGCTCAATGATAGTGAAATTCAAAAAGAACTATTGGATTCAAGTTGTTAACACAACAAGATGAAAACGAAATAGAAGAAACCCTTAAAGATTATGCAAAAGTTGAAAAGCTTACAGGAGTTTCATATAATCTAACCACAAGGTTTAAACATCAAATCGTGTCCATTGATGAAAACACAGACCAAAAAGAAATTGATAGTTTCGTAGACAATGAATTCTTAGCACTTGATTCAAGAGCATTTAGAAAATATTTAGACGAAATCACACCTGACATTGAGTTGAAGTTTGACTACACGAGTCAAACAGGAAATCTACACAAAATAGATGTTCCACTCGGGATTGACTTTTTTTGGCCAGCCGCCGAGTAATAGGGCGGCCATACACGAAGAACTCTTCAACATAGCTTACTACGGAAACGGATTTAATCACAATGACTTGTATAATATGCCAGTTCCATTGAGAAGATTTTATGCGGAAAAACTCGTAGAGGCCAAAAACAAAGAAGCCGAACAAATCAAAAAAGCCAGTCAATCAAATCAAAATCAAATACAACGACCTGGCATTCAAAAATCTTAAAACTTGATATTTATTAGTAGGAAAAAACTATGAACAGAAAATTTGTAAAAGAAAATAAAACATTAGTGAGGGAGTTTATCGCTGGTCTAATCTCAGCTATTGTTTCTGGTAAGATAAGTAAAAACTTAGAAAAGTCACTTATGTCAAAACCAGAAACTAAAAAAGATATACAACAATTAAGAGCATTAAGAAAGTCTATCAAAACAAAATTAGACAAAATAAAAAGAGATGACCCTAAACTTTATAAACAAATACAATCACGTTCTTTTTAAATTATTTTTTTTAATCAACCAACAAAACAATAAACATTATGGCAGAAAGCTTAACAGACCAATCATTATTATCTAAACAAATAGCTTCCAATGAGGCAGATGCGAAAGAGAGCTCTGAAGATAGGGTTAGAGCGTTAGAAAAAATTCTAAATCTTAGTGAGCAACTTCACGGAAATAACAAATTTGATGGTAAGACAGTTGGTCAAATGAAAAGAGACCTTGCAGTAATTGTAGAACTTAAAAAAGAAGAACTTGATGCTTCTGAAAAAGAGAACAAAATTTTATCAGAAAACACTCTTGAAATTGAGGGAGCATTAGATTTAGCAGGAAAAATTGGTAAAAAGATTAAAGACTCAGTTGAGTCAATACCGTTCATAGGCGAAAAATTAAGTGAAGTTCTTGACCTTGAGGATTTAGGTGAAAGAATGCAAAAAGATGTTTTTGATAAAGTATTGAAAACACTTAACGAGGGTGGAACATTTAAAGATGCGTTTGCAAAACCTGGTAAAATGGTAGGAGAACAAATCAATAAAAATATACTTGGACCATTAGAAAAAATGGGTCCAACAGGAGTTCGTGCAGCTGGTATACTTAGAGGAGCATTTACCTTTTTGTTAAATCCAGTCACACTTGGAGTAGCTGCACTTTTAGCAGCATTTGTAGGTATATTTAAAATAGTTACAAAAATCAGAAAAGCTCAAAGAGACTTAGGAAAAGAATTAGGTATATCAACAAAAGAAGCAAGAGGATTTTTAGTTCCACTAAAAGCATCTGAAAAAGCATTTAATATGATTGGCCTTGATGGAAAAAAGATAGAATCCACATTGGGTGAAATCGGTAAAGAATTCGGTTCATTGGAAAATATGACCGTAAGGAACGCTCGTAACATTGAACGATTTGCACAAAACTCAGGTATAGCCGGCAGTGAAGTAGTTAAACTGAATAAAGTATTTATGGACTTAGACGGATTGTCATTTGACGCCGCAACTAATGTTTCAAGAGTAGCAGCTGACTTAGCAAAAGCAGCCGGAGTATCAACTGCAAAAGTAATAGGTGAAATGTCAAGTGCAGCTGAAAATTTTGCAAAATTCTCAACTATGGGTGCGGAAGGATTTGCAAAAGCAGCCGTTGAAGCAGCAAAAGTTGGAGCAAGTTTAACTGGTATATTAAGTGCAGCAGACGGATTACTAAAACTTGAATCAAGTATATCGGCACAATTTGAAGCACAAGTCTTAACTGGTAAACAAATCAATCTTGAACGAGCAAGACAATTAGCACTTGACGGAGATATTGCCGGATTAACTACTGAAATACAAAGTGTCGTTGGTCAAGTCGGAGATATCCAAAGTCTAAACGTTATACAAAGACAATCAGTTGCAGACGCAATCGGTATATCAGTTCAAGACTTATTAAGAATATCTCGTGGGGAACAAGTAGCAGGACAAGAAACCGTATTAGATGAACAAAAGAAAACAAATGCAATATTAGCTAAACAATATGATGTTAATTTAGAAACACTTGATGTCACAAAAGATAAAAATGTTAATGTTAATCAAAGCTTATATTAGGAATTATAAATGATAACAATCAATCCAGAAAAATTAGTTAAAAATGCAAATGCATCAGGCGAATTTATATTTCGTGGTGGATTAGCATTACAAGCAGAACTTGGTGCTCAAAATGTTAGACAATTCGGAAGATTTTTAAGAACACCACGAGGTGCAAGGTTTATAGCACAACAAGCATTATTACAAAGTAGAAATCCAAAACGAAGAAAACAAATTATAAGGCCTGCTTCTGATAGTCTTGGAGAATTTAAAACAACAACACCAGACCAACAATCAAGACTATATAATCCAGCCGCTCCATTATTAGCAAAAGGACTATCACAAGAATTTACAAAACTAAAACCAAAACGACACATTGATTTGGGTAGATTTGGAACCCCAATAGAAAGTAGAACCGATAATGCAGTTAGATTTTTTGACAAAAACAAAGGTATAGGTGGTTCATTACAAGTTCGTTATGGTGGCCATCCCGGCGATTTAGATAGATATCCTGATAGAACGGGTGTATTAAACGATAAACCAATAGATGACTTTATAAAATTTAGAATTAGAGACGCCGTTAACGGAAAATACATTATCTTTCCAGCATTGTTAAGTAATATAACGGATAACTCATCAACTACACCAACTTCATTTAGTTATATTGGTCGTGCAGATAAAGTTCACGTATATGGTGGATATGAAAGAACTATTTCATTTACCGTCCAAATCATCGCACAAAGAAAAGAAGATGTAAAACTTATTTGGGAAAAGATAAATTACGCAAAAGGATTAGTATTACCACAATACAAACAATTTTTCAGTAAAGATGATGCGGCTGACAATAGAAGACCAGTAGCACCAATAGTTTACTTAACATTGGGAGATTTATACAATAATGCACCAGGTTTCTTTACTTCGGTTAACTTATCAATACCTGAAAATTCTCAATGGGAATTATCAGATGGAATGCAAGTTCCACATTTATGCACATTGGCATTTGAATTTACCTATATTGGTAAGGAAAATCCAACAATGACTTCAAATCATTTTGACGGAATTATGGAAAAGCAACCACCAATGCCAGCTCCAGAAAAACCTAATGTTCCATCACCACCTTCAGAAGATGATGAGTTATTAGATGACTTTGTAATTGAGGATGACTTCTAATGGCAAATAGATATAATCAATCAAAAATATTCAGAGATGAAAACGGAACACAATATTTAAATCGTATTGAGTATCCTGCAATTCCAATCAGAGATACTGATGTTTTAATTCGTGGAGTGTTTGGTGAAACCTTTATGAATATAGCACATAGATATTACAGAAATAAAGATTTTTGGTGGATAATCGCCAGAGCAAACAATCAAGGTAGTTCAATCTATACCGTGCCAGGTAAAGAATATCGTATTCCACAAAACCTTAATTTAATTTTACAAGAATTCCAAGAACTTAATTCATAATGTTCAATAAAGAAAATATACATCCTAAAGTTCAAAGGGCGTTATATAGAAAAATAGACGCTATGAATAGACTTACACTCACAGACAATAGAGTTACTACGGTTACTGGTGAAGATGGGAAAGAATTTGTAAGTGGAACCATTCCTAATAGTAATCCATTTTTTATAGGTAATTCATTAGAACCACAAGATAGTTCAAATCCAATAGAACAACATTTATATAGAGGAACTTTTGCAAAAGTAAGTGTAGCAGTTCCAGAATACAATTCAGATGAATCAGATATCATACGAAAACCAATCAGTATATCAAGTTATCTTACAAATGAAATAAATGAAGATAATGAAATCGAACGAATAAATACACCATTAACATTTAGAGAGGGTTCTGGTGAAACAGGTAAAAATGGTGATAATTTATTTTTAGGACACTCAGGTATCACTTCAATCAAAGTAGACCAACAAAATTTCTACACATACAAATATACAATCGGTTGGGTATGTCCTGACCCCGTATACTTTGAAGAAGTGTTTGAACCAAGTTTTTTAAAGTTTGGTGCTTATGTCGCAATGGAATTTGGTTGGGGTATGGATGATTCCAACTTTGATGTGCCAGCACTATCAATTGAGGAAATGGAAAGACTACTTCAAGAAGAGGGAAGATTATTAAAAAGAAACCAAGATTCTGCAGGAAATTATCATTGTGGAGTCGGTACCGTAATAATGTTTAATTGGAAGATTATGGAAAATGGAACATACGCAGGAGATATACAAGTGATGACACCAGGTGCCAACACATTATTGGAAACCACACAAGGAACATCAGAATCATCAAACGCAATACCAGTTAGAAAATTAAACAACACGCTTGAAATAAAACGATTAGCAAAAGAAATATTGGTAGATTTAGCCGATAAAAACAAAGCAGACAGAAATAAATTTTTAACTGACGCAGGAGTATCAGAACAACAATTAATAAATGCACTTCAAGACTCAAACGAGGTATCAAATAAATTAGAAGAAAATAGTATTGTATTTGGTTTAGTGATGAAAAATTTGTCGAGTGTTTGTGATAGATATTTAGACGGTAGGGGTGGAGATTTAATAAGACCTGAGGGTTCAAAAGTTAAAAGATTTTATAGAGACGACTCTACGAATTATGATGATTTGTATAGTGCACGATTAAAGTATAAATATCGTGACGGATTGATGCGAATTGATGTTAGAAAGTCCTTCAGTAAAAAAACTACTGAAAGTTTTAAGGTTTCATTAAAAGAAACAGGTAATGAAGGCACTAACGCCTCCAGTAATGTTCCTGATTATATGAAAGAAAGACACTTCGCAACTTGGGGTTGGTTTGAAGACAATATATTGAAAAGTTTTTTTGAATTGACAACAGGCGGTGGAACAAAATTGCAAGAAATAAGAAGCTCAACTTCTGAAACAATCGATAATATTGCAGGAGGAATACCAGTACAAGTTGATAATCCTTGTGTATCAACACAATATCTTTATTCATTAGGTTTAGACCACACGATATTACCTGGTAAACATCACCCAATATTAAAAAACGGATTTAAAGATATTAAAGAAGAAGAAAAGCTTTTAATTCCACAAATTTATAAGAGAGAACAACGAATAGAATTAGATAGAATTAGATTAATTTACGAAGCCATTGATGAAGAGTTTGACCCATTTGAAACAAAGGGAGCCGTGATGAAAGACGATGACAAAAAAACAAAAGATGTTGATGAATCATTAGATGTAAAAACACCTGGAATAGGAAGTATAAGAAATATGGTGTTTCCTATTGAAAAATTCATAACTCATTTTGAAAACACACCTTCATTACGACAAGGATTGAGAAACTTTTGGGCAGATGTAACAAATCAATACGGCGGATATTGGGGATTTGAAATCGGTCAAGATGTAAATCAACCAACACGAGTTGGAGTATTTGATAGTTATTATAGTAAAGATTCCGTAACTGATAAAACTTCATCACCATCTGACCCAAAAGGTAGATTTAAATTTTCAGTATTATCCGATACATCAATCGTTAAATCATTTGATGTTGATTTACAATTAACTGGTGAAGCCGCCACACTCGCAAGATATGGTGGATTCAGTAAAGCAAATCGTGGAACAAGTAGAATAGACGGAAAAAAAGATTTAGGGTTAGAAGCTTGGAATATTTTAACATCAAAAAAATCACACGAAGATGTTTTAACTTTAGACCAATTAGAAAGATTTAAAAAAATACAACCAGATGTCGTAAAGGATTTAGATTATTCTTCAAGAACAATTGATTTTAAAAGTATTGCGAACATTAAAGAAGATAGTCAAAAGATATTTGAAAAGGTTGAAAACGAAAGAACTCAATTTTTATCTGGTGTGGGTTGTTATGATAAACGAGGAAACTTTTCTCAGTATTTTAAACAAACAATGTTGTATTTAATTAATTATTCAGATTTAAAAGGAACTGGTTCAAACCTTGAAAAATTACAAGTGCCATTACCAGTTGAGGTTTCACTCACGTTAGACGGAATAGGTGGATTAAAAGTTGGAGATTTGTTTAGTGTTGATTACTTACCACAATTATATAGAAAACATTGTTATTTTATGATTTCAAATATTGGACACTCAGTATCAACATCAGGTTGGGAAACCACAATCACAGGTAAGATGATGGCAGATATGCCAGACTTCTATAAAAGAAGTGGTAAAAAACTTGGAGCAGGTTTAGAAGATTATCAAGAATTATTTAGATTAACAAGCATTGGTGAAGCAGACTTAGCAAATATAAATGCTTTCCAAACCGCACAAGTAGAATTAGATGAGGTAGAAAGTAAAAACGCTTATGAAAAAATTAGAGATAAAATCCAAACTTTTAGAAATAGACACGCAACGGCGAAGACAGTACCAAGAAGAAGACTTATTCATTCACGCATAACCACTAGACGTTCTGAATTAATAAAAAAATGGAATACATATTTAGAAGTACTAAATATTCTCAATAATGTTGACCAAATTAAATTAGAAACTTTAAGATACGAAACATTTTTATTTGAAACGGATAAATTTTTAGAAGATAATGTAGAGGACTCTTTATTAACTAAATTTGCTGAGGGGAAAGATGAGAGACAAGCTAGACGCCGTGCAATATTTGAAGGAATCAAAAACGCATTCAAAATAACTCAAGAGTAAATAAATCACATTTTCGCATCCATAAATACTATTTATAATAAAGGTTATAATGATTATAGTAAATACACAAAAACTATTCAATCAACTCAAACAACACATACAGACAAAACCATTTGTATTATTGCAAATCTATTCTGATGTCAAAGCACATCCACAAGAAAATCGTGTGAGTTGTTATTATGTTGATTTTCAAGACGAGCAATATATTGTTCCAATTCACCATACCGAAAAATATAGTTTAGATTACAAAGCAGAGGTTATTCAAACTGACCAAACGATTTATGTTTCCGATATAAAAAAATACAAACACAATACATTGGTAATCAGTAAAGATGTCCGTGATATGAATTGGTCTTATTATTTACAACACAACAAACCATATGACTTTGAACAACATTTAACAGGCGCTCACCACCATTACAATAGATTACATTACAATAAAGATGATGTAAATGATTTAGTTCCATTGGTTAAACACATTGAGTATCTTGAACCCATAGCAAAGAATCTATATCAATCCTACGAAGAACACGACCAAACCACATTACTTACTTTACAAGATATTGAAAGACACGGATTGAGAACCTATGAAAAGATGGTATATTCAGAGTACAATCCATACACGAGTACAGGTAGACCAAGTAATCGTTTCGGTGGTATGAACTTCGCAGCACTAAACAAATCAGACGGAAGTAGAAAAGAATTCATTAGTCGGTTTAACAACGGAGTATTAGTCGAAATGGACTTTGATGCCTATCACTTAAGATTAATCGGTGAAATCATTGGATATCAATTCCCAAAAGGTTCAGTACACGAACATATGGGAAAACTATATGGATTACCTTATGAAGAAGCAAAGGCACTATCATTCAAGTATTTGTATGGTGGGATTACAGATGAGGTATCGGATAATCCATTCTTCTCAAAAGTAAATGATTACATTAAATTACTCTGGCAAGACTTTCAAACTAACAATTTTGTAGAATCTTATATTTATAGTAGAAGAATATATAGAAAAAATCTACAAGATATGAATCCTAATAAATTGTTCAATTATATGATACAATTGATGGAAACAGAAAACAATATTGAGATTTTAAATAGATTGCAACCTAAGTTAGAACAATACAATAGTAAATTAGTATTGTATAATTATGACGCATTCTTATTTGACTTTGATACAAAAGACGGATTAGATTTTTTAAATATGGTAAAACAAACAATAGAATGTGGTGGTAAGTATCCAGTTAAAATTGGTAAAGGAGTTAACTATCACGATATGCAAGACATAACGGAGAAATTCAAATGAAATTAGCAGACTTAGTTATTGAAATGGGTAAAGTTCAAACCGATAGAGACAACCCACCATTCAAAACACCAAAGCAAATAGAAAAAGAAGGCAAAATTACTAATCCAATGACACCACACACAGATTTTTCAAAACCTACATTGGTTAATTTATCTAAGAAAGAATTAGAGATACTTTATACAACAGGTAGAATTGAAGCTGACGGAATAACAATTACATATGAAGACTAATTTCAAAAAAATACTCAACGAGTTAAGTTATAGAGTTTCTTCTGGCATTCCAGACCTAACTAACGAACAACACTTAATCAAATTATGGGATATATTAAAAGAACATAATTGGAATATTGATGCGCGTGTAAAATTACTTAAACGATTAGACGAACAAGGTAAAGAAAGACCTTGTCCTATTTGTGAAGCTATGTGTAAACACGGAGAAACAAGTAAGAAGACAGGTTGTATACCAGCATCAGGTCCAGCATCACAAGTTGATACAGACAAAGACAAAACAAAGAAAGATGATAAAGATAAGAGTAAAGAGGTAAAAGATTTTGAGGATAGACTTGAAAAAAATATATTCTTAACTGAAGAACAAAAAGAATTAGGTAGAGAGGCCAATAAAAAAATAGATATTATTTATGACGACAATGCCACACCAGAACAAAAGAAAGAGGCAGTTAATTGGTTGATAGAAAATGTGAAACTCTCTACAAATGCAAAAACAAAAACAAATAATAGAAAAGCTTATTTCAATATATTTGGTGGAGAAAGAAAAGTAATATCTGGAAATGCAGGAACAGCAAAATCAGAAGATTTGATTAAAAGAGTAGAAGAAATTCGTGGAGAACCACTTGGTGTTGTAAATGTAAAGGGTGTTAAAGATAAAATATCATCAGCAGCTAAACCAGATTTAGGTAAAGAAAATATAGTTAAACATCCATTTAAAAATAAATACTTACAAGATTTACACAAAAGACCACCATTAGATAAAATACGAGAAAACAATACAGGTATTTTTGCAGTTATGGAAGATGGAAAACCTAAATTACCAAGTAGTAAATACTCAAAAGAATATTTAAGACAATCATTTGATAACCCTTCATTAGACGCTACAATAAAAGCGTGTGAAGAGGAAGCAGCAAACAACAATATTGACCCAAAAGTAGCCACCACACTAAAAGACCACAAAAAAGAATTAGATAGAATATATGATGAAATGGAAGTTCCAAGTCAAGAAGCATCAGACGCAATACTAAAAGCATACAACAAATTAATGGTTGATTTAAACAACGCTGACTCTGATATGGTAGGTGCTATTATGAAACAACAAGCTGAAATGGCATTGTATCAAAGTGAAATAGCAAGAGGTGAAGAAGTTTACTTACCATCATCAGGAACATTTCCAGTTGGAGATAAGATAAAAGCTGGTGGTAATACATTAGAAAGTGTAGCATTGATTAGTTGTAAGTATGATAAAGCAGGTAGAATACACGGTTGTCCAGCAAACTCAAAAACAATTTGTGAAATTCACCAAGACGAAAGTAAAAGAAATAATCAAGGTCAATATGTCGGAGAGCCAGGTCATACTATGTTGGTTAATGATGATTTAGTTATGGGTAAAGACAGAAATGAAACTGCAGCAAAAACAGAAAAATTTATAGAGGATACTTTAGATGAAATAGATTTAGGAGATACCTTTAGTTCAGATGATAGAAAGAAAATAGCAGGTATATCTGCTGATTACGCTGAAGAAATAAAGAAAATTAAAGAAGAATTAGATGCTATGGGTGATATGTCCAAACCAGATTACTATGGTTTATTATCAAAAAGAATGAAAGGTATTGATGATAAGTATGGTAAGTTAATGGCTGAAGCAGTTTCAGATGAGCAAATATCCACATTAATTGGCCCGAACAATGCAAAGAATTTAAGAAGAGGTAAACAAATAAATCCAGCAGAAATGTTATCAGCTATTGAAATATCCAATAACATCAGAACAAACGAAACACTTAAATCAACTGAACACAACAAACAATATTTTGATAAAGACGGAGAGCCAGTATTCAAAACTGAAAAAGGAACTACAAATCCAGATGACTGGTCTATAACCTTTAGAAGAAAGAAGACAAAAGGAAGGTCTGGTGGTGGTTGTCAATTATCATTTACAGGTGATGGAGAAAGACCAGATACAAACTTGACAGATGATGGAACTGTAGAAAATATTAAAACTGGTGAAGAGGAAATGACAGCGTAATGAGAACTCAATTACTATGTACCTTTACTCGTAAAGCAAAGTTAAACGAAATCGTAGACATTATAGTTTCGTGTAATGATATCCTATATGATAAAATTTATATATTTGAAAACAAAGATGATTCAAGTCAATTGATTTGTACTTATAATGTAGAATTCATTGATAACTATGAAGAAAATATCATCGATACAATCTCACTACACAGAAAGAAACAATCCAATACATTGTATACAATCAATGCATTGAATGAAGTTATCAGGGAAAAGAACAATGGAGTTTTAGATAAATCATTTATGGTGGATTGGATGGAATTTGAAAACACATTGTTATTAACGAATGAATCTGGCTTGACAAAAATACCTACCAAGATACATCAAATCATAGATGTTACGTCTTGGTCACAGAAAAATTAAAAAAAAAATAAAAAAAAACTGCGTTTTGAGTTTTTTCGATTATATATATGTATATAACGAATTACTTATTTGGTTTTAAGTAATTTAGTTCTTTGACAATTTGGAATTTGGAAAAGTAGAAAGACTAATTACCTTTCTATGGGATTGGCAGAACAATGGGTAGACATTAGAAGCCCATATCGCAATCTAAGACAAAGTCGTGGTGACTTGATAGTTGGAAAATATTTTAGCTATCTATATCGACAGATATTGTCTAATGTATTTCCGTAAAACAGACAAGATGATTCTTGTGACTCTATTGTAGGTAA
>ERZ651776.4708-NODE-4708-length-12354-cov-4.550297_pt1 | contig 12354 bp, 11 predicted proteins | sample MGYA00514761_ERZ651776 | MGnify/ENA metagenome assembly ERZ651776 | reverse complement strand
GCGTGATGATCAATATCGTGTCGTGTCGTGTCGTGTCGTGTCGTGTCGTGTCGTGTCGTGTCGTGTCGTGTCGTCAGTCACAGCGTGCATTCGAAATGGATTAGAAAATAGGATCTCAAGGTAATCAAGTGACACGTAGAAAAGAAACCTACCTCATCCTTATCCACCCCCTCATACATTGGGTCATTCCTAGGGTTGAACTCACTTGCCAAGTCCTCTATTTCAGGAGGTGGTATGTCATAGCTTCTCCGCCAGACCAATACTTGGTCCTTACCATGTTTATCCACAGTCTCCTGCTTGTCTAAACCCTGAAGAGCGCCATAGTGTCTCTCATTAAGGCGCCAGCGCTTACGAGTTTCAACAGATTCTTTGGGGACAAGGGGGTGAGAAAAAACCCAAAAAGAGAAACCTCTTTACAAACCGACCCTATGCCCGGAATCAACTCAGACTCAAGCCACCGCCACCCTCGATTCTCCTCAAAACTTACCGTCAATTCCCATCTCAGATTTGCAGATGCTCAGGGTGTCTTGCGCACGCTTCAGGAAAGATGTATAGCAGATGTCAGGGGCGAATCCCTCAGCTACAATAAGTTTCCCACCTGCAGCTGCTTCTGCCTCGCCGTCGGGAGACAAAGGGACATTCGCCCAACCAGTAAAAATATTCTTCTTGTTCCAATCTGACTCTCCGTGGCGAATTAGAAGAAGTTTGTGGGCAGAGAGCAATGAGGTGGTAGGTGATTTGACAAGTGAGGAAGGTGCTGTGAAGGAAAAGGCACCACAACTGGCGACCAAAAGTATCGAGAGTAAAGATTTGAAAATCATGGCCGGATACGTTCACGAATGAAGGCGAATGAGGGAGAAAGAAAATTTGGGGACGGTGGTGCTGCGGTATTCCAAACTATTTTTTTTCTAGCCCCAATCGTCAATTGAAAACCCCGAAAACCATCATAAAAAGTGTCTTTCCGATCATAAGATAACGATAAGAAAAAGAAAAAATAAAAGTACTGACAAACTGTTCTGTTTCTCTAACAGTGACTCGGTGTGACGCCAAAGAAGATTCCTCCCCAGCTCCTCTTTCCGTTCTTCGTGCTTATTTTCACCACTATTTCCGTTTCCTGCCTCTCCTTAAGTAATATGTCGACTGAGCTGGTACATCAGTCGCGATACAGACTGTTAAACTCTGTCAAGCCACAGCAAGGAAAAACACAGGTGAGAATTTTTTGTTTGCACAGCTGTTAATGGACAAATGCGATTGTTCTTTCTCTGAATGATGCCAACCAACAAAGCGACTAACAATTAATCTTAATTACCTACAGTGTATATTGTACTGGATGCTCCGCTCGCACCGAATCCAGAACAATCACAGCCTTCTTCTGACTCAACAACTATCGCGAAAACATTCCCTCCCAATCAAGATTCTCTTTCCGTTCCACCGGTCGTTTGACCAGATGAGTCTTCGTCAGTATCAATTTATGGTGGATGGCTTGAAAGAGGTGGAAAAGGGCGCCCGCGAGTTGGGTCTCGATTTCGACGTTGTTGATGGTGGGACTGATGTCGGAGTCACTGTGGGAGCTTACGCCAAGGACGTTGGAGCAAGGTGCGTGGTCACCGACGCTTTCCCTCTCCGAACTCCCAATAGCTGGAAAGAAGGAGCTAAGAAGATACTTGACGAGAACAATGTCGAGTTCTTTGAATGCGACAGTGAAAATGTCGTGCCTGTTTGGGTGGCTAGTGATAAGCAGGAGGTGAGTGTTTCGCTCATGTGTCGCTAATCCTCATCTTAACCATTCGCTAACGTCCAACTTCACTCGATAGGTCGGTGCTCGCACAATCAGAAAGAAGATCGATAACAACCTGCGCGAATTCCTTACCCCCTTCGCTCCCCTTGCTCCGGTTGGCGGCAAGGGAACTACCACCGACACCCCGGCAGTTGATTGGGATAGCATGCTGAAGCTCGTTGACGTTACCAAGGTTGATGTGAGTGTTGCCCCGGTGACGTGGCTCAAGGGGGGTGGCGTCGAGGGCAGGAGAGTTTTTGATAAATTCTGCGAAACGAAGTTGAAGACTTATGCTGATGTCCGAAACGACCCGAACGAAGACGTCCAGTCAGACCTTTCCCCTTACCTACGTTTCGGACAGATCAGCTTCCAGCAGATTGTTCTCGACGTCAAGGCTCTGAAGAAACACCACAATGGCACGGCGTCCTTTGTTGAAGAAGGCCTTGTCCGTCGTGAGCTCTCCGACAATTTCTGTCACTACAATCCAAAGTACGACAGCCTTGAAGGCGCGGCGGGCTGGGCAAGAGAGAGCCTAGAGCTCCACCAGGTCGACGAAAGGGAATACGTTTACAGTGAAACAATTTTGACGGAGGGAAAAACCCACGATGACCTTTGGAACGCGGCGCAGAAGCAGCTCACGACGACCGGAAAGATGCACGGTTTCCTGCGCATGTACTGGGCAAAGAAGATCCTCGAGTGGACTTCAACGCCGGCGGAGGCTTTGAGGATCGCTCAGAAACTAAACGATGTGTATTCGCTTGACGGCAACAGCTGCAACGGATACGTGGGAGTGGGTTGGAGCATCATGGGCGTGCATGATATGGGTTGGAAAGAGAGACCTGTCTTTGGCAAAATTCGGTTTATGAACTACAACGGTTGTAAGAGGAAGTTTGACGTGAAGGGGTTCGTTGCAAAGTGGCAAGACGGGGGCGGAGGCGTGAAGAGGGTTAAGGAGAGTGGCGTCGGTGGCAGTTCAGGGACAAAGAAGAAGGCGAAGAAGATGTGATTAATGACGTATGGATAAGGACAGCAGCCCATTGTTTTGAAGGAGGACAACATATGGAATCACAAATGCTCATTTAAAGACACGGATGTGTTCTTTGCTCACATTTACTTCTACTGCCGAGCCGGCACTTTTTTCAGTCTACTACTAGGCCGCGATTTTGCTACTCTATCATGAAAGGTAATCTCGTCAATCACTCGTAAATTTCGTTCTGCTCATTCTCGCTCAGCCCCGACTTTCTTCCCACAAGGTCACTGACGAATAAAGCCATCCAACCTTCGACCGCCATGTCCGTAAGCCCGGGCAGCCTGTAGTGCACATCGGGAGGTTTCGGCATGCACGCCTGGGGGCGGGCTTTCGTCATTTCAAAGTTATGATAGTCTCGCTGGACGTCAGACCAGGTAGGAACGCCGTTGCGTTGCTGCGCCTCGCGGAGAAGACGCAGTACTAGTGCCTCGTAAATATTCAAGACGCTCACCACCGACAGGTTGGGGTAGTCGGAGAGATTCACCCCAACACCGGCCCCTTCGTAGGGCGTAATGCGAGGAAAATAGTACTCTCGGAGCTCGTGTACCGAGTGAAGGGCAAAAATCACGTCCGTCGATCGTAGGTCGAAGCCTGCTCCAAACGATGCCTTCCGATTACAGCCAAAATGTTGCCCCCGCTGTACAGTGGAGGCGAGGTTGAAGGTATACTTGTAACAGATGTTCACATCGTCTTCGGAATCGGGAGAGTTGGGACCAAAATGAACGTAAGCGGCATCCGAATTACAGCTGTGGACGTTTTGTGAGGGAAGAGAGGTCCGAGGGTGTATCTCAGGTGGGTACCAATCTGCAATGTGATCTCGCGAATAACCTGAACACTTGCCGTTTTCAGCCAAAACTTCCTCCAAGGGAACAAACTGGGTTTCCGAGCTCTTTTGACGCTCAGCTAACACCCATCCCCCCCCATTGTGCGCAAACGAGAGGGAATCTTCGTTCAAACAAACGTACGACATAAAGGGTTGGCCCATGAAACTCAGACCCATAAAGAAAATGTTCACGGGCCGGTTGCTGTCGCCGACATCGCTGCGGGCATCGCGAAAAGCTTTCGCAATACCGCGAGGGGAAACATCAGGTGCAACACAAGTTCCCTCAAAAGCTGGAATATAAACCATGCGATAATGGTGTACACCTGGAGTTATTTCTGCCTCCTCCGCTTGACATGTGGGAGCCGTGTGATATCGGGAACGGAGCAAGCCACAAGAATCATCATACCTTGGAAGGGCCGAAGCGGAATAGATCACCATCATACGCGTCTTCAGCTCGGACATGCTTATTTTGCAGGAGGGTGCGTTGTTGGAGAGGGCAAATGCTTGTGAGCAGCTGTAGATGGAGAATTCATCAGAGTGTTTGGCATGACAGTCATTTTGTTTAGTATTTGCAGGAGTGGTGCTGCTTTCTTCATCTATTTGGGAAGGTGGAAGGCCGGGTTGAGCTGCTTCAACCTCATCGGTCGCATCCTGTTCACCAATTCCATTCTGCTGCTCCTCCTCAATTGCCTTCTGCTGCCCAGCCAAATATTCCACAGCCGCGTCTACAGCATCTTGCTTGGAGGCTTTATCCAGACCGTATTTCCCCTTTATTGACTCTTCTAAAGACAAACCACTAGAAGTGATGTCAGCGGCAGAGGTACCAGAGGAGGGGGGCAGAAATGTCGAGTCCTTGTACATCAAGATGATGCAAGAAAAAATTAGAAGGGAAATCACTATGATGCCAACACTGCGACGACGAGAGCAGACGGTGGCATTGGTGACCTGATCTCGACCAGACGCAGATGAATTCGTGATCAAACCATTTCGCTCATTCTCTGTCAAGGGTTCCATCTCAAATTCGCCTTTCATGGAGTTAAGTTGAGTTGAGGGTTTTGGGGGGGATGGATGGTAAAAAAGAGGGTCAGAAACAAAAATCAAACTAATATTGCCACGGAGGAAGTACTAGGAGGGTGGCAGGGACGAGGGTCGATAAGAAACACAGATAATTTTTCTCCTAGTAACAGAAAAATTATCAAAAAAATTGAGATCATCAAAAAAAAGAAAAAAGGGCCAGGGAGGTAACTGGTAAACATACCTCTCTTTCATTTACTATTTGTGCTCAAATTATTTGTTATGGGATTGACAGAGTTTATCTCAAGATGCTCGACAGAGCTTTCTCCCTATGACCAGTTTTACGTGATTCTGACCATATTCTCCCGATCCCTGGCTTGGGTTGAAATGTTTCGGAATTGGCCCTACTTCAGAGACGAGCAGAAGGTGTTCCCAGTGTGGTTGGCGGGCGTCCGACCTTTGGTGTTCTTCACGTGTAGCAGTCACTACTTAAGTATTCTGTACGTTCTTTGGCCAGTAATATTCGGGGAACCAGCCCCGGCCTCAACTGCCGGCTTTGTTTTTGGGGTTCTCTGTGGTGTTACTATTGGATTTTGGGTTTTTGTATACGATGCCGACGACTATGGCATTGCTTATACTCGTGCACAGAAGAAGCTAACCAAGAAACAAAAGGCAGCCAGCAACAAAATTAAGCTGACTTATCCCACATGGTACTTCACTGACTGGGTCAACCATTGTCCGATGTTGGTTTTGTTTAGTAAGATGGCATACGATGCTGGTGAGGAAGCCTTCGCATGGAAGAACATTTGGCTTGCCCCTGCCTGGGGTCTGACTTGGCTAGCTGTCATTTTCGTTCCCTGGAGGTTAATCGGGGGCGATGCTCTCTATGCTGATTTGAGGGATGACAAAAGCTTTGGCCACAAGGCGACGGTTGTTGTCAAATTGATTGTCATTACAATGGTAGGCTTCACCATCGGACATTTTGTGAATGCATTATTTGTTGAGAGCGTCCAGAAGGTATTGAATCTGGTGGGCGTTGGTGGCGAGCTGTAAAGTAAGCAAGTACGACTTTGTAAATTAGATTTAAGTTGTGGAGAGAATTATTTCCACGAAATGGGTTTTTCGTAAAAGCTCAAAGGGGAATAATCACAATTCCGTCAATTTCCAAAAAATGGCTACTCTTTGTTCTTGCATCTTTCTCTAAAAGAATTTCTCCTGCTGCTGCTAAAGGTTTTTCACGTCAACCGCAACACATTTCAAGAACATTGTGGCAGTGGGGACGACCCTCCACATCATTATCGAAGATTGTCCGCATCGAGACCAGGTCAACATTGAATTGAAAATAATTTTCGTTGCTACATTGGCTGTTAGCCCCGTCAAATCGAAAGTCGGCATCAATCTGCAGTCTATTCGCCCCTTCTGCCTCCATTACTAGGCCAACCATGACATCATCGGCGAAGAGCTTGAATCTGTACCAACCGAAGCTTTTTGCGTCGCCGATTTCAGCAACTTTTTCCGCTAAGTCCAAGCTGAGGATGTAAGCATTTCCCTGGGCAAATGTTGGAAATACATCGGAGGGGTAAACGGCTCGGCTGATTGCAGACGATTTCTTGTTTGCTGGATTCCACTCGTCAACAGGTCGCAACACTTTTACATCTTCCACAAACTGCCCCCCGTAGATTCTCGCTGGTACTCGATTGAATAAATCCTGCAGAAAAGCGGAGGAGATATTTTTTTAGTTAGTAAGAGAGCGACATCGTTCGCTTGCTGGCGACATCGTTCGCTTGCTGGCGACATCGCTTGCTCGCTCAAAAACTTCGCGTTGTACTACGAACCTCGAGAACAACACCGAATCGGAGATAAACGTCGTCATTCGACCGCATAATGTAACTGGAGCCACATTCCCTGACGCCGAAGCGCATGATACCGACCGCTTTGTAGGGCATGTTGTGGTATGTATCCCTCTTGTTGATGAAGACAATATCACCGTGTTCATCAGCCTCTCTTTGGGCATCCTCCCCGACAAGTCCGTCATCCTCGAGACCTAGAAAGAAGGCATATTCTACCATCTCCTTTGCTTTATAAAGCTCTAGTTCAGGATGGCTCAACCAGGTGTCGCGAATCACTTGCCGACGTTCGGCATTACCGATTGCGCTGATTATGCCGATGAAGAAAGCAGGTGGCGACGATAAACCAATCGAGCAACCCCGTCGAAAGCCACCAATTGCCTCGCTACCGATTCTGTTGAATGAGGCCTCCCACTCATTTGCATTTCTCGCGACGTCCGAAGCGACCCGGTCGCTTATGACAAACCTCTCACGTAATCTATTTGCCGCTTTGTTCCACTGCCACTCATTCAAGAAAACCGGAAGGTCAGGCTCCTCCACAAATATCAAGTCTTCCTCGACCCGTCCGAACAGGTCTTTCCCGCTTTTGACACGTTCTGCGATATTACTTTTGATCTCATCTTTGTCAAACTCTGAGTGACTGAAAGAAGAGATCTTAGCTGCAATTTCTCCGTGATCATCAAAGAAGTACGAAGCGTGCCACCCTGCGTTCTCCAACTTCGTGATTGCCGGGAAAGTCAGGTCTAGTCCCTCATCAAAGTTGTCGTCCTCCCGCTCACCGCCTCGATACCCCAGCGCCCGTCGAAGCTCCGAAGGTCGGACCGAAGCAGCTTCGCGGACCCTGTAAGCTTGCGGGGCTCTCCAACTCTGTGGTTTCACCCAATTGAAGTTATAGTAATGAAAGTTTGTCTCCAATGTTATAGGAAGGTGGGCATCTTCACATTTGGCGATGCTCTTTACAGCGCTTGACCTCGGAATCTCATCCAAATCAGCAATAATCAAAATATCGTCGCCGTTAGACCTTTCTGACTGCACCACGGCATCGTACATGGCATCTCTTTGACTGTACTCATTTTCCCAGGCAATATCGGACTGGGAACTCTTGTGAATGTAATGAATAATTTTGTGGGAGAATCGTTCGAACCTAGGCTCTCCCTTACTCTGATCCCACACCAGCATTTTCTCCTTATTTCTGAAAGTGTAATCGCTCTCGACGATGACAAAGTAGTCAACAACATCATTGAGTTCATTCAATCGCAGCTCAAGCAGATCCAACTCATTTGAGAAAATGAAAGCGTCAAACACCAAAGGAGTGATTGCACGGTGCTTACAGGTGTCCGGCGTGACTACAGTAATTTCATATGGTATCGTAGACGCCAGCGGCGTGTGACTGTCGAGCGAATTGATTACGACACCAACTGCTGTATGTGCACCAGGGACAAGCGAGGCCAATTCAAAGGATGGCTCATCTTTGTCTTTGACTTCCGCACATTGAATGACTACCCCGTCGAGTTGTAAACACACGTAGAATGACGACCCAGAGTTATCGACATTTTCACATTCTTGTGGCAGTTCTATCCGATATACAAAGGTTATTGTGTTTGCGAGGAAGTTGGTGGATTGCAGTGAGCTTTTGGGGGATAGTTGCTTTAGTAAAGGGGCATACTCCGCCGCCGTACGGGTTATTACAGGAAGAATAGCGAGGAGAACAAATAGAAATTTATCGAAACCCATAATGAAGGAGGTCTATGCCGAAACCCATTTTGCAGGGGGGGATCGAGAGAGCTTCCATACACAAATCCGTTGTATTTCCCCCCGATAGGAGAACCCTTAGATAGGCACGACCCGTCTTTTCAACCCCCCTCCATCCCTAATCGGACATTAAACCTTTAAAATACCCGTCAACACTCTCCTTTGTCTCTACTTTATTTGTCAAAATTCTGCAAGTGTCTCGTTGCCCCCTGCAGCATGATTGTCGCGTTCTGTACTCTTCTGGCACTTGTCTATCCTCAGGAGTCTCTCGCCCTCAACCCCAACTGGCCTGCACGACGGGTTGTAACCCCCCTGAGTGCACCAACTCTATCTCTCTCCTCTTCGACACCATCACCAGAAGAGGCTGGGCGTACTGACGAAAGTAAGGGCGCGATTAGCTTGAAGAGACGCGCGCGCAACTTCTTCGTCCCTCATTGGAACGACAAGCCAGAGGCTCAAGACTCGTCGAACTCGAAAGCAGGCATTGAGGCTGGTGGTACTTCTGCTGATGATGAGGTGTCTGATTCTGATTCTGATTCTGATTCTGATTCTGATTTTGATTTTGATTCAGACGAGGAGAATTGGTTTTCGTCTCCACTGACCTCTCTTTCAGAGTTATGGAACGAAAAGACACCGTTCGGAAAGAGGAGAAAATCTAAAATGTACGGCGTGGGAGCCGAAATAGCTCGAGGGAGTGCGTTGCTGAAGGAGATGACGAAAGAATTGGAATTTGGAGGAAGTGCTGTTTCATCGGGGGATGACATTTTGTCGAATGAAATTAAGGTTTTAGAGGTTATCGGAGATACACGGCGAACGAACAGAAAGACGAAAACACCAAAACCACTTCCGTTGCAATCAGCCGCACACTATAGGGTCATTGACCAATCTCTGCAGAGCATCGCAATCGACATTCACTCTTCCATCTCTGACTCCCAACAATTCCAAGCCCTAGAGACATTCACCCCCCCTTCCATGTCTTTTGATACCTTGCTATCCAACATAGTCCACGACTACGAGCGAAGTCGGAGCATAAGGGCGCTGGTACGCGTGATATGTGCCGGTCCTTCGACTGCCCGAGCCGTTGCGCAGGCTTTTGTTTCAAACAAAAGCAGCATTCGAAATACGTTTACTACGCTCATTTCGGACCCGAAAGTCGAATTTGATGTTCTCAACGACTTACTGCGTATAATATTTTACACGTGCATGGCAAGCGACGATGCTTTAGAGGTTTGGAGGAACGAGAACGAGGTTGTGAGGGCTGTCCTGAAGCTGAGAGATAATTCTAATTCCAAGTCCCACGCGGTGACCTGCAATAAGATTCTCGCGGCGATCGGGTACAATGAATTCATTCCCAAGCGGCCTGGCCAGAAGGGCCTCAGAATCCTCACCTTGGACGGTGGCGGCTCCAAGGGAGTCGCGACAATTTCTGTCTTGAAAAAGCTCGTCGAAAAACTGGGCGGCGGTGAGCTGAGTGACCACTTCGACATGATAGCGGGCACATCAACGGGAGCTATCATTGCTTTTCTTGTCGGTCTGCGGAGAGAATCCATCATGGCCGCGGAGCGTCGATACTCCGAGCTAATCGGTAAAATATTCAAGAAGGGCAGCCTCGCTTCCACCAAAATGATCTTCACGACAGCGTCTTACAGCCACGAGCCATTTCAAGAGATCCTCCAGGAGGTTTTAGGCGATGTTACCATGATCGATAGCAGAGGCGATCAGAACGTGCCCATGGTATTTGCCGTTGCGAGCAAAATGAGCTACAATCCTGCCCGAATTTCCGTTTTTCGTAACTACAATTACAGGGTCAGGGGCGGCCGGGACTCGTTTCTGGACGCAGACGAAGAGTCGAACGATTCGTCTGTCGACGGTGACTTAGACGGAAATTCATTTTCTTTCGAGCGGTTCATGCGCGAAGAGCTCCTTCCCCCCGCTCCAAAAAACGACGAGGACGATTCGAAAATTTCGCAACTGATCGCCGGATATTCCGCGGACTTTCCCCCCGGCCAAGCATCTCGGCACCAGGGCTCATTTCGCATCCCTCAACGGATTGCACTTCGAGCAACGACTGCTGCACCGACAGTCTTCAAACCTGTGCTGATGGCGAACGAGCTTTATGCCGACGGCGGCGTCACTGCCAGCAATCCAGCCGCAATTGCAATTCACGAAGCCCAATGTCTGTACCCTGGCGTTCCCATCGAGCTTGTGGTCAGCGTTGGTACCGGTGAAGCGACGGACATGCGGACCGAGGGAAAAATTGGCTGGGACGCCATCATTGGCCAACTGATCAACAGCGCGACGGATGGCGAATTGATCCATCAAGCCATCAAGGACACATTAAAAAGTAGTAAATCCAAATACTACCGTCTCAATCCCCCCATCGGTTTGCCTACAGACTTTGCCATAGATGAGGTGTCGGAGACGAAGCTGAACGAGCTTAGGGCTATAGCGACCAACTATTGTGAGACGGAGGAAATCGAGAGTCAGCTAAACGAGATTGCGAAATTGTGCTGCAAGGGAAAGAAGAGAGGGAGAATAAAAAGCTTCTTCCGTGGAAAGAAGAAACGACGCGACGACGCAAAACAATTCTGATTGATTTTGCCAAAACAAAATTAATGAGGGTTTTGCCTACTAAGGAAGAAAAAACAGTAGAAAAATAACGAGACAAAACGCAGTGTAAAAGTAGAGAAAAACTAACATCCTACTACCCACACTTATTCCATCTTCAGAGACTTTTTAGGATCCTACCTACCCTAGGTACACCTTTTTTGCCAGTCAAAAAACCTTGTCAGTCAAATTGTGCCTTCATATCCCGGAGGACAAGGTTTGCCGCAACGAAGAAAGAGATAAGCTACTTCCACCTTTTTCGTGAGAGGGATCACGAGTTCCTCGTAGACCCTTGCGATCTCCTCAGGTTTCACTTTCCCCTCACAGTCGCTGTCCTCACCCGGGTCACGACCATATGTTGCAGCCTTCTTAGCGGCACGGGCCAAAACCCGTTCCTCAACGGCCTTGTTTGTCAGCAACTTCATAACACCGTCAACGTCCCCCTCATCAACCAAACGTCTATACGTGACCTCATCGTTCCGGAACTTTGATTCTGCAACAAATTTGCCGTAGTGAATTCGCCTCGAAAGGGCCTGGAGCGCGTTGATATCGGCAAGAACGCTGCTTCCATACTGCTCATCATCACCACCGTCCGTGATTGAACCCCCAACGATGCGCTTCACATACTCATCTAGCAACACAACGTTGAAATTCACGTTGTCTGCCTCTTCCCTTCCAGACAAGAGCTCAGGATAAATAAGTTTTGGAAGGACACTGGCTTTATTCTCAGCATCTGGATAGAATCGGTGCTCCTCCGGGCTTGAATAACGACGCACACTCGCATGAAGCCTCTCGGTACCCCTCAACATATACTCCAAAAACGATTCCGTTTCACCTCCCAAAAAGTCTGCTGAGTGCTGGCTGCTATTGAAACCCAGCCCTTTCGGATCGTAGATACGCTTATTCGTTAAATACTGAGATCGCTCGATCAGCGCAAATATTATCGAGTCCTCTTGCCTTATCAGCGAAGATCTGATGGAAGAGAGTGACATTATGTCCAGAGTTGTTAGAGATTTTGGTTGATTGTTGTTTGCCGTAGAAGAAAGAGCCCCTAGACGTTGAAATTTGTGCCAAGGAGAATGCGAGAAGGAAGCGTAAGCATTTGCAGCACTAATCACGGCAAAAACAACCAGAAAAACTGCCAAGACGGACCGCATTGTATTGTCAGTCTGTAGACACTGCGTAATCAGTCGGGGAGACCAGCGGAATCGTGTCCAACAATGGATGTTGCAAGAAGGGGATGCTAAATTGTGGCTGAGAAGGGCGACAGATGCGGATTCTCTGCGTGTTGTGGAAGATTAAAGTATGGAGCTTCGGCAAAAACCTCTGAATACACCGTTTCCCCCTCTCTGTTTTTGACTTTTCTCTATAAACGAAATCTAAATACCTTTTAAAAAAACCCCCGCATTTCTGTGCTGGTGTCCATCCTCAACGCTCACAATCACGCCATTTAATCCTCAATATCTCTTCTCACAAGAGCAATAATTGTGACGTCATCTGATCT
>ERZ651776.4699-NODE-4699-length-12368-cov-4.281019_pt1 | contig 12368 bp, 8 predicted proteins | sample MGYA00514761_ERZ651776 | MGnify/ENA metagenome assembly ERZ651776 | reverse complement strand
TGCTTCCGAGTGGCCTTTCTGGACGATCACTTGGTGTATGTCACGGAGCCGAAGATGATCGCCAAGAATTACCTGACGGGGTGGTTTTTGATAGACTTCCTATCCACTTTCCCCACGGATCGTTTGATTGCAGCCTTGAGTGACGTCCCCGACACCAACATAATCGGTGACGGCGCGATTAGCGACAAGATGGGCAATGCTGTGGACTTTAACGAGACACTTTACAACGCGACTTTGGCGGCAGACATGGCGGCGAAAAACGCCGCCTCCGAACAAGCGAGAAGTCTCAAAATGATCAAGGTTCTGAGACTGATTCGGCTGAGCAAACTTGCGAGACTATTTAAACTCAAGGGGCTCGTCAAAGGCATGGACGATATTCTCGCAATCAGTGCCGTCGCAATGAAGTTCTTGCAGCTCATCATCAGTCTGATCTTCGTTGGCCACCTATTCGGCTGCTTCTGGAATTATGTCTCTATGAATGCGTCCGATCCACAGGATGTCGAGGCCGGGAATGTTTGGTACAAAAATCCGTACGTCGATCTCGACGAGGGCGATGTTGGCGGACAATATATTGCCTCCTTGTACTGGGCATTTACTACCATGACAACTGTTGGCTACGGGGACGTGACACCTCAGAATGATGCTGAGAGGATATATTGCACCATGATCATGGTTATGGGCGCGACAATTTTTGGTTACATTGTTGGATCTGTCGGCGCTCTCGCGATCAATGTAAACGGTGCACCTGCACGCACCCACTCTCGGGTAAGCAACGCCATGAACTATCTCAACGAGGATGCCATGCTGCCTAAAAGGTTCAAGGAGATGGTGAGGAAGCAAATCAGCTTTTTGTTGAAGTGCAAGAGCCCCTTTGACGAAGCCGGGATGTTGGCTACCTTGCCTAGAGAACTGAGAAGGGAAGTAATATTGCAGTGCCACCGTGATGTGATCCCGAGCATTCCGCTCTTTAAGAGGCAGTCGAGAGAATTCATCAGCAACATTGTCCAGAAAATGAGGCCTTACTTTGTTCTAGCTGGGGAGACTATCATAGAGGAAAACACTGCTAGCGACGGATTTTACTTTCTCACTAGCGGGACTGCTGTTACTGTGGCAACCAAGGACAAGACTCAACCTGATGGTGTGTATATAGATCCTGGGAGATTTTTTGGGCACGACATCTATCTCACAGGACAGAATATCTCACCTGTTGGGTTCAAGGCTGTCTCAGACTGCACATTTTATGTTTTGCTTACTATTGACGTAAGTGCCCTCATGGATACGTGCAGAAGCTTGAGCTTGCAGCTTAGGCAAGCCATACACAGCATGATTAGGAGTCAGCCACAGATCAAGACTTTTCAGAAAAGAGCGAGAAAACAGCGGCGTTCCATTCAGCAGTTCAGTTTCGGGACCAAAAAGAAGTCTGCTGTTAGCTTTGACAGCGGGGACAGCACGGGGGCGAGTGACATCGTTCCTAAAATTATCGGTAAGAAGAACGAAGACGTTAGGAACCAATTGTTCCACTCTGCCTATAACAACCAAACAGCCTCAATCTTTGCTGACAGCAAGGTTGTAACAGCAGGATGAAGAGGAGAGGTTGGGGAACCACAGATGCTGCTGATGAGTGGCAGCGACTCACGGCGATTGATGACTGACATAATAAACGCATAATTGATTGTTTACAAGCTATGGAGAAAGGATTATTATTTTTAAGTTCCCGCACCTCCTCCTTTAACAGTTTTCTTTCCCAATTGGTACTCCCTCTCTTTCTTGATCTTGTTCCTTTCCTTGTTCAAGCCCGGTCCAGAAGGGAAACAAAACATTTGTTTTTCCGCCGGTGTCCTACGATGCAATCAATCCACTCATATCTAGATAAGTTAGTACGGTTGAAATCTTGATATTTTAGAATCCTTCAAACTGTCCTTAAAATAATTTGACCACACACTGTTCGAGTCCGCACCGACACGCACTGACTGACTCACTCCGAGGGGGTTCCCAACTAGAATCTGTGCCATTTGCGTGCGTAATTATCTAATAAGAATGGCCAACATGCTCCCATTTCGCCAACTTAGATCCCTTCTCCACAAGAACCTACTCCAGAAGCTGTCAGCCCCCACAGCGACTCTTTTTGAGCTTTGTCTTCCCGTGGGATTCATGATGCTGCTGGTCTACTTTAAGACTCTTGCCTCGATATTCGACTCTCCGACTGTTGCGTACGTGTGTGGCAATACTGAGCCGTGGCTCGATTTTCCGCACACCACCCCAGATCCATTCACCTGTAATGTGATACCGGATGCATGTGCACCCCCACAAGGAATTGACAATTATTATCAAAGCGAAGTGGACGGGTCAAAGTTTTATCCTGGGGTTGGGAAGCTCTACACAAATTATGGTTACACACCTTCTGCAAAAGACCAGGGATATCCTGCATACGGCGTGCAGATTGGGGATGACACGTTCCCAAGATATAATCCTGCCCAGCCATCCCCGAGCGTCGAGATAATGCTGGAGATGTTCAGCGGAGGTAGTGATGGGGGCATAAATCACACTAAGCTCGCAATCACCTATAACACGACAACAACCGATGTCGAGGATAACGAGATCAGTGCCAAATCCTTGGCATATAATTACTACCAGTATCTAAGGAAAGCCAGTGATGACAATGTCAATCTCGTCTTTTACGAAGACGGGGAAAGCAGCATGGAAGATTATATTACCGGCTCGGAGTACGACACCCTGGAGAACTTGTCTGATAAGATCTCTTTTGCTATTGTCTTTCACGACAGTGACATTGCCAACCACGAGTTTGACTACAGCATTAGGACGAATGTAACCGTTGGGTGGCAAATCCACTTGCCTACGACCGCATGTATGACTACGAATTGTAAAGTGCCCAGTAGCAGTGGTCCTGACGGCTCCGGTTTAACTTCTCAGTTCGTGCTCCCGACCACCACTCTTTTTACTGATGATATTACACATCCCCAGAGCTCGGGAAACTATTTCGGGTACGCATACTCTGGCTTCCTCGGCTTACAGAAGGCCACGGACGCTTATTTGATGAGCTTTAGTAGCAGCTTGCAAGAAATTACCCTGCAGTCCAGCTTGTCCCTTATGCCGACAAACTCGTACCGGACAGACAACTTCACACAGGCTATAGGGGGCCTTTTGCCAATTTTTTATATGCTCGCATTCCTGTACCCTTTTTCGAGGTACATCAGAGGACTTGTGATCGAAAAGGAGCAGAAAATCAAGGAGGGTATGTTGATGATGGGGCTCCATGGTTGGGTCTACTACTTGAGTTGGTTCATCACCTTGGGAATCCAGGGATTCATTTCCAGTATGCTCATAACCCTGTCCACTGGAACAGTCTTCTCCTACAGCGGATCCGGTTTCATATTTATGTACTTTTTTAGTTTCAGCGTGAGCGTGATAATGATGAGCTTCTTGCTTTCGACTTTCTTCTCGCGTGCCAAGACCTCGGCTATCATGGGAACGCTGCTATTCTTTGCAAGCTATTTTCCGTATTACGCTGTGGTTGACCCGGCATTTAGCCCCTTCATCAAACTAATGGTATCCCTATTTAGCCCTAGCGCCTTCGCACTAGGCGCTGGCGTGCTAAGCAACTACGAGTCCGCCCAGATTGGAATCACCTCTGACACGTGGACGTCCGTTGATGGTAACTACAGTTATTTTTACAGCGTATTTATGATGCTTTTCGACAGTTTCCTTTACGCCTTTGGGAGTTGGTATTTGGGACAGGTACTTCCCAGTGAGTACGGAACTCAGAGGCCGTGGCACTTTCCCATCAGCATGTGGTGGGGAGCAAAGCCTGGAGCAAGGGGGGATGGAGCGTACGAGCCTCTGTTGGATATAGAGGCGGCGGCCATCCGTGGCAATGCCAATGTTAAGACGGAACCTGTCCCCTCGGATCTCAAGTCACTCATCGCAGAGAATCGCGCCTTGTCGATCAAGAACCTGCGCAAGGTTTACAAAACGACCGGCGACGACCGCGTCGCAGTTGATGGGCTTAATTTGGATCTTTTCGAGGGACAGATCACCGTGCTGCTCGGTCACAACGGTGCTGGGAAATCGACCACCATTAGCATGATTACGGGGCTAATCAACAGCACGTCAGGTGATGCGATCGTCAGGGGGAGGAGTGTAACTAGTGAGATGAGAAATATTAGAAAGAGCATGGGCGTGTGCCCCCAGCACGACGTTCTCTTTTCTGATTTGACCGTGAGACAGCACCTTCACATGTTTGCCGTTTTCAAGAACGTAGACAGCAGAGAGATTGCATCGGCGGTGGAGAATATAATTGATGAGGTGGGTCTGAACGAGAAGGCGGATGTCAAGAGCTCCAATTTGAGTGGCGGTATGAAGCGCAAGTTGAGCGTTGGCATCGCGTTGATAGGGGATAGCAAGGTTGTTATTTTGGATGAGCCGACAAGTGGGATGGACCCATTCAGCCGCCGTTCGACGTGGAGCATCCTTCAGAAGAACAAGGCTGGGCGGATTATTCTACTGACAACTCATTTCATGGACGAGGCGGATATTCTAGGTGATAGGATCGCTATTATGGCGGGAGGGCGTCTCCAGTGTGTGGGGAGTAGCATCTTTCTCAAGCACACATACGGGGTCGGTTATACGCTCACTGTCGTGAGGGAGGATGGCAATGGTGCCGGTGGAGGGAGCGAACAAGGTATTAGGAAGAAAATTGACGAACAATACAGCGGGGAGAAAGTTGACGCGCTTGTGAAAAAATACATCCCCAGTGCGGAGGTTTTGAGCTTTGTAGGGGCTGAGCAGAGTTATAGACTGCCTTTCAACGAGAGCAAGAAGTTCGTCGGACTGTTCGAGCAAATTGAGAGGGAAAAGGAAAAGATGGGAGTCAGTAGCTACGGGGTTAGCGTTACTACTTTGGAAGAGGTATTCATGAGGGTTGGACACGGAAGTGAAGAGAGCAATCTTGACGAGACCAAAAAGCTTAGCTTTGAGAAGTCTACGGCTGGTATTGAGCCATCAGAGGATGACTTTATGGGCACTCAAGAGGCCTTTCGGAACGAGAAAACTGGGATGGTGGCCGAATCGAAGGTTTTCTTTGTCCACACAAAGGCCCTTCTGAAGAAGAGAATGATATACGGCATGAGAGACAAGAAGAGTTTCTGCTTCCAACTAGTAATTCCAACGATCCTTGTGCTGCTTGGGCTGGTGCTGTTGACAGTAAGAGATAAGAGCGACCTACCCTCGATTGATCTGCTATACGCCGGGAGTAACTTTAACGAAAAGTTCAGTCCCATCGAACGCAACCCGATGCCAGTATACGTTGACGGGGATAATCACGATCTTGACGAGCTAGTCCTTAACTTGGGGAGGGACAAGGAGGTGAGTGAGCGCAGTGACCATTTCCAAGAAAACAAAAAAACCGGCGTACCGGCGTGCAATGTTCGCTTTTGGTCTAATCGTTTTTCTTCCTCCTCCTCCTCCTCCTCCTCCTCTTCGTACTCACGACATTGCCTTCGCTACGTTACAGATTGCGGACGCTTTTTTGATAACGGAGGAGGCACAGGAAACAGAGGACCAATTTTACGGTTGCGCACAAGGAGCTAAACCCTTAATCGATATGAGCAACTGGCTAATCGATAGATCGGGTGCTTCGTCGATATACAACGGTGTAATTTTTAGTGACACTAGCAATGCTAGCTCTGGTCTCTGGAGCTATAACTTGATGATCAATGCGAGCAACTTGCACGGCCCTGCTGTTGCCATGAATGTTGTCAACAGTGCTATCCTCCAGACGATCACAAACAGCACAAACGCAAGGATCGTTACTCGCAATTATCCCTTGCCGAATACAGAGAGTGAAAACCGCGCGAATCAGACCGCTGACGCCTTTACCGCTAGCATGATGGTCATGATTGCCTTCTGTTTCCTCCCAGCAAGCTATGCAATTTTCGTCGTCAAGGAGCGAGAGGTCAAGGCCAAACACCAGCAGATAATTAGCGGAGTTAGTCTGTCTGCGTACTGGTTTAGTACGTGGTTGTGGGACGCGACTAGTTATCTCGCACCTTTCAGCCTAACCCTGGCACTCGTCTACGCCTTCGGGATTGAGAGCTATACTAAGGGGGATGGGGCGATGGCTTGTGCCCTCCTATTCCTCCTTTTTGGCCCCGCAGTCGCCGGGTTTACCTACGTGAGCAGCTTTTTGTTCAAGAGCCACAGCACTGCGCAGAACCTCATACTTTTCCAGAACTTCGTCACTGGGCTTTGTTTAATGATCACGAGCTTCATTCTGGGTCTCTTCGACAGCACACGGCTGGTCAACATGAAGCTCAAGAATCTGTACAGGCTCTTCCCTGGGTTTTGCCTCGGCGATGGCTTGATTCAGTTGACTCTGTGCAATGACGATATATGCCCAGTGCTTGGCGAGGACGGGTACGAGCTAGGCACAACTCAGGGTGTATACGCTTGGGACGTTGTGGGGGGGGACCTGGCCTTTTTGGGCTTAGAGATCGTCGGATACTTGGCATTAACTTGTTTAATCGAGTATGCGCTCAGCTTTCCGAGCCTACTGGGAGTGTTTGAAAGGTGCTGGGAGGGGGGGAGTGGGAGGCGAAGAGAGGATGAGGTGGATACTGGAGAGGATGACAAAGACGTAGCCGCCGAGAGGAGGAGAGTCGAGGGTGGAGGAGGGGAGCGGGATGTTGTTGTTTTGCGAAACTTGAGGAAGGTTTATCGAGGAGGCAAGGTGGCTGTGAAAAATCTTAGCTTCGGGATTCCCAACGGTGAGTGCTTTGGGTTCCTGGGAATCAATGGCGCTGGGAAGACAACAACACTGAGCATTTTGAGCGGAGAGTTCAGCCCGACGAGTGGTGGCGCGTGGATTGACGGGAAGGACATCAAAGGCGATCAGAGCTTGATTCGGAGAAAAATAGGATACTGCCCCCAATTCGACGCGCTCTTGGAGCTGCTAACGGTCGAGGAGCATTTAGAACTCTACAGCAGGATCAAAGGGGTAGAGAAGAGTAAGTTGAAAAATGTCGTCGAATGCAAGTTGAGGGAGATGGACCTGCTCGATTTCAGGGACAAAAGTGCAGGGAGCTTGTCTGGGGGGAACAAGCGCAAGCTTAGCGTTGCGATTGCAATGATTGGCTTCCCCAGCATCGTGTTCTTGGACGAGCCGAGCACGGGCATGGATCCCGTGGCCAGGAGATTCATGTGGGATGTCATCAGCAGGATGAGCACGAGGGATGGAAAGTGCAGTATAATTCTTACGACGCACTCTATGGAGGAAGCGGAGGCTCTTTGCAGTCGGATTGGGATTATGGTAGCCGGGAGGCTTCGGTGTCTTGGGTCGGGGCAGCACTTGAAGAACAGGTTCGGGAATGGCTATGAAGTCGAAGTGAAAATGAAGGGGCCTATTGAAGGGGCTATCCTCGATTTATTTTCGAGACTGCGATCTGTCTTCGGGATTGGTGAAAAGATGGACGGGCACGGCCTTCGTCCTAGCCTTGCGGCGGTGGACGAAAAGTTCAGGCTTGATGCGAGCGACCTGGGGGCTGTATGCGGGGTGCTGGGGAAGAAGGACCGGATGCACGAAATTAGGCCTGGCGGGAGGGGGGAACTGATATGGTGTCAAATGGAAGTTGCCAAGGACAAGCGTATCAGTGTAGTCGTTTTTTTGGAGTGGTGGATCGTCGAGAACCAATTTTCTAATCTCGACGAGTTCTTGGGGCAGAATTTCGGTGAGGTTGTAATTATCGAGAGAAGCACTGTCAGCAGCTGTAAGTACCAGATTGTGAATGGAAGGGGGGGGGGGGAAGTGACCTTAGGGGAGGTTTTCGGTAAATTCGAGGACAACAAAGATTCTTGCGGTATCAGTGAGTACAGCGTTGGGCAAACCACCCTAGAGCAAATTTTCAACAAATTTGCTGGTACCTCCTTCAACCCAGAGTTGTCCTCAGCAAGTCGGCGACCGACAGCAACATCGACATCCTCTGGCTATGTCTAAATTGTGTAAACTTGGGAGAATTGTGTGATGATTAACTTGTAGCTTTTGTAAATCGTGTTATTCCTTATTATCCGCTTAATGCTGACCTACTCGCGTTCCTGTGCATCCGTCTCAAATTCAATAGGGCAAGTATACCAGCTCGTAGAATGGGTAAACAGAAAAATGCCCAAGAATAGACTTGCAAAATGGAGACAACCGCTGGAAGCGATATGATAGTGTAGGGACTCGTCGCGAGAAGGTGAACACCGATAAAATTTCCGACTCCGAGAGCGACGCAACACAGAAATTCATTCCTCGATAGAGACGTCAGGACGTGCGGGTATTCGTGAAGGTAATCTCGCTGACCAGTTTCAAGTGGGGAGTAATTCCCATCTTCGTCGTCGGCAAAAAAGAATGAAAACTGCGGTTTCGTTTCTGATTCCCCACTACTGTTATGCCCGACATCGATAATGCCTGGGAAGGTGAATTCACCAGAATCGTCGTCTGCAGGCGATCCCTTGAAAAAATAACACAACCTCAGACATTCAGTTGCACTACCTGAGCCATCATCAGTCCATTTAGATAATTTATTTGGGTGCAATCGGCCATTGTGCCTTTGGATCACCGCTATTCGTAAAAGTACTCGCTGCTCTCTTGTTGGTTGGGTGGCAGAAAGAGGAGGACCGAAGAGGAAATTGTCGACCACGGCAAGGATTTTTGAAGGCAGGTTGTCAGCTGCTGTACTTGTTGTCGTTGTCGTTGTCGTTGTTGTTGCTGTTGTTGCTGTTGTTACAGACATTGCATCGAACGTCGGCAAGGCCCACACTCTCCGCCGCCTCCGCATTGACATTGTTCGCATCAAAAACCAAGGATTCAAGAGCAAGGTAGGGTTCAAAGTCGCAGAGCAACAAAGACTTGCCGACGAAATCGAATTCATGAACGGGTTGTTCCCGCCCAATAATATGTACAAGAAGGAAAGATTATTGACAGAATGCAGGTTGGAGCGTAACTGGCGGACTAAATTGTTGTTGTGGCTGCGACTACGAGCCGAAACAAACATGGCGACAACCGCAGCAATCGAGAGCATCGCGAGGGAAAGCAGAAGAAAGAGAGAGAAAAGAAAACGCAACAGACCAACAAACCAAAACACTCCATTTTGGATATATTCCAAGCGTTTTGCCTTCTCGTAAGCACTTAGCGAGGTGCGCTCAAAGTTTGGCGGAAAGGAAAATGTTGCCATATTGCTACTGTCAAGTGTGAAGGTACCTCCGCAGCGCCCAGCGAGACCACATAGTTCACGCTCGGCATCACATTCATCGATGGAGAGGAATACAGCACATTGCTTTGTAGTTATTATTCTGGAGTGATGGGTGACAGCCGCAAGCAAGTCATCACAGGCCATGTGTGCTGTGCTTATTTTTTGCTGGTCCTAGGGATAGGAATATTTTCCGAGCCGGGAACGGTGTCAACCAAACTGAAGAGGCCGCTGAGCGGGGGTGTATTATTTTGGGAGGGGTTGGCAAGCCGGGAACGGTATCAACCAAACTGAAGAGGCCGCTGAGCGGGGGGTGTATTATTTGGGAGGGGTTGGCAAAACGTTGCCGAAAAAAGGGAGAATTTGGTGAGCGAGAGGAGGGTAGATCTCAGCTTGTCGACTTCGATGAGAGTCAATGAGCGTAGTGAAAGTTCTCGTAAGCTTTTGAACGAACTGGGTGGTCGATTTTATATTATAAACTAATCACCGGTGGAGATGTAGCCAATAACAGAACGTGCTCTTTTTCTCCAAAAACGTCGCTCTAAGATCATCCAGGGTTTATTTCCGGTTATTGATCATCTACAAGCTTCAATATACATAGAACGCGGCGTACGTCTTCTGTCTGTCTGCAATATGCTATCCCGATTCGCTCCCCTCACTCGCAAGGCTCCAAAACTTGTCCGATCTTTTGCAAGTGTAGCGTCCTTGCCTGATCTTCCTTATGCGCATAATGCGCTTGAGCCGCACATTAGTGAGACGATCATGACGATTCACCACACGAAGCACCATCAGACGTATGTGACGAACCTCAATGCCTCCCTGGAAAGTCTCAATGCGGCCGCTGCTGAAGGTGACAGCCAGAAGATAATTGAACTGAGTGGTGCCATCAAGGTACGTACGCTACCCTTTCAAAACCGTTATAACACGCCCGCTTAAGTCGTCGCTTAAGAAACTTACAAAATCGCGCTCTCTCTTCAGTTCAACGGTGGCGGGCACATCAATCACACTCTCTTTTGGGAGAATCTTTGCCCTCCGTCGGAATACAAGGACCCGACAGGTGACCTCCTTGAGGAAATCAACCGTACATTTGGCTCTTTCGACGCTTTGAAGGAGAAGATGGGTGCCCAGACAGCAGCGGTGCAGGGAAGCGGCTGGGGTTGGCTGGGATGGAACAAAGCGACGAATTCGTTGGAGATTGCCACAACCCCCAACCAGGATCCTTTGAAGCCCTCCACGGGACTGATTCCGCTTCTTGGAATCGATGGTGAGTGTCCAAACGCGCGTTCGTCTGTGGATATAGTGTTTATTTTTTGTAGCGCTTAACTAGAGCACCAATAACCATGAAACTATGAACGAAGCTAAACAATCACACTTTTCACAGTCTGGGAGCACGCCTACTATCTGGATTACAAAAACGTGAGGCCTGACTACATCAAGAACGTGTGGCCTGTTGTGAATTGGGGAGTTGTCGCTTGTAGGCTCGCAGGCGCGAAAGCTTGAAGATGAATTAACCGCCTTTTTATAGCAAAAAAATCATTTCATTTATTCATCCCTCAATGGCACTTCTACTATCACTGTCATCATCACTACTACCGTCGCTGCTGGTGTCCATTTCGTGGATGCTGCTGCTGTCCTTGTCCTTGGTACTATCACTTCCGTCGCTTTCGTCGCTGCAACTGCTACTATCCTCCCTTTTTATCCAATTCTTCATCTTTGAGGTATCTTTGGTCGTCCCAGCATCGAAACAAAATACCACCTCTCCATTTTCCTCTTTGGTTGCGCCGACTTCCCGCAGGATATTCTCGAGAAAGTCTCCGAAATCGCCATTCGTATCCTTGGCATCAATGAGGCGCGACACTGTTTTATCCCATTCATCATTTCCATCTTTGTTGTCACACCCTGTCACACCAACAACATTTCGAATGACCTCTCTCAGACCTGTCACCCTCCCTCCTTTCCCACTCTCGCTCAGCATCTCTCTCAACCAGTCACATCCGTCTAGTTTCCTTCGAACGTCCTCGCTCAGCTCACACCACTCCCGCCACTCCCCCCTTCTCAGTGCAGTTGTCCTCTCCTCAGCGGAAAGGAGAAGGGGTGACGGTTTTGTCTTCGGCCGCTTTGTTTTATTGCGGTTTATTTCGGAAAAATTCTCAGGAGGGGTACCGGTGCAGTTCGACTTGTGCTACAATTGAATTAAAAAAAATAGGAAATCGAAAGCGGCGGTGGTTTAGTGAGAAACACTACAGGTGAGTGAAAAGGGTTGCTGGAAAGGCAAAGGGTGAAAGAGCTGTAGGAACACGAGGAACCAACCAGCATCACCCAAAAATGTTTGCGCGGTACCCTAACAGAGGCAGTTGTCTTCGCTGTCATTACTCACCGCCTTTGCGCAAGGTAAAGAGCAGTACGGCACACGGCACCGTGGGCATTTGTAATTTTTTGTGGAGGGCTCGCTGCACACGATGCACGTAGGGTGAGCTGGTGGTCCTCTGGAAGGCTTAGAAGTATTTCGGGGTGCCTTCCTACCGTGAAAAGGTTTCTTCGCGCGAACCATTTGACGTATACACCGATGAGACTATACTCGGACAAGGGGGAACGGCACCCAAGGCTCGGAGAAGAGTTTTTTCTCTATACTTGAAGAGGTATGTTGGTGCTATGATGGTTACTCAGTCGTGGCGTTCTAGAGTATAATTAAAAAAACGTCAGTTTAAAGTCTGCATTTCTCTTCTCATCCAATAAATTCCTCAATAAAACTTCCGTCCCATTTTTCGTGATCATAACTGCGCGCATTATAACTTTTATTCACTACTTGTGCCTGAAGACTGACCCCCAACTTCTCCTCGAGAATACCAGTGATTTGTGAGGCCCCACAATAATAATTTTTCGGACCCCCCAGCAAAAACCCGACGTTTGTTTTCGTTGTCATATAGGTCCGAGTCCTAGCATGAGCGATACGGACGCCCCATCTCGGAAGAACCACAACAAATACCGTCGCTCCAAGCCCTGGGATAATGAAAACATTGACCACTGGAAGCGAGAGGAATGGAGCAGCTCTATGATGCCTTCGTCTCTTCTCGCCTCCTCATCGTTCGCGACGCTATTCCCTAAATACCGGGAAAAGTACCTCCG
>ERZ651776.4697-NODE-4697-length-12378-cov-4.265669_pt1 | contig 12378 bp, 11 predicted proteins | sample MGYA00514761_ERZ651776 | MGnify/ENA metagenome assembly ERZ651776 | reverse complement strand
ACGACCCCTATTCGACGAACGGTGACAGTTTTTCGTCCATATTCAGCGATCTATTTAATTCAGCTGCTTCGTCAACAATTTCGAGCCAGGCCAAAGGTTTTGGGAGCGGTCTGTTGAATGAGCTGATTGATTATTTAGATGGAAAAGGCACCGTCGGTGGCGAGAATTTCGACGTTGACTTTAGCAATGTTGTGGGCAGCAACGATTTGGATTTTGTCCTCTCGGAGGTGGAGGAAATCGAGAGTGTGGTGAAAATTCTCGAGGCTAAGATTAAGGGCATTGACGATGAGCTGGTTGCTCTCGAAGACGGCAGTGGAAGTGTAACCGAAAAAGCTTCGAATTTGGGTAAATCTGAGGGATTACAAGCTGAGCGGAAAGTCGTGACCAAGTGTCTGAAAAAAACCCAGAAGTCTCTCGGGCTCGCGCAAACGCGTGCGAAAGAGCTGCTGCGACGTAGGAAGGTGAGGATGCGAATGAAGCGGCAAAGAAATTTTTTTATGAACCAAAACCATCTTTCGTTCGTCGGCTACTAACAGCGCATCGCACGCAATCTCTGCAGGATCAACGGCAATCACAGACTTACAAAAAATCGACGTACACACCTTCGTCGACAGCCGCGAAGAAGAAGATGTCAGATAAGCGCTTGAATCGGGAGATTGTGGTCGACGACGAGTTCGAAAAATTAAAGACGAAGCTAAAGAAGAAAAAAATGTAGTAAGCGAATTGTGAAGCTGAATTAATAATCGCACGTGGAAAGCGATGGATGAGATTGTTGCAGCAAAAAAAGCCATTCTCTACTTATATACTCATATCATAAAGTTTGCTTGCCGCTAACAACTCGCAAAATAACGCTGTTCAACTGCTCCACATCCCCCCCCCCTCACATATACGTCCCCACATTTCCTCTTCAGGAACTTCTACCATTTTTTCTGCAGTCTTATTCCCACCCTCTCTCAGTCGCATGCACAATTCAGTATACTTTCCACTTTCATGAAGCTTCCGCAGAACATTCCTCCTTAGCCCTCCTTGCTTCAAATTGCTTGTATTCGCACCTACAACGACTGCGACCCTACCGTTATTCAGTAAGTAAACATAAAGCGGAATTTCGACATCGCTATTTTGTGGTGTGGTCAGCGACGTGGCGAAGTGCTGTACGACGCCCCAGCGCTTCCCCTCAAACTTCTCAAGCTCACTCTCTGGCGAAGTAAATCTTGATTTCGATTGCTTTCCACCGCAGCAAGAGCAGTAACCCCCCTCCCCCTCCTCTTCCTCTTGCACTTTTCTCTCTTGACCAGCTTCATCATCCCTGCCTCCCTCCGCCTCCGTCTCGGACAGCACAATCTTATCCTTAAGTGATACAGTGTCGGCCCCTAATCTCCAAACATGTTCTCTCACAGGGTCTGAAACAGCAACCTCCCCACCCTTCCCTCGAACCACCGTATACGTCCGGCCACTCCTCGACGCAACAATGATGGAATCTCTTGACGTCCCCAGCCCGATCATCGCCGTCGGAAAATCAAGGGAGGGCTGTGGCGATAGCGTCTCCCACGAGACGAATTTAGTCACCGGATCTACATCGACCCTACTCAAGCGAAGGCGGCCGACGACGTCGATAGTCACCATCCCGCCGTCTAATCTCCTCGCTGATGCACCGTGGAGAACGGGGAATTTGCGGAGTTGCCGGTCGGGTTGCAGGTCCGAAAGCCTAAGTGATACCGACTTGACGTCATCCTGCCGAAGCTCTTTGCCCGGATCCTCCAAGATAGGTACAATCCCGTTCGGAATTATTTTTGAAATACCTGCAGATCCCGAGGAGCTCAAGGAGCCAATTAAGGTGCCATTTTGGAGAAGTACTAGCGATATCGTCTCTTCTGGAAGAGAGGAAACTAGTTTTACAGCAAAGGTGTTGGCAGGAGGTCGAAGAAGAGGAGGAGGGGGGAGCTTATCAGAAGATTCGTCCTTTTCTGAGATTTTGTCGACGATTCCTTTCATAAGTGCCGATATAATTATTCTTTCGTCGTTATCGTCTTCGTCGTCGTCATTTTTATTGCCGTCATTGTTGTCGTCATTATGATTGTTATAACCGTCAACATCATTGTTATTGCTATCAACATCGTTGTGGCCTTCATTATTGACATTTTCGCTGTTATCATTTCCTACATCATCTACCCTGCTGCTGTTATCTTCTTTATCAATACTACCGTCTCCGCTACCTCCTCTGTCGGGTATTATTTCGTCAACTAGAGGAGGCTTCATATTCTTAAACACCCTTACAACAATTTCCACAACAGACACAAACGATCTGGAATGAAGACACGCGACAACAATCTTAACACGTCCCCATTCATCTCCATCTCCGTCTCCATCTCCATCTCCATCTCCATCTCCATCTCCATCTCCATCTCCATCTCCATCTCCATCTCCATCTCCATCTCCATCAGCGTCATCGTACGGGACACAGATTGCGTCCATGTCAGTAATGCCACCCTGCCTCCCATCATATGCCTGCGTGATAAAGTCACTGAGAATCGGTGCGATGAACTTATGGCCTCCTCCTGTATCGTCGCCCTCGTCACTTTGATTTTTCACATCTTCGTCATCGACGCTGGCGCTTCTGCCGCCATCTCCCAAGATGCCAGAGAGAGTGTACACAGAAATCATGCCCTCGCTGGTAACAGAGACAATGCCTTTGAACTCTTTGTAGGATAAGGCCGCGGTTTTGACGAGGACTCCGCCCCCTCCCGGCAGGAGCCTCGCTTTCAGGGAGATACGACCGGAGTGGTAGGTTGACATGTCGTAGAGGAGGAGCGGGGCTTGGAGGGTGGTTGAGAGAAGGTTTGGGGAGGAGGCGGAGAGGAGGAGATAAGGGGTGGAGGGAATGGATATCGGGGAAGGGGCGCCGTGGTCGTAGCGCTGGTGATCGGTATTTTTATGGGAGGGTAAATGTGTGGATGGGCTGCTGCTCTCAGGAGTGTCACCTTCCGAACTGCTCACTATCGGTTTGTTCATCCTTGAATTGTTCTCCTCCTCCTCATCAGAGGAGAAGAACTCACCCAGGCGCGAGTCTTTGATAAGTCCATAAAAGTCATCCGTGTCATCTGACGCTGCACCGTCGTCGCTTTCACTCATGCCGCTGTCGCTCCCCTCATCACCCCAAATCACAGATCCAGGCAGCCGCTTCCTCTGGCGTCTTTTCTTCGGCGACGGAGATTGGGACAAAGGATGGTTGATTTCCTGCCGACAGCAACACGATGCGTGGCACTTATTACTGCAGGCAGAACAAGGGAGGTAAAAACAAACACACGTAGGGAGTTGGAGGGAAGAAGCAAAGGATGACGAGGTCAACTGAGCGTACATTTTAGTTTGGATTGGTCGAGGAGGAGCCGCTGTTGACTATTTGACCCCCCCCCCTCGACAGTCGTTACAGAAAAGAGCGGTGACGTTCCACAATGTTCCGTACAATGACTGTCAAAAGGATCAAAAGCAGGAGGGAGTTTTGGAGGTCCGTTAATGATTTTTTTTTTAACTAAAAACCAGAAGCAGCGCCTCTTTGAATTGGAGGGTATTATTGTCGATTGTACAACGGTGTCTGTTTCAGAAAATCATCGTTTTAGATTCTCCTTCCAAATTGCGCGCGACCCACAAGACATTCCCTCCCAACGAAACGTACCATTTGAAACTGCGCCCAGTAGTTGGTGGTAGTAGTGACACGAGATTATCCCGGCCCCAACGAAGAAGTGACCGCGTGTTCATCAAGTCACAAAATGACGATTAAATACACAGCACTCTCCTCAATCCCTGCCCAAACCTCTCCCTTTTCTCCCTATGCAAAATACATTGCAGCCTCTGCCTTGTATCCCCACCCGTTTCCCGACATTGATTTTCACCCTTCAGTCACCCCCGTAGATTACGGGACGGGTGGCACTGTTGATGGCGGCCGCACCCGCACAGGACTCGCATCTGCCAAGGAAATCTACACCGCAGCCATATTCGATTTTGCAGACGAGCTTTTCTCACTCACCCCTGGTGATTTGACGGAGAGACCACTGCCGGAAGATTACCATCAGCTGAGGACGGCTTTGTCGCTGCTGCATTTGTCTTATGTTTCTTTGATGGTGACTGCGAGACAGTTCAAGTCTGCTCAGTCAGGTTTTGAGTCGGCAGTGTCTGATGAGGGGAGCTGCGTGGACGGGGGAGTTTGGGAGAGCTACGGGAGATGGCTGGGCGAGGAGAGGGGGAGGGACGATGCGGCTAGGGAGGTGTTCATCAGGGGGGTGGTGGAGTGCAGGAGGGCTTATGGCGGTGAAAATAGAGATGGGGATGACAAAAACGAGGATAACAACGAAAACGGCGACAGCAACAATGACAATGGCGATGACTACGATGATACCACACAGGTTTACGAGGGATTCTTGTTGATGATGAAGAGGGTTACTAAGAACGATCACTTGACCCTCGATAACCTGAAAGAGGCTGTCGGTGAGAGAGTGCAGAGTGATTTTGAGAAAGAGAAGAAGAAGAAGGAGGAGGAGGAGAGGGAGAGAAGGGAGAGGGAGGAGAGAATGGAGCTGGAGAGGATGGTGAAGCAAGAGGATTTGGGCGAGGGCGAAACCGAAACCGGCGAACCGGTAAGCAAGAGGATTAAGATCGAGGAGGGGTACGAAATGGAGGACCCTGGCGGGGGGGGCCTAACCTCAATTGGGCAGCCCGTCGATGGAGGCTATGTGTTGGATGATAAGACCAAGGACTTGATGAGTCAGTTTCTCACCAAGAAACCGACGACACAGTCCGCATCGCAGCAGGCCCAGCAAATGGCAATGCAGCAGCAGCAGCAGCAACCGTCATTGCAGCAGCAACAGCAGGAACAACAGCAGCAGCAACAGCAGCAGCAACAACAACAACAACAATCCGCTCCTGCAACGATGGCAAATACGACAGCACCCCCGATTCCGAAATTCTCCCCCCCCCCAGACACTCAAAATAGTCTCCCACCTCCTTCTACCCTGTTGCCAACCCTCCGTGCGCAATATGCTGCCCTCGATGCCTCGTCTACAACTGGTAGCAGCACAAACGACAGCCAAATGTCCCTGACGCAGCCCCCCCCCAACATGATTTTTACCCCCTTCCCCCCCTCATCCCATCCTGGCGATCCTACTGGAATCCAGTCGGGCAAAATTTCCCCGAGTCTCGCCCGGAGGATATCAAACGTGCTCCAAGGGGACGAGGGCGAGTGCCGGGAGATGATGGCGGTCATTGAGGGTTGCTGGAGGGCCGTTGGGATGAAGACATTGGAAGTGGAGGAAAGGACGAGGAAGTTGGACGAGGAAAGCGAGAATAGGAGAAAGGAGGTGGAGAGAGGTTGGACCATGCAGGGTGGCTGGTCTGCTGGGTCAACTGTTGATGCGGAGCGGAAGATGTTTGAGAGGGGGGAAAAGACGGAGAGAGATAATTTTCACCTCCGCATTACGAATGAGTGGAGGATTTTACTGCAAACGATGCAAATCATCATGCAAAATGCGGGAGTACCAGGATTCGAGGGACCCCCAACAATTGACGAACAGGAGCTCGACAGACAGTCCCAAGTAGCGATGCTAATGGTCAGGGATCTCAATGTTATGAAACAGGCAGGAATCGAGCCTCTGAGGGACCTTGCGAAGCAGATGGACGGTACCATCAAGGTTAAGTCGATCGAGGAAGCCGGAGAGAGGGCGCTAGGGATCATGTGAAGGAGATAAGAAGGCTCAATAAAATAAGCACCGTAAACTTCGGCAATTTTTAGGGAATGCCTTCGGAAAGAATTAAACATGCATGCCTATTATATATTTTCATTTATGAGGTATGGTTGGATGTGGTGGTGGTGGTTGTGGTGGTGGTGGTGGTTGTGGTGGTTGTGGTGGTGGTTGTGGTGGTGGTTGTTGTGGTTGTGGTGGTGGTTGTTGTGGTTGTGGTTGTGGTGGTTGTGGTGGTGGTTGTTGTGGTTGTGGTTGTAGAGTAGGTAGTGATACCACGTTCTGCAGCCAGACATTCACTGCCGTCCACTCTCTTTATGCCGCTACTCTTCATTGAACCATCGCACTAATAAGTTGGTTCTCCGTGACTCGAAAAGAACATCGTGCAGGAATCGCTCCAGTAGAAATGCTTTCAAGCAGAGGTATTCCGGGTTGAGGCAACGGAACCATCGCTTCCTTTGAGAAAGCAACTTCCAGCTACAGAGAGCGTTTGGAAGGTAAGGATTTTCGTCGTCGCTCCCTCTCACATTCTCAACATTGACGCCACTGCACCAAGAGTCATCCCCCCCTGAGCATCTCTCGAAGAGCTTCTTGAAATCACTGTGTCTCTTCCACTTTCCCTTTGTATTTTTGAATCCTCCCCTCGCAAAAATGACGAGGAATTGCGCGTAAGTCTCCGTACGTCGTCTTTTGGACAAATCAAAGACAGATACCACGCGATAAGAGGCGATAGATATCGTGACAGTCTCGGTCAAACGCACCCCATTGGTAGAGTGAGTAAAAGTCTTGGACACCGTAGTGCCATACATGTTGTCTTCTTTGAGCAGAACCTTGAAGGAGGCAGAGGGAAAACCCATGTTGCTGCCATTGGTACTGGCGCCTTCAGAACTTTTGTTACTTCCTTTTGTAACTCTGTTTACCTCATTGCGCTGTTGATGTTGATGCTGCTCCATGAAACTCAACTCAGCATCGAGGATGTTGTGGTCTCTGGTCGCCCCGACAAAATCCCCCCTGAGCCCCCCTCCCCTAAGCTTCGAGGACCGGGGGGAAGGATCGAAGTTGAACCTCTCTACTTCCAATTCTTCCGTAGCGCTCCTTTTCAAGAGCTCATCACGGCTCATGGAATATTCAACATTAGATAAAGAGAAATTCTTAGCCCACTCGTCTTCAAAGAAATCCCTCTCAACCACTGGCTGCGGGGGCCGGTTGCCTGCTGTCAGCTTCCACAAGTTCTGATCGCTCTGGGAAGACTCAAGCACGTACGGAGGGGCCGTCACATTGCTCCCATAACCGCGATTGTGCATTGATGCATCGAGATCACCAATGCCACCATGGCGGGCACCGTCTATAGACTTTGCCGCATCAAGCTGGCTCATAGATTGGAAGCTGGGCGAGAAGAGATGGATCATGTGTTGGTACACACAAAGGGGGGCGCTCTAACGCTTTAGCTACAGTTTTGTCTGTTGCAATTCTCACCTGCTGGGGGGCTGGATTTCCTCGAACCACCCGTAATTTCCGCTACCGCTGTCGTATCTCTTGCTGCCAGCGCCTCCACCGATATGACTATGATCCAAAACAGGGTGGTTATCGCTCAGACTCGATTCTGAAGATTTGCGCTCCCCCACGTGCTCCCTTTGGTTCTTCTCTGCGTAATCTCCAACAAAACTCCGCCTCTTATCCTGTTTTTTTGCGGCGGTTAGCAATCCAGTCCTACTTAAGGCACTTTTAAATGCTATCAGATCATCACCTGCGTCGGGAAAGCGTTTCGTGGGGAGGTTAATTGTCGCCTTCTTCTTGTACGGCGGTTTTTGCGCATTATACTCACTGGAATAGGACTTTAATCCCATGCTGTCATTCTCCGAGTCCGAGTTCCGTTCTAAACATTCACCTACTAAGGAGCTCAGCCCTATGACTGTTTTTTGGCGCCTACCAACAATGGTTCCTTCCTCCAAAACTGGATTTGGCATCGTCTCTGACAGAATGAGGCTTTTTGTGCTTATTTTGCGTATATTATGTCTTCTCTGTATTCTCAGTCCGGGGAAAATACAAAAATATCACCAAGACTAGTAGGGTTAACTAATTTCAACAGAAAAGGAAAAACCTGGATTTTTTCATTTTTTCTTCTTCGAAAAGACGACTGTATCCATTAAACCTCATTATCAGAATTTTGAACCTTAAACCACATTCCAACGATCATAGCTCATTACGGACGGCGGCACCAGATAGACAATATTTGTAAAGTTCGCCGAAAAAACACTTCATTGAGAACATTCGTCTATATGCACCGGTACCTTCTCCTTCTCCCGGTAATCATGACCACGGCAAAATCTATCCCCTTCACTACCCCACCTCTTGCTCCCCCAGATCCAATATTTGCTGTGACAACAGCATTCGATAACTGTAATATCGAAGGCAAAGTATCTCTGGGTGTTGGAGCTTATCGCGACGCCTTTGGTGACCCACGTGAGTGTGGAACTTGCAGCAGCTATTTATTTACTTTACTTTTATTTGACTTTTATCACTCAACTAACCTATTTTTGCAGTTGTACTGTCCTGCGTGGTCGAGGCTAAGCGTCGTCTCGGCGAGAAAGCAGAATTGTGGAGGCACGAGTACATCCCAATTGGTGGTATACAATCCTTCCTCAAAAACGCCCAGTCTCTTCTCTTTGGACAATCGATTCTAAATGATAATTCCGAAAGGTTATCGTCGATCCAATCTTTAAGCGGCACTGGCGCATTGAATCTCTTTGCAAAGTACGCGCGCCAGTTTGCAGTAGAAAAGACCATTCTCATTCCGACCCCGACATGGGGGAACCACAGGGCGATTTTCACCTCTTGTGACTTAAAAGTCGGAACCTACACATACCTTGATCCCAAGAGTCCCCGAAAACCGCGCATCGACTTCGACACGACACTTGAAGAGGTGAGTTCCCGAAAACCGCGCATCGACTTCCACACGGCGGCGGCGGCGGCACTTGAAGAGGTGGATTTCCGGGCGCATTCATCCATAACCTCACTCTCACCTCTCACCCTCTCCAAACGAATCGCAGCTAAAGGCCGCCCCAGAAAACACGATCGTCTTGTTCCACCTGTGTGCACACAACCCCACCGGTGTTGACTTCACACCTTCTCAATGGCAGACGCTCCTTGCCTTGTGCAAGTCTCGGGGCCTTTTCCCAGTCTTTGACAACGCCTACCAGGGTTTCGCCACAGGAAACCTGGACGAAGATGCTTACGCTGTCAGAAAAGCTGTCGAGATGGACGTGAGCTTCTTTGCATGTTGCTCCTTCTCTAAGGTTAGTTTAAGTTTTTTTTTGTGTGGGAAGGGAACAGTTATCAAAAAATCTGCGTTTTTTTCATTCATTTCCTCACCCCTACCCTTACCAAAAAGAATTTAGGCCTGTATGGAGAGAGAATTGGTGCGCTGCACTACTATGGCGAGAATGCAGCGGCCGTTCTCTCTCAACTCAAACTTATCGCTAGGGCGACCTACAGCAGTCCGCCTCAATTTGGTGCGATGATCGTCGATGCAGTATTGAGCGATGGTGGACTACGAGCGAACTGGGAAAAGGAGCTGCTCTTGATGAGCTCAAGAATTAAGGAAATGCGAGAACTTCTCCGCTCCGAGCTGGAAAGGCTACAGAGTGGGAGTGACTGGAGTCACTTGACGGACCAAATTGGGATGTTCAGCTACACGGGACTTAGCGAGGCTGAGGTTGAATTTTGCGCCGGGCGAGGAGTTTTCATGCTGAAAACGGGGAGAATTTCTATGGCTGGGTTGAATCACGGGAACTTTAGGCGAGTTGCACAGGTCATGGTCGATGCAATAGCAGCGAAAAATGGTGCGGAATAAGTATTCTAACGGTAACTAACTACGTGCTCATCTTTTCATGCAACTTTCTACTCATTATGTATAATCTTCGTTTTGTTTCATTAAACTTGCAACTGAGCTGTTCTGAGCAAATAATTTGTTCGCGATGTAAAAATCTTTCGCAGTTTTGGCGTTGGAGACTTCAGCCGCTTTCTGTGCCCTTCGCTGATTGGCCTGGAAATCACTCTCCCAAACAGCTTTATCCACGCCAAAACTCATCCCAACGCTCTTGCTCTGGAGTTTGGCTTTTCTTTCGGTGTTGATTTTTGCCTGCTCAGACGGTTTTATCGCATTGGTAACCCCTCTCCTCAAATTACTGCTCCTTGCAATTGATTTTGGTACCGTTCGCTGTTCGTCACGCTTATCCTTTTCGTAGGTGTGAGAAAGGCACACAGAAGTTTTGAGGTGCCTTTGCTTGGCCTCGGCCTTCTCATCCACAATTCCTTGCTGCAAATTCCATCGGCGGCGAATATCTTGCCGGTTAAGATCAATCGTGAAGTCAGGAGTAGATTGCTGAGAAGCCGTTTTGTAGTCGACTTTCGACTCTCCCATTTTGATGGAGGAAGTCTGAAACTTATTCATGTTCTGTTATGATTGTGTTGTGGGCGATGGTGAGTTTTTCTGATGATTTTTTATGGTCATCTTCATCAATTTTCTCACCTTCTTTCGTATTTCAGATGCATTTCCTAACAAATCATCATCACCATGATTACAAGTCTGTCGTTTTGCCTTGTCAAAAGTTTCCCAGCGAGAAGCAGTTGTAGCATCGTCATACACACTCCAGTGTGCAGCTTCACGTATCTTCTCATCCACGTCTGCTTCAAACTTCTCCGCGTTAGCAGATTTTTGTACCTCTGAGAATTCTGACGGCACTGAATATCCATTGAAGGCAGTTGGAGGAGCAGCAAGGGTTGGCGACGCCGAGCTTGATTTGCTTTTTTGAAGTTTCTTAAAGAGCTGGTAGGCGGAATTTTCAAGGTCAACCATGCGCGCCATGTTCTACAATGAGGACGTTAATCCGCTTATATCGAGAATAGCTCTTCACCTTTTAAGTTTTGCAAATCTGTTTATAATTTTTGACTGAGAGCGAACTGTTTTTGCTTTTTTTCAGATTTTTGCTTCTGCTTCTGTTCTGTGAATCTAATCTACTACTGTGTAAATAAAAAGAATTCTGTCCGAATTCTGGCATCTTGCCCTACGAGAATTGTGGATTCTGACGAAAACACAACACAACGATGACGATAACATTTTTAGCGTTTTAAACATTGATGCCTAAAATTACTTTCACAGGTTAGGGTTGTGGGATCAACCAGCTCGTTCCGGTTTGCATTCCGGTATTTAACTCTTTGCTCCTGCCATTACGTTATTTTCTTCTTCTTCTTCTTCTTCTTCTTCTTCTTCTTCACCCCAGATTTTTTAACTTTTTTGGGACAAACAGGGTTGCCCATGAGCATTTCTCCTCCTAGAGGCATGTTCGCAAGAGCGACGTTGATTGGCTTGTCTTGGGGAATTTCTAATGCCCGCCTAACGACCTCTTCCATGCTTCTCGCCTTCCCTGTGCGGCGATCGAAGACCTCTCCTTCTGATAGTCCATATCTACCAAGAGTTCTCACGACGTCATGGATCTCCCCTTCATTCCTTATTCTCTGCAAAGAACGAGCTGAACTTTGGAATGTCGGGTAATGCAGCGAAATGTAGTCGGTGGCATCGCGGTACACACTAGTGTTCTTCTTCTTCAGTGATTCTGGGTCAACTTCTTCACCAGCCTCCTTCTTCTTTTTCTTCTTCATGGGAGGTGGTTTTTTCTTCTTATCATTTGCTGCTTCTTCCTGCCGTCTCTTTGCACGGAGCTCCTCCCTTGTCCTGACACCCTCTTCGATCAACATCCTCTTCTGATTCAACAAGTCTAGCGTCTTTTCATCGAGAGGCTGACGTCTGCTGAGCAGTTCTTGCTGCAGGACGAGTTGTGAAAGCGATAATGTGGAAGAGGCGTGGAGCGTGCTTCCGAGAAGTGATTTTTGGAGCCCGCTCTTGAAATCTTCTCTCTCCTCATCTTTCACACCACCCCCAGCTTTTTTCTCGAAATCTCGGTTGTCTACTATTACATGCTCACTCTGAAAGTTCCCAGTTTTTCGCGGGGAGTGACGAGGCGAGCCCCCGTCGGAAAAATCGGAGTAGTCGGAGTCGTCGACAAAGTCGTTTGAGACATGCGACGATGACGCACCGTCGCTTTTATCTTCAAGGTTGGCATCTGAGATATCCAGAGCATCGACGGTGTCATTTTGAACAGCATCATCAGCCTCCTCTTCTTCCACTTTCCCTTCGTCATTAAGACTTTCAACGAAGCTCAGTTCATCCAGTTCCGCCTCCACCATCCTCAAGTCCTTGATTGATTCCCTTCGAGCTCCTACACTAAAATTGTTCCCATTCGAAGCGGGAGCAATAATTGTCCCCCTTGTAATCACTTCAATGTTTGCAAAGGTGTTCACCGATTTTGCTTCGTCTTCAGCTTCCTCATCGAGATCCTCTACTTCGCCCAAAGATGAAACCTGCGACTGTTGAGGCAAAACACCATGTTGCGACGGAATTTGCAGATCCATCTTCTGTGAATTATTATTATCGCTTTGCTCATCGCCTTCGTTGCCATCTTGTACCAATTCCTCCTGCTCCTGGAGCCCAGCGGCAAGCAATCTCCCAACTCCTTTCCCCCGAAGCTTGGACATGATTACCTCAGCGCCTTCGCCCCCCCCCCCCCAAACATTCTCCAGCCCCTTTCCC
>ERZ651776.4694-NODE-4694-length-12381-cov-4.193270_pt1 | contig 12381 bp, 12 predicted proteins | sample MGYA00514761_ERZ651776 | MGnify/ENA metagenome assembly ERZ651776 | reverse complement strand
CCTTGCGGAAACCGCCGCCTTCGCTCTTCTCGTTGCCTCGGTCGCCGTTTCCCGACAAGGTCGCGCCGTGTCGGAGGGCCGCGGACATTACCGCGGAGACTTTCTCCTCGATCGTGAGGAGGGACACTGCGGATGACGGCACGGGAGCGGGAGCGGGAGCGGGAGCGGGAGCGGGAGCGGGAGCGGGAGCGGGAGTGGGAGTGGGGGGAAGGGGGGGGAGAACACGTTCAAGAGGACCAACAGCAGTGATAGTGATGTGCAGCAATTTTCGTTTGACTGAAAAAAGGCGAAAAACGTTTCGCGGTAACTGTCAGGGTTAGTAAAAAAGGGGAATTGAATCTGGGATTGAGAGATTTTGTGAATTGAATTAGATTGTATCCGGATTGAATTCGGGTTGATACACAACGTTGGGTATTTAGAGTCGTTTTGTTTTTCTTTGGTGCTGCTTTTGCGACCCCGTCGTGGTGGACTACTGTCCTCCCGTGTGGTGTGGGGGTGGGGCGAAAGGCGCCCGAAAACCAAACGGTTAGGGTTAGAAAAAATTAAGGGATATATTTTACGCCACGGAACGGTTTTAGAAGAAAGAATCGTCTCTCTTATTTATACATCTGTCTAACACTCTACCTCCCACTGTACAACCGGTTCTCCGTTGCGTTTGTTGTTGTTTCGTTTTTTTTTTTCGTTTTTTTCGTTTCACAACACCCACCACCGACCAGCGTCGTCGTCGGAGGAGGAGGAGGAGGAGGAGGAGTCGATCCCCACAGACCCGCGAAAATTGTCAGAATTTCAGGTCCCCCATATCTTGGAATTTCAAAGATATGGGGGACCTCGGGAGGTAGCACTTAGAGGCAAAAATATTGTGAATTTTGTTTCGAATATACTCGAAGAGCTTCCTACAATTTACTTATCACCAAAGTTGCTCCTAACGTTTCACACAAATTTCAATATGTATCCTACCAAACCTTTCATTCCATCACCCCCGGATGCATTCATCGCTTTCAAAAATAGACCAACGTCTAGCGTACTAGAGTTGTCTGTTGGGAAGTTAGCAAGAGCAATTGCGTGCTTGTCTACCTCAGTTCCATTCGCTTCATTCACTGCTCGATTATATTTTCCTAAGAGTCGCAGGAATAATTTTCGCAAAGTGACGCATTTGTAGCGATCACGAAGATAGAGGACAACATCGGAAAATCCAGCAGAATTCGCAACGCTCATCAGGGAGGAGCACTGCTGAAACACACAATAGCCCATCTGCGTGAGCCCGTCCGGGAGCGACACGCTCGTCAGGGAGGAGCAATGCTGAAACACACAATAGCCCATCTGCGTGAGCCCGTCCGGGAGCGCCACGCTCGTTAGGGAGGAGCAATGCTGAAACACACAATCGCCCAGCTGCGTGAGCCCGTCCGGGAGCGCCACGCTCGTCAGGGAGGAGCACCCGTAAAACACAAAATTGCCCAGCTGCGTGACCCCGTCCGGGAGCGACACGCTCGTCAGGGAGGAGCACTCGAAAAACACACCAGTGCCCAGCTGCGTGAGCCCGTCCGGGAGCAACACGCTCGTCAGGGAGGAGCATCCCCTAAACACATAATGGCCCAGCTGCGTGAGCCCGTCCGGGAGTGCCACGCTCGTCAGGGAGGAGCACTCCTGAAACACATAATCGCCCAGCTGTGTGAGCCGTCCGGGAGTGCCACGCTGACAAAATTTAGGCAGAATGATTGGTACCTTTTTCTTTCTTTTCCAAAGATGCATTTGTTTTACTACTTTAATTGACCCCAGCCGCTCGCTCGAGGTTCTGCACTTGCTTGTTGAGCTTTCTAATTTTGCTTTCTTGCGCTTGCGTTGCGCTTTCGAAGGCTCTGTCCTTTTCTTGCATCGTTCCCTCAGTGACAAATAGCGTCGACTCTGTAAAACTCAGCTTTAGCCAGAAAAATATTACAACGAACCAGACAATCATTGGATTGACAAAGAACTGGTATATGAAGTAAACTAATGCATTGAAGTTCTCGACGTCAGATTCCACCATTTCGTACACACTCCCTTCGTGCTGGAACGGTCCACACGCCTTCTTGCACTCAAACAAGGGGTAGCTATTCAATTGATTGACATTAGCCAAGTAATCTTTATAAGGCGATGCGTCGGAGACATCACAGCCCGTTGTACCGTTGACACCAGTTATATTCGAGACTCCGCCGGTGCCGCCAATTCCGTCTGTCCATCCTCCTGTCGTCCCAAAAGCTGTTGAGTTTTCGCATATCATCAAGTAGTCGTCCTGCATATTGCAATTTTTGGCGAGAGTATTATTGCTCAGGAAAAAGTAACAGCTTGTGAGGGCTATGGCAACGATGGTAATCAAATAGAATTTGATGAAAAAACTTCCGGCGTCCTGGGCTTTCCACTCTTTTTTCGGCTTCGTCCCAAATTTGAAGAGCATATACTTTTCAAATTTGAACGTGCAGAAATGAAAAATCAGGATGACCACGGTAAACAGGGGTGCATAAGGCAAAGCTGCGAATACTAGGCCTTGCATGTACAGGATGTTTACCATTTTTTTTGCCACCGTAAATTCGTCTTTCTTGAAGTCTTTCTTTGTGATACGTGCCTTGAGTTTGTTCACGTACGGCAGCGTGATCATAATAATCTTGCTGACGACGAAGTCGACAGTGAGGAGCTGAACCAATCCCGCTGTATTGCGTCCAAAGCAGGAAAGAAAATATACAAAGGTCCAAATAGTTTTTTTAAATGGATGAGGGAGGGTGAGACGGTGGTCGTTGGCTCTGGCACTGGTTATTTCGCGATGTCCATTCCTTCGGCTCTCCATAGCTCCATAACTCCATCACTTTATCACTCACCTCCGACCTGATCGATCCTGCAGTTATATGAATCTGGCTTGAATGGAACTTCAACGTTGCCACGGATCTGAAAGAATTTGAGCCCGACAAACGGAACTTCGGCGTCCGTCGTGAACAGGAAAGGATCCGCGAGCAGCGAGTAGGAGACAGCTTGGATCACGACATTCAATATTTTAGCCAAGTACATCCGCCCGAGCAGTTGCTGAATAACCATCTTCTCGCTATCCCACTTTTCGAGATTTACAATCTTCTCAATCAGAATGGGAAGTGCAGAATTGATGACAGTCACGCACCCAGGAACGACAGAGTCCGACACTAAATACACCCAGTCTGCTTGCACCGTCTCGATGAGCTTCTCGCCCACCTGCTGACTCGCGGTTGTGAGGTAAATGATGCCTGCCCATCCACTGGCCAACAGACACAAGTACAAGATGGTCCCCACAAACCGCCTGAGACGCAGGATCATCCGCTCCTTGAATGTGCGACTCTGCGTGTTATCCCGCTCTTTCTCGAAAGAAAGCATAGCGACCATCTCCGCCCCGATCGTGCACTGCATGTCTTCGACGTCGGTTGAGCGCACGAGGCTATTATCCCAGCAGCACAGAAATTGACGAGCGTACTTTACGTTCTCTTGCTCCGCCTCGATGCTGCTCATCTCCTTGCTGATGTTGTCCTCCTTGATCCATTTTCTCAGTGCGTCGAAGAACGAGGCGCAAGCGATTAGCAGGATAAGGCCCAAATACTCGTATTTCTCGTTTTCGTTGTAGCTGCTAAAAGTCATGAACATGGGAAGCAAACCGTTCATTCGCTGAAACTCTTGAGGGTCAATTCTGTACCAGAGGAGGAATATGTGTCTTATCAAGAAAAAGACACACAGGATTGAAGAATAAATGTAGGTCGTGATGATCCACCTGTAAAAGATGAAGAAAGATGCGACAGAGGCCCCAAAGTGACCGCGCACAGTTCGCACGTCCCCGGCCAGAGGCAGCTTTTTGTTGATCCACTGCTCCGCTCGCAATAAGAATGTCTTAAACCATGCCTGGTCTTCGGCCGTATGAATCTCTCCAAATTCATCGTCGTCCCCGCCACTTGTAAAAAGGGCCTTTCGAGCCTCCTCGCGCTGTTTTCTTCGCTGCTCCTCCAGGGCTGCCGCGCTGCTCCCCCCCCCGCCACCCCCGCCACCCCCTACTACTTGGTTCCTGCTCATAACCATCATCGCCTCGTCCAAGGCCTCGTAATCTTTCTCCATTTCCTTGATGGTCTCCTTGCTTTTTTCAAGCTCCAGTTCGGTCGTTTTCGACTTCTTCTTCAGCTCCTTGTACTCTGCCTTGTGTTTTTTCATCTTTTCCACGAGCGCAAAGAGGCGTGATTGCATCGCCGTAAACTTCTCCAAGGCTGCATGACACGCATGCAGTGCAGGCATGAAGAAAAAGGGTGGGGCATGAAAAGGGTGAGCATTAAATAAAATAAAATAAATAAACACCCGTACGTTACTGTCAGATCGCCCTTGTTCAACTCGCTTAGCTGTCATACTTACGGACACCATCATCGCCGACATCGTCACCCCCGCCAAAGTCAGACAGCGACTCATCAGTTTCGTTCCCGTTGTCTGCACCATCACCCTCTTGATCACTTCCATTATCGTCATTGTTGCCGTCGACGACTTGATTTCTCCCCTTCAACTGCTCATTCTTTACTATATGTCCTCCTTCGCCGATGACAATGTCTAAATCCAGGTCGTCAGACTGCAATAATTCGAATAATTCACTGTTGTCATTGTCATTGTCAATGTCATTTCTGAATTTTTGTGACTTGGTAGGACTAGAGTGCTTGTTATCAACGCCCAATCCAACGCCAAATTCAATTCCTTCCTCGTCCGCATCTATGCCGTGGATGTTGTGACTAGGTTTACTCGTGATTTTCGTGAGATTTCTCAAAAACTTGACACTTGAAAGTTGATCGTAGACAACCTCGCCGAGGTTGTCATCATCGTCGTCAGAAGATGAAGAATCAATAGCTGAGACAGGAATTTTCGCTTTGCTGTTCGCACTAGTATGTTGACGCTTATTGGTGTCAATGCGTGTACTGTCGTTCGGAGCAACACGGCGGTGCATGACGACAGAAGGATTCAGGCAGGAGGGTTTCAATTTTTTGAATAGGTTTTGAGGTAGGGTATTGAACAGCGTTTGAATTTATATTCTTTCTTCGACAGCTATTCACAGTTGAATATATGCGCGCATTTTACTTTCTTTTTTATTTAATTGCAATTTTTGGAGTCCTTCTTCTTAATTATTCTCCGAAAAACAGGCAACAACAGTACCGAACGCCGACCGAAAAATTTATTTGTAAGCCCTCAGTGGCTCGTCATGACTTCGTTGCCTGTCTTGTCGCCGCGAGAACCGCAATCTAGGCAACCGGAATTAATAATAGCCCAAGATGAGTCCTCTTCTTCCGCTCAGCCAACTCCCCCACTTCCGACCCTCTCCAAAAACGGGTCGGTTGCCTCAACAGAAGCACCCACTGCACCCTTACCGGCGACGACAGCAACAACAACAACAACAACGACGACGACGACGATGACGACATCGACAATATCGACAACAGCATCGACAACAACGACAACATCAACAACAACGACAACAAACCTTAAACGGCACGGGAGCATTCAGGAGATTGCAAAGACCCACAAACTGCAGCGAATGGGGAGTGGCGTACTTACGTCCCCTCTTCTTGTTCTTAATACCGGCGGAAGTGAAGTTGCGAGTGACCTAAACAGATTGTCACCTGTCACCCGAGTTGGAGATGGAGGTGGTGGAGGTATTGCCGATTTCATGGGTCTGAGCGTGAATGTAAATAATAAACTCGAACCCCTCGAGGAAACTGACGAAAGTCTCATGACTCCCATCGCCTCTCATCAGCAGCAGCAGCACAGCGACAACCTCCTCGAGCAGCAGCGACAACCTCCTCATAAAAAAGAGAAAGAGGAGATTAAGCTGGTGCTTCCCCCCACTTTGTTCTTGAATAATTCGACGGTCAGCGACACGAAACAAGAAAACGCCGCCACAGATTTTCCTGATACAACTCGATCGAAACCAAGGGTATTGAATAAATCTCACAGCATCAAGGACGACCCCGATTGGATTCAAGTTGACGAGGATTCCGACGAGGAACAACTCCAAAACGGTCTCCCAACCCTCTCCCCTCGTTTCCAGCGCCCTCGTCTTCCCCGCGTAATCGCCTCGGGCGACAGCTTCGCAAGCGGAAACGACAAGACCTGGATGGAAGAGTCCTACCGGTTCACGAGAAGCGGAACGATTTGGGTGGACGGATTTGGCAACGGAATAAAAACGACGGGGACAGTCGGCGCCCCCTCGGGCGCCTCCTCTTCTTCCGCCTCGTCGCAGCCTTTTACAATACCTATGAGGGATAGGCTAGTTTTTTTGCAAAAACTCGGACAGGGTGCCAGCGGCATTGTATATAAGGCGCTCGATCTTGTCACGCTCACGATTGTGGCGGTGAAAACGATTCCTGTTTTTGACAAGACGAAGAGGAGGCAGATGGTTCACGAGCTAGGGGCAATGTACGAGGGTCTTGTCGCGCGAAACTCGTCGGAGGCGAGCGAAGGGGAGGTACAGCCCAGTGGCATCGTCTCTTTCTACGACGCTTTCAGCAACGTCGAAGATTGTACCGTCGGTCTGATTGTTGAGTATATGGATGGCGGATCGCTGGAGGATATCGTCACAAGCGGGGGCATCACAAACGAGAGCATCCTGGCGAATATTGCTAAGCAGACTCTCGTCGGTTTGCAGTCCTTGCACGACCGAAATCAAATCCACCGCGATTTGAAGCCTGCGAACATTCTGATCAACAATGAAGGGGAGGTGAAGATATCCGATTTCGGCATCGCGAGGAATCTGGACAAGGAGAAGGACAAGAATAAGACGGACGGTAGCGCGGGGGAGCTTCAGGCGAAGACCTTTGTGGGGACGCTCACCTATATGTCCCCGGAGCGTATCGGGGGAGGGGATTATGGGATGAAGAGCGACGTGTGGTCTCTCGGTCTCTCTCTTCTCACCACCTCAATCGGCAAGATTCCCATTAACACAAAGGGCGGTTACTGGGGCGTGATGGCGTGTATACGTGACGAAGATCCTCCCTCGCTCCCTGCCAATGACGATAACACCACCTGGAGTGACGATTTCAGGGACTTTATCGGTAGGATGCTCAGGAAGGACGACAAGGAGAGGCCCAGCTGTCGGGAGATGTTAACCCATCCATTTTTGAAGAAGGCCGACGTCGAAGCTAGCCGGCGATTGAGCGAGCCGGGGATGGAGGGCGGGGCAGGACGGTCGGGTAGCGGCGACGGTCCCGAAGGGGAAGGAGGGTCGGTGGACGCGCAGATTGCAGAGCTGGACGCGATTTTGAAAGCGGTACGCGTGCATGCGAAGGCGATGGTGGACCGGGGCGTCGCCTTCGGACGCGATCCAAAGACCGGAATAGTGTCTAACGAGTTCGCGGACGTGTTCGACTCCGCGACGGGGATGCTCCGGGCGTTGGTATTGAGTCCACCGGCGAAGGTTGATAACTTGGCGAAGCAGATGGGTGTCGGTGAAGAGGTCGTCGTGGGGAGAATTTTGGAGATTATTAGGAAGGAGATGAATATGGAGTATCTTGGAGACTCAGATTGATTTTTTAAGACAGAACAGAATAAGTGCAGACAAGCGAAGGTTTTTTATGTTAACAACCGTTCTTCTTTCCCTTATTGTTGTTCAACCTTCCCTTTAGCTTTCTTTAGTATTATTCTTCGGACATACATACCATACCTACTTCGACCAACTACAAACAAACACACTTTCATCATTCATCAGTTCATCCCACCCGTCCCCAAACGAAGACCGTCTCCCTACTCGTCTCCCCCCTCCCCACCCACACCTCTCCTCCTGCCGAGGTAACATCCAACACATTAATACTCCTCACACTCTTCCAATGATCCGCTTTCGTCGTCGTTCCCATATACTCCACCGTATCCGGATCGCAGACGAAGGTTAATCGATTGAGTCCCGTTAGCATTGATTTGGATTTCTTTAGGCCCCAGGATCCTTTCACGTACGCGATAATTTCACGGTCGAAGACAGTCCCTATCGTCTCAGTATATATCAAAGAAGAATCGTACGCGCTGTGCGTGAGCGTCTGTCTCAGTGACTTAAACGTCCCCTGAGGAAACGTATTCGAGAGTCCTGTCAATCCGTTATGGAACGCGAAGAGGGAGGAGGTGGTGTATAGTAGCTCCCATGTACCCTTCATACCCTCCTGGGTAATACTATCCGGGGAATACCCAGGATGGTCTTCGACATTTTTGATGAGGGAAGCAACATCGGAGTGAAATTGAGGGGAGCTGTTGGAGCAAGTGGGATCGAGTGTGGTTGATGAGGTACGGAGGAAGGAGAGGAGGGTGGTGGAGGGGTCGTCTGAGTTGGAGAGTGGTGCAACATTCGTGTCATCTGACGTTTCATAGATACTGTCGACTTCCTTCGCCATCTTCTCTACCTCATCTCCATCCTGCTGCTGCTCCTGCTGCTGCTGCTGCTGCTGCTGCTGCTGCTGCTGCTGCTGCCTACTTTTGCCCTCGACAACCCTGTCTTCAATGATCTGATCAATCTTGGCATTAAAATCCCTAAACCCATCAAGATCGATTCCCCCTCCTCCTTCAACAAAGTCATTGCCTGCGGGAACAGTTCTTCTGACAGACGTGAATATTTCACCCACTTCGAGAGCAGTCACCAACTCGAGTTTAATTAGCTCGACAATCTCGTCCCAATCCAAGACATTTTCAAGCCGTAGCGATTCTGAGGTGGAAAGGAGGGAACGGTATATCTCTCCCAATGCGTCAGGCGGCTGTTTTCCTTGTTGTGGGGGGGGGTTGACGAATTGTCCGTCGTTCGACGAGGATCTTAATCGAACGCCACGAGTCGAGGGTCGGGTTCTCTTCGACAGAGGCAAGAAGGATTTCAAGCATGCAATCGGAAGTGCACCGCGGTGGTTTGTGGTGGAGTAGGAAGGTATTAGGAAGGTGAAGCTCGTGCAGAGAGAGGAAATGAGGACGAGGAGGAGGAGATAGGTGAATAAAGTCATTGCGGGCTGGCCGGGAGGCGTTCTTTAAAAGGGGGGGGCAGGGGGGAAGAGAGAGGCGGAGGGAGGAGGTTTCGTATCGTTGTTGTCAGTGGTTTTTTGTGTGAGCCCGGTGTCTGAGATAAATTGATTTTAGGTCGACTCGCGTTTTCGAAAGAAAGTCGATGATATCGCACTTCTCGTGTTAAATTTTAAGGACGATTTGTTTCCATTTAATGGGGAGTTCAAGACGAAAAAGAAGAAAAAAATCTATCTCCCTAAATTCAAGCCGAAAAATAGGTTTTACACCGTATAACCGTTCATTCAACTTCCCAAAACCTCAACTTCACTCGGTCGAGAAAAAACTATCGAAGAAATTGTCTTGATAAGTGTTCCAATAACCTGTGCAAGAGCGCGAGGGCGGGTTGTTTTGTCATTTGGTTTGTATAAGTGCGCGTCACTATAAAACTCTCGTACACACCGTCCACAAACGATCGAGTTCTTCGAAACAATAAATAGCGCATCCCTTATTACGAGTACCCAAACAGATGACATCCACCTTCCTCTATGCCTCCCTCTCCTCCCACTACACCCGATCCACCTCAATCTACCTTCTCCCCTCCCTCCCTTCCTCCGTCACCCCCAGCCCCACACCTCCAGTGCTACTACCGCACCATCCTTCGTACATAAAAACCGCCACAAACTCATACTACTGTTCCTCGTGTCTTCGCATCTACGACGAGACTACCGCCGGCGCAAATGGAGGATGCTGCGAAACTTGCGTCCTCTGCCCTGGAGGTTGTGGAGGGGTGCTTGACGCGAAGGTGTGGCGAGGGGGGAGAGTTGGGTGGGAATGCAGGGGTTGTAAATGGGACTCTTTGCCCGGTGAGGATGATGATACCGTCGGAAACGACGGGGTTGCATTTCAGAGTAGGCCAGAGGACGATATATCACAATTCCCCTCGAGGCTTCGAAAGATATTAGAGGATATTAGAGTCAAGAGAGAAGCGCAGGGTGGGGGAGGGTTGTTGCGGGGCGTTATGGATGGGGGGGGTATTTTGGGTTCCAGGGTGGGTGGTGGGTTGGAGGATGGGGATGTGGATGGGGATGTGGATGGGGATGGAGATTGCAATGGAGAGGTGTGGAATATTGAGAAGCTTGAGGAGGCTATATTGAAGAAAAGTAACCAACGATACCTACCATCAGAACGAGACGAAGACGAAGACGACACGCCCGTCCCTCCATACTCACGCCTGCACCCTCCCTTTCCCCCACACCCACGCCTTCCCGTGAGCACTCGCACGCTCCCTCCTCTCCCTTCACCATTGCCATTAATCCCTTCCCTTCTGCACCGCTCCATCCCGCATCAATCCGCCAACCAGCCGTCGTTATTACTATCGCCTCACGTCGAGCCGTTGAGGGGTGACAGTATGCTAGGTGATAATGGGGGACGGTGGGAAGTTTTTTGTCGTCGATATGGTTGTATCACCAGCGGTGATAATGGGGGAGGGGCGATGGGTCCAGAAGGGGACCTTGTCGCGGAGGGACCGTGGGAAACCGCAGGTGGAAGAAATGGGAGGAGGAAGTTCGTCGTCGTTAGGATACGTAATCGTATGGGGAAGAGTGGAGGTGTCTTTGTTCGTATCCGTCCCTCGACCTCTAATAGCAATAACGAGGAGGTGGAGGAGGAAGGAGGGGAGTGGAGTGATAGGATCCTAGACGGCAGCAACGAGGGGGGGGACTGGAGAGAAGGGAAAATTGACATTTCTGACGGCGACGGAGGGGATGAGAGCGAGGAGTGGATATTAATAAAAACGCACGAGGACGCCCTCCTCGACGGGGACACTGCTTCTTCCTCTGCCTCCTCCTCGTCTTCCATAAGACATTTGTGTAGAGACCAGGACGGTGGAGTGGAGGAGTTTCTGAGATTGTACCGGGCGAGAATTATAGATGATGGGAAGGGAGGGAGAGGGCCGGGGTTTCTAGGCGCAGCAGGTGATGAAGCTTATTGGGGAATGTTTGTGTCTCACTCGTTCCCTGAGGAGGAGGAGGAGGGGGTGAATATATTCGCTCGAATATCAATGGATATCAGAGGGCTATCAGGATGGACGAGGCTGGTTGATGGGAAGGTTGAGAATTGTGATGGTGAGTCGTCGGAAGAAGGGAGGAGGGTAATGAGTATTGACTGTATGGTCGTATTAGATCGTCCTGATTACACTCGATGGCAGGACGGGGAGGAAGGGGGGGGAGGAAGTAGAAGGGGGGCGGGGCATTGGTGGAAGGATGCGGATGATGTGGTAGAGAAGGAGGAAGAGGAGAGTGACGAAGAAATTTCGTTTAAATGAAGTTTGTTGAGAAGATTTCATTGGCAAAAATCAATACCTTCGGTTTACAAACCCTCAAGAAACATATACAGACGCACGTTCTTATCTTAAATCGATACCTTTCATCAAACCGACCCTCTAAACTCTCTCTCTCCTCATACTTACTTACACGCACATAAAGTCGCCATCACGGCATCACGGTATCGCCGAGGTGAATTTCTTCCCTTCCCCCCCCCCGCTTATTTCATCCCCTGTAAATTCACCAGAATACACCGCTAGAACATCCGTCCAATATCTGTTTTTGTGTGCGCAAGCGTCGTGAATATGCGTTAGATCGAAGACGATACATACGCTAAGATAGAAACCATCCATCGCAAATACACCGCCTCGGCCTTTTGCACTCACCCCATGCCATACCCCTGTCCATCAATCTCAACATCCCTGTCCTCCTGTCCCATGTTTGAGAAGTATTTACAATTGTCGTTAAAGGATAGGGGACGGAAGAACTTCGACTTCCATTTTGCCTTTCTTTCTTTCGGTGCTTTCGGGTGTGCGAGGACAGAAAGGTCAAATACTTCATATCCGAAATCCTTTAGCTTCTCGAGTATTTGGACGCCTTCGCACGAACCAAACGGCACCCCTGCGGCCTCGTCCATGGCGTCGACCCAGTATTCGAACAATATGTAGCGGACGAGTCCTTTCGATACCGATCTCCAAAACCCGGAGAATACTTCCATTTCGTGTCCCTGAGTGTCGATTTTAACCATGTATATACTCTTATTCGGAACATCGTTCTCAATAACATGATCAAGCGTAATCGTAGGAACTTCCACGATCCCGTCCTCACCGGCCTTGACATATTTCTCATTCCCAGCATCAATCGTCTCCCCGCCTACATGATCCCCTGTCCCCCCTATTGAGCTGAATTTCACCGTAGTGCCCACGGTGGAACTCACTGCGTTTTGGTACAATCTTATACGGGATTTAACGCTCGCATCGCTGATTTTATCGTGGGCCTTTTCCATCTCCGCAAAGTTCCGAGGGCTTGCATCAAAAGCAAATGTCTCAAACCCCAACGTTGCCGATTGGAGGGTTTGCGC
>ERZ651776.4692-NODE-4692-length-12382-cov-4.432345_pt1 | contig 12382 bp, 7 predicted proteins | sample MGYA00514761_ERZ651776 | MGnify/ENA metagenome assembly ERZ651776 | reverse complement strand
AAATCTCTCGGTAATTCCGGGGAAAGAGGGGGAAGTGGCATTTTCTCATTGTTGATGTAGTATTTTTCAACTCTTCCGTCTCTACCTAATACCAACACTTTGTCTGCATACTTTGAAAAATCTGTGTGATGCGTCACCAGCACAGTTGAAGCACCGCTAGACTTTGTAAAATTGTAAATTGTATCGAACAGAACAAGGCCGACGTGGGAGTCAACAGCTGCAAGGGGATCGTCGAGTAAGAGCAGGTCAGGGCAAGAGTAGAGAGCACGAGCTAAAGCTAGGCGTGCCTTCTGACCGCCACTCAAATTGACCCCTTTCTCACCAAGCAGGGTCTCATCCTTGTCTATCAGCACGTCAATATCGCTTTTCAAAGCACACCCATTCAGAACTGCGTCATAACGCTCCTCATCGATCGCAACGCCATCGGCAGCGAACGTGACGTTACTTTTGATCGAGCCGCGGAAAACAAAAGGCGACTGAGACGAGTAGCCGACCTTGTCTACGTCGTATTTCCGGATTGTTTTGCCTTTCACTTGCTTCAGTTCATTCAAAATCGAAAGCAAGAGGGCACTTTTTCCAGATGCAACCGGGCCAGTTACCAGCAACAACTCTCCCTTGTCTAGATGGAAGGAGACGTCACTCAGCTTAAATTGGGGCTCCGACACCGACACCGACACCGACACCGACACCGACACCGACGGTGCTTGCAGCGTCGGCCACACAAAACTTGCGTTTTTGAGTTGGAGCAGAGTCGTTGCATTCTTCGAGTCAAGAGTGCTTTCTTTTTTCTCTGGAGGAGGCTGCTCAGGAAGCGAAAGAAAACCTTCAAATCGCTTGATGGCCACGTCACACTCTGGACCGTTCTCAGTGGCACGGCTCATGTTTATCCCAATGGCAACACGTAACACGTTGATAAGGGCCAAGGAGGTGAAAATGTCCTCTGTGAGAAGCGATTCTTCTGGCCTCAAAAGCGCATGGGCTGCAAAGGTGGCCAAAGATGCAAACATTGGGGTTGATACCATCAAAGCAAAGTTGCTCCCCTTGATGATTTGAGATTTAAGAATACTAGCGTGCTCTTCCATCCTCAGGGAAGTCAGAATTCGTAAGAACACTGGAGTCAACGGGCGGGTTAGTTCAGTAACAAATTCGCTCTCCATAATAGTGTGGCAGGTCACTCACCTCCCTCCCAACTGTAGCACTTAACAGTTTCGATGCCGCCAACGCACTCTTTCAGTGATTGTAGCCGCTCATCAGTTTTTTTTGCAGTGTTTCGTCGGAGACGACCAATGATTTTCCCAAACTTTAGCTGGAAAGTAACTTGCAGTATGAGAACCAGAGAACCAATTAGAGCAGGCGCAAAAGAAACACGGAGGCTCAGAAGGTAAAGAATGATCAAGAAATCCATCGGGCCTGTCAGGTAGTACCACATGAATGGAGCAAATTGGTCAAACCGGAAGACATCAGTCGAGACAAGATTAATCGCCTGCTTTCCGGAAGTCGATGAGAGGGAGGCCGATGAGAGGCGAAGAAGCTTGTCGTGAACCATGGCAGTCATACTAATTCTTAAATTCCACCCTGTGCGCATCGTGAGGTAGTAGAGCTGGTGATGAAATACAGCTTGGAGAAAACTGGCAAGCAAGAGGCAAACGGAAATCAGCACCCCCCCCCTAATGTCCGCTCCAACAGTTGAATTAGTCGAATTACTTGAATCATTCTCAGCTATCCACACAAGAAGCTGTGAGAGGAGAAGAGGCTGTTTTGTTTTGGTGGTGTTGTTAGAGTCGTGAAATCAACTAAGTGTAGCAGAATCGGAGGAGGAGGAGGAGGAGGATGAGGATGAGGAGGAGTCATCGTCCTCCTCCTCATAAATGCCATCTTCTTCCAAACACACGCGATCGTCGTCATCGTCGTCATCGTCGTCATCGTCGTCACCGTCGTCCTCCTCCTCATAAATGCCATCTTCTTCCAAACACACGCGCACATTACATACCTGCAAGATCATCATGGAGTGCTCAGCAAGTACCCAGAATAATGTTTTGAAGAATGTGCCTTTGTAGGCATCATAAATGCACAACCAAAGAGATACATGGCGCGTGGTCGACGAACGACGTCTCATATACGCGTTCATAAGCTCATTAGCCCTCACGACTGGATCATCGCAGGTGGCCAACTGGGGGAGGTCATCAGGGGTGAATTTGTCTCGGAGTCGGAGCAGCGGGAGGACATAAGAGAAGGTCATGTGGGCAAGCAGTGAAGCAGAATCGTAAGGCGATTGTCCTGCCAAAGACGGCGGACATTTACCATCGACTACCGCATACATATCATACTTCTTGTTATCATTTGAAGCCGTCATATTGAGGACGATGGTCCGAAGATGGAGTATATATGCGGTCCTGCATATATAAAGGGTATAGGTACGTGGAGGACAACCTAAACTTTGCAACGTGTCACTGAAGCCTTAAAAATACACTACTATCGCCCTAATTCGGCAACCCACAGATTCAAGGCTGTATTAACTTGAGACAACTTCTGACGGCTTCGCAAACACAACTCCCTTTTTTACCCACACAAGACCACATGCATGGAAAAATAATACCGTTTTCATGTAGTGACATAGATTTCTTGAATCGGGTGTTACATTTATCTTAAAGAATTCATGATATTTGTTCGTAATGTAACCTTTTTGATTGCTGAGAACCAAAAAAGTGAAAACCAATATTGAAATTTACCTCTTCACATCAGCCCAACAACACGGCATAACACCCCTTGTGTGGATAACACAAGCTTGCGTAGCTCAGTTGGTTAGAGCGAGGTACTAATAATGCCTAGGCCGAGGGTTCAAGTCCCTCCGTGAGTATTCTTTCTTTTTGCTCCGGGAGGAAGCGCAAACACGAGAGGAGCATTCTGGCAAAGTTTGAGGCGAAACGGAGGTCGTAGGCGCTTGTGGAGCGGGGAGAGGTACAGGACAACTACACTCAACAATAAAGGCCGAGTGCGGCAGCGAAAGCTACAATATTTTTGCGCCCACCGGTAGCGGGGTGGCTAGCGGAGCGGTGTGGCAAAGTTTGAGGCGAAACGGAGGTCGTAGGCGCTCGTGGAGCGGGGGGAGGTACAGGACAACTACACTCAACAATAAGGGCCGAGCGATTCTTTTTGTGTAGCGCGCGTGCTTGATAAATATATGCGTAGTAAAGCGAATCGTTATTGTTGAATTTATTGGAAGAGCATGAGCGCTCACACACACACTCGGGTAAGCTTCAATAACAAATAACACTTTGACTTTTCATCGTTTTGATTACAGTGCCTCCCCCACTTATAAGATTCTGGAAGAGAATAAATCCTAAGCTCACTAAAAGTCTTAATTTTAGGGTAATTTAAGATTTTGCGAATATCCTAGCCTAGCTAGAATCTTATTTCCCTATGCGCCCACGGGGCTCCTCTTTTCATGAACGCGCGACACATGCTGACGTTGTGTGCAGCATTGGGGTGGGGGTTTCTACGGTTTTGGACGCCCCTCCGCCTCCATTCCGTCACACTGGACCAATGTTGTTGTGACGGCTGTGCAGCACGTGGTGAGGGAAGCACTGATGAGCTGTGGGTGAGGATGAATTCGTCGTCGGAGAAGCCGATTACGGGGGCCGATTACGTGGGGTGACGAATCTCACCACATGTTGCACTGGTATGAATAAAAACTATTTTTTTTGATTGGGGCGTAATGATAGTTGTTGATCGGGAAATTGCGTGTTTTGTTATTTTTCGTTGTCTTTTTTGTGTTGAGTTCTGAGGAATTTGGTTAGAGGGCATCTTCTAAAAAAAGAAGAGATTTCTGCGATTTTTCTTGGATACATTGTTAAATTTAAATTACCCTCGCATACCCACACTGATATTATTGTCAGACAATTAATCGTTGAAGACTCTCAGAATTTTAGAAGAGTATGGAAGGCTTTGTTGATCCGTCTTTTGCATCTCATTTCACATCGCCTCCTCCCAACAACCAACAGTCGAATACGAACGATCTTCTCGACTTCGGTGATTCAGCGACGACTTCTGACGGCTTCGCAGAGTTTCAGAGTCCTCCTGGGGGCGGGCCTCAACATCCACAGCATGTGGTAAAGCAGGTGCAGTCATTGAACGTGACAAAAGGTAGTTTTGGAGGTGGTTTCAGTAATTTTGATGACGGAACCAGAAGGCCTCCTCAATACGAAACGCCGACGCATCAAAAAATTCCATCTAAATCTCAAATGGCACTCCATAACAACTTAAAAAGTACCAGTAGTTCGCCGAGAATTGAGATTTTCCAGAGCCAAACCCCCCCACCTGCAATGTTTGACCGCGGGTACAGTGACAATAGGTGCGTTTTTAGGTACACCATTCCCGACCGAATCGTTGAATCCCTTTCTGCGGCCTCTAACAATATCAGAATTCCTCCGTTACAAACCAAACCATTTCACACTTGTTCTGAATTTTCTGCAGGAACCCCAATTTACCTGACCCAAATTTGATAGTCCACAGCGGTACAATACTGTCGCGCATATCGATGCGAACCATTATTATGAAAAAGTGGAAAACAACGTATTACTGCATTCTGAGCACCGGGAAATTGTTTGTTTTCAGGTAAGGGCATGAGGGTCAGAAGACGATGTGTTGTGTCATTTGGTCGTCACTTGACCAAGCTTGGTCGTCGCTTGACCGAGCTTGGTCACTTGTTATTTTTTTTGTTACTTTTACTTTTTTCTCACCTAAATACATACTATATGATTATGACTATGACTATGACTATGACTATGACTATGATTGAAGGTCGAAAGATGATTTCGATGACTGGCGACTGAATCCTTACCACAGCGAAGAAGAGCGTCAGTATCTGTGCAAATTGTCTATCGATTTCGTCAATGACATCAGGAACCCGAAAGTGGTTTGCTACAGGCCGACTTCAGTGAAGCAGAAGTCTTACGAGAACGGGGTCGTTCACCAATTCAAGCTTGAGCGCATGATGGATTACGGACCGAACATCGCTGGCGCTTTTGCAAGTTACAATCAGCAAGAGGTAAGTCGGACTGTATCGTCGTTCATCGTAACATCGTAACATCGTGAACACCAACAACGAGCGTCATCTTGGTTCTAATCATCATCTCATCGTCTCATTACTATGATACGAAAGGTAATAAAGTTGCACAAAGAGATCAATGAATGTATTCAATGGGCCGCAAGCGGGAAAACGATGAGCCGGTCACCCCCCCCCACGGCAGTGACGTCACGGCCCCCAAATTTTGCAGAGGGAAGCTTCAGAAAAGTCAGCGAAAATGTTCGTTCGGGTTCGGAGGGCAATGTGACGAGAAAGAGCAAAGGGGCTTTCGACTTTGGATCGATTTAGCGGTATATGCATTATGAGTATTTTTAGGTGCGAAAAAGTCCCTGGGCTTCGCTTCCATTACTATATTACTGATACTATTCTCTATTATTTTCGGACTTGCAAGAAAACTTCTCTCATTACATCTACCTCTGCCAACCCCTGTCCTAGGCCGTTCAATGCCATGATTATAATCGCTCTCTTCACCTGAGTAGGAACAGAAATCTGCAATGCTGTCTCGACGCAACCATTTCCACAATTCACATCATTTTCGCATTCTATTACACTTCCTTCACCTCTACCCTCGTCGTTCAACGATGCAAATATCTCCGACGAACGTATCTCCCCTATCCGACGATCAACCTCTTCGATTTCACTCGTCTCGACAGGTTTCTGCTTGCTTGATAACATCGCGCAAATTAATGAAATGTCCCCATCCCGAACAGCACCCACAAATTCTTCAGAGAGAACATTAATGTTGAAGAGAGCACTGTCAGTGATTGAGGACGTGCTTTCTGAAGGAGACGTGGCGGAAGACGCATCAGAAAGGACGGCATAACCACGTGATTTAGAAGTGCTCCTATCTAGAGTTTGCATGCTCTGAAACAGACTTTCCAGCGGTGTCCAGTGAGGCGGGTATTTGAACCTTGCCACGTCGAGTATCAGCACATGATCGCTCTCAGGATCGTAAGCGCCTATGGGAGAGAAATGTCCCGTTCCGGTCTGATTCAGGACAGATCTGTCGTAAGACACTGCGAGGAGGTCAGTTCTGCCAGCTGTGCATGCCTTCACGACATTTCGAAATTCTTCCAAAGTCCCGTCTGTACCATGGACAGCTGAGACTTTCAGTCCGTTGCAACGCGCCAGGCAACAAAACGTGTTGAATGTGATGCCTCGTTTCTTCACACCTTCGAGATCTTCACAACACGAAAGCATGCTCTCTTCGAAATAGCGCCATACAGAATTATTCCACTGTCGCCTGGGGTCTATTTCCAGAGCATTTAAGATCGTCACCAGAGTTGATAACCCACAGAAAGCAGGTTCTGATTGGGTCACAAAGTGAGAAACCAAAGGGAAGTACGAGACGCAATACGACGACGCCATTGAAGACTTGAAAAAAGTCGAGTCATTAAAAGGAACAGAAGGAAGTGGGAGGGGTCGACGGAAGAGACTTTTTGGGGCAGCAGGTTGCGGCATTTATTCTCAGGAATCAAAACCTAGTTCTATGTGTGTCAAAGTGTGTGTGTGTTAAAGGAGTGCATCGAGATATCTCTGCGTTGTTGCTGCTGCTGCCTTTAAAAATTCCAATCGAAACAACACGCAACACGCAAACCTGCTCAAATAAACACCCTATAAGCATTAAAAAACAAAATTTCCAATCGAAACAACACGCACACGAATTTTCCAAGTCAGCGTCAACTTATTCGACAAAAACACTCACCACAGGAATATCTTCCTTCTCTTGCCACCTCGCCGACATTCAATTATATCATCACTGGCTCCCCCCTTGGGTTGCTACGGGATAAAAAAAATGTGGCTACCCATAGCTATTCTCCTGCTTGCTGTCAGCCCCACTTACGAAGCCTCGACCTCTTCCCTGTACTCTGCCCTCGGTGTCTCCAATGATGCGACCCAACAACAGATAAAATCTGCCTACAGAAAGCTCGCACTGAAGAACCACCCAGACAAGGTACCGCCATCGGAGCGAGCAGCCGCAGAAAAGAAATTTAAGCGAATCGGACGGGCGTACGAAATTCTGAAGGACGAGAAGAAGCGCCATGATTACGATCGTTTTGGTGAAGCGGGGATAAATGGTGGTGGAGCAGGGGGGAATCCATTTGCAGGCGCCTCTCCCGGTGGCAACCCGTTTGCGCAGCAGTTTGGTGGTGGTATGGGGAACCCATTTGGTGGGGGGAACCCGTTTGCGCAGCATTTTGGTGGCGGTGGCGGATTTTACCAGCAACAGGAGATTAATCTTGGGGATATTTTACGAGAGATGATGGGCGGAGGTCGTAATCGTGGATCCCAACGCTACCATAGTCAACGATCGTCTCAAAGGGGTTGGGGCGCCCCACCCTCCCCTCCCCCAAATTCTCAACAGCGACCGAATCAACAGGTGATTTCTGCCACGGCTGAGATTTCTGCCTCTGACATCAGGAATGAAAGAACGAAAAGGTTCAAAGTCTCGACACTATCTGGCGCCTCCTCTATCTATATAATTAATCTGAAGTCGACTTACAGAGATGGAACAAAGTTCAAGTTCAAGCCGCGTCTATCTTATGATGGCCAGCAGAGAATACCAAGTGTGCATATCACAATTATTTTAAGTGGAAACGAACAATACTGATGGAGTGAATAGAGTGAGGAGGAATGAAGTGAAAGTGACACGAAAACAGAATATGTAGTAGCAAAAGGTACTTTAGGAAATTTTACACTACCACGGACAACACAATATCCAATAATACCCTCACATCACATACTGCTTCATATATCTTCACAATATCATTTACAAATCAGACTTCTTACATCCCACATCCCACCAACCCCTTCCCCCCCCCCTATCATCTCTAACCTCATCTCTTATCTCCATAGACCAAGAAATCATCAGCCGAAGCCTTATTATAGTCGGCTCCAGTGTTGATATGATTCCCGAAGTTTAATGTTTTTGTGGTGAAAGTTGATGAGCTACCAGGACCCACACTACTTGAACGCTTCGTTAATTTTCTATCCATGATACTAGGAATTTGCGATAACACGCCCCGTTTCTTGTTAGCAAGCACCGCGTCGCTGTTTTCTTCTCCGATTTCTCCAGCTCGATATTCATTGGCACTGAGCATTGGTTTCTTCGACTTTAAGACCAAATTTGCGGGAATACTTGACCTGATAAACGGGGTAAACCATGCCTGCTTTTGCCAATTTTGGTAGTTTTCGACAACCCATCGGGTGAGATCATTTTGAATACTCATGTAGTATCTTTCGTTGTACTCAAAAATACACACTTTAATCGCTGGATCCTCTGAAGTCAGGAAGATATCCTTGACCATTTGATGCGCAGTGACGAAAGAGAAAAAGTTTCTCCAATAGCCTGGCTTCATGGTTTTAACGAAAGTAAGCCCGGAAACGAGCCACAAAGATGTCAAAACTGCCATCGCCGGATATACCGTATCCCCTTCCAATTTGGTCCCCCCTTCTTCAACTACAGCGTAAGTCAAGTAGAGGTAAGCCCACAGGTAGCAGCTGAAATGGCAGTACAAGGTGTTAAACGTGTAGTAGACCCCCCCCAAATCAAGTGGTAGAGACAGATGGATCAGCGCAGTGTAGTCGGCAATTACCTTCCACACAACTCTGAAAATAAAGCTGATAATCCACACGCTCACTCCCTTCAGCGGATACCAGTAAGCGAAGTCACACATGATTACTTTGTACAGGAGGTACACCAATACTTCCGCAACCAATAACATGACAAAGGTGTTCAACGTCAGAACCTCTGCCGCCGTAGTGCAAGCACAAAACAGCATCGCTGTTCCCAAGAACTTCATCGACACGTGGCAGCTCTTGAAGCAGAGCATAGACATGAAGCTCACTGCACGAGCTTCTCCGCTATCAGGAATGTAACCAAAGTGCTTCTTGTCCTTCTTACGAGACTTTGGATCGCTGTCCATATCGTATGCCATGGTGCTAGCAATAAAAGCAGTTGTGCACGCCGAGACGAAGATGGAGAGCAAAGCGGACGGAGCGAAAGTGCCCTTCTGCAGCTCAAAGGCGAGTTGCAAGATCCCAACTGGGATGCTCTCGCCGAACATTTCCGCGCACTTGGTAACAATTAGTTCAGTGAGGGGATCAGCGATATGGTGAGACTTCTGAGCTGTTCCTGTTCCAACCCTGAAAGCATCTATTACAGGCTTCACCCCTATTAGCACCCACAAAGCCTCCTGCAACAAAGAACGCGGGTTACCCTTGTTCTGCGCAACGACAAAGCAGAGCTGTAAAACTGTGCTAACACCAATACAAACGCCAGTCACTAACGCCATGCCTTTACTATTCCCTAGTTCCTCGTCAAGATAAAATACTATCATGTAGATGTCAGTGAGGATGTCCATTACGGACAAAATAGCGCCAACTCCCACCCTGAGTTTCAGTCCCCAGCTGATGTCGCTCAGAAGTTCCACAACGATAGTGTCCATCAAGGGTCTGAACCACTCCTCGTCATCATTGAGTTTCTGCAAGGCGGGATACTTTAATATCCACTCGTCGACCGCCGCGGTGGGGCTGATGCTGGTAATGGTTGTGATAGCAAGCGCAGAACCAATTCTTTTGGCTTCTTCCTCATGCAGCTGTTCGAGTCCGGTGTTAACGCGTTCAGGCTGTCGCAGTTTGTGCTCAAGCACGTAGGCCATGAGCGTGTTGAACCAGAGATAGTGTTTGGCGAAAGATCGCAACGCTCGGTGATTGGCAATCACTTCGTTGGCCCGCTTCTTTGCTTTCACCAGGGCACTGCTTTCAACAACTACTTGGTCGCCAGGCGACGCATTCAGGTTTATGTTAGCAGTATCTCTCCGGGCAGTACCCTTCCCTGCAGAACCCCTCCCATGTGAAGTATTCCTCCGCGATCGATCTTTTGTCGGCTGGTACTTGGCCTTGCAAACGAACGCTACGCCAAGCATCTTCCCATCCTCTACATCCAAGACGTCAATAGTTCTCAGCTGAGCAAAATACTGCTGCACATCTGATGCACCTCTCAACGCTATAGGAATGAAGAATTTTCTCGTAATATACCACAAAGGTAGAACATCACTACCGAAATTAATCTTGACGCAAAGCTCTACCTTGCACTCCCCGGGAACGTCCTCTGTGAGGGTGTACACCCTTGTCAGCTTGCCAGTTGTGTGCCCCATTTTGTTGGGTGGTGCCTTGGGGTGGCTGTTCACGGGTACGTACACCAAAAAGTAGACATCATCGATGGGGTCGTGCTTCCAAATCAGGCGATTCAAAAACTCTCGCGGCCGGAGGGGGGCCGGAGGGTTCTTCACGTTGTGTATCACCTGGTTGTGCGGATTCTTATTTTCCAATACTCTTGTGGGCTCCATGCTATTAAACTTACTACCCTGATCCCACAAGAAGGCCAGTACATCCAGGGCAGACGCCTTCACATTCAGCTTAGTAATAGTCCGACCGTACATCTCATTCTTCTGACTGTCGTACCCTACTTCGCCAGAGACGAGCGGAGAGACGAGCTTTACAGCATTAACCTTAAGCATGTGCTGTTTGAACAGCATCGCCCAATCCTTACTATCCTCAAGAATCTCACTCTCATCCCAATCGTAGTCCCTCGACTCAAAATCTTCGAATCGATCAATAAGGTTATTTCTTTCATTCTTATCATCCACAAAGTCCTGCAAGAACTTTTTCTCAATCATCCGCTCCGCCACGGTGAGTTGTCGGGTGTCAACAATGGAGGGCCGCCGTTGTCTTCTAAACGATTTTCGCGCAAACATCACATCATAAGAAGGGGTCTCATCTCGGATTGAAGTATCACCTAAATCTGTAATACCTGATAACTGTGAGACAACTGATAACCGTTTGCTCCGCTGTTGGTTACCATCCTGATTGCCTGAGTCGAAATCCGTGCTCGGACAGCTGGTATCGTCGCCGAAGGCACTGCTGTCATTATTTTCGTCGTTGTCGCTGCCAGCCGACGATACATCAGATACATCGTCAGGTAACATGACCGTCCTGGATGGTGGATAACTCACAGGGGGTTCGCCAGTTTCATTATTGGTGTAATTGGCTCCATTTTCGGCGGTGACCCCGCAGTCGACGGGAGTTCCGTCGTCGACGAAACCTTGCGAAGGGACCGCTGCCTCAGGAAGGACCTTACTTGTCATAGGGGGAACTGGACGTGGTTTAAGGTAAGCGAGGGACAAAGTCAGTAATGCTCATTGCTCTTTCTGGTTCGATTAAAAAAACCACCGAAGGCGCCATCACAGTATGGCAAAGCCTTAGTCGGGGGTTCTTAATTTCTTTCTTTAGTGGGTTAGGATTCAATTGTTGGTTTGGATCCCCAACAGCCTGCTGACACATACCCCTGACCCTGACCCCTGACATGACAGGATGGACCGGCCTGACGACAGACAATTCATGTTGAAATTACCAGAAAACAATCACTTTATCAACACAAAAATTTCAATTCTCGTTCGGTATTTATCAACATTGTGTGCTAAAATACCTAGGTATTTCGGAAAGGTTTTTGGAATGTGTATGTGTCTGGTTCTAAGTGAAAATCCAGGTGAAAATTGGGGTGGGTGCGGACATTTTCATTGAATTCCGCACCAGAGCGTTCAATGGCTGAAAATAAAAAGTGTTATTCAAATAATAAAGAAACGATGTTTTACCGACAGCTTCGCTTCCTAACAAAACAATCATACAATATCAAAGAAGGTAAAGTTGAAACTTGTAAAATGACTAGTCTGTAGCAACCGTAAAGCACAACCGTAGTTGTTTGTTACACCAGGCGCGCAAAAATAAGAAATAAGATGATAGAAAAGAGATGCACCGCTCCACGTTCGGTAAACTTTTAGCATCCCCTTACTATTGCCATTATAATTCTTCCGCCTTTTTTTGTGTGTGTGTGTTTTTTTTTTCTTCTTCAGATTATTCACTTCCTCGAGAAGAGGGGTTTCCGTTCTGTGGATCTGCCGAAGGCCTTGCTGAATTTGTCGTCGACATCAGAGGGTGCAGTACCAGTACCAGTACCAGTTCCAGTTCCAGTTCCAGTTCCAGTTCCGTCACCACCAGTTCCGTCACCACCAGTTACGGTTCCAGTCTGTGGGTTATATCCTGTTTGGTCTACATAGTTATCAATTTTATCGCGCATTTCTTCCATTTGGGTTGCAAGAGCATCGACCTCATATTGACTACTAGCTTGATCTACTTGATCCTGTAAATCACCATAATCTTCTAGTAATTGGTTATATCCGTCTTCAATTCTATTAACGTAAGAATCTAATGTTCCTGCTAACCCTTCATTAGTTA
>ERZ651776.4691-NODE-4691-length-12383-cov-2.738095_pt1 | contig 12383 bp, 12 predicted proteins | sample MGYA00514761_ERZ651776 | MGnify/ENA metagenome assembly ERZ651776 | reverse complement strand
AGATTATACTTATTTATTAAATAAATATCAGCTCAATTAATAAATATATTAATAAATTTTATCTCCAAATTTGAATTCTAATTTTCTTATTCCATTTTCGTATTTAATAGTTAAATATACTGAACAACAATTTGCAAAATAAATATCTTTTGGTCTTTCTCCTAATTTAGTTTGTGTTATATATTTGTATAAAGCAAAAAGAACACCCGAATGCGTTACTGCTAACACATTCGTATATTCTGATTTTTCTATCAATGTAATAAATTCTAACATTTTATCTATTACACTATCAATTGTATCAGCACCTGGTATTGGTGTATTTTCATCTAATTTCCATTTTCTAAAAGTATCTGGATATTTCTCTTCAATTTCATGGTCTTTTAGACCTTCAAATACACCATATGCTCTTTCTTTGATTAGATCAGACATTAATACTTTTGGTTTATTCTCAACTTTTTCAAGTTCTAGATTCTTAAAATTAAAGTCTACAATCTGAGTTTTAATACTGCTCAAACTAACAAAGCAATTAGCATGATCAGGTTCGATAGCTAAGACATGTTTAAAAGTAATGATTGCTTCTTCAAGCTTTCCTTGCCCCTCGAAAGTAACTCCAAGTCCAAACAACGCAGAAGCAAAATTAGGTTTTATGGATAAAGCCATATTATATGAATCTACAGCCTCTTCTAGCTTTCCAAGCCCATGAAGAGATATCCCAAGATTACAATAGGTTTCAGCATGATTTGGCTTTAACAATAATGCCTTATTGTATACCTCTATAGCCTCCTCAAACTTTTTTAGTTCTCGAAGGGCATTACCCATATTGTGATGAGCCTCAGCATAGGTAGGATCAATGTCCACAGCCCTTTTAAAACAATCTAAAGCCTTCTCCAGTTTACTCACACCGCTAAAGGCGGTTCCCATATTGTTGTAAGCTTCAGCATACCTTGGATGTATTTCTATAGCTTGCTGATAACAAGCTATAGCACGCTCCAAATCACCTTTGGTTTTATAGCCGATACCCATATTGTAATGAGCCCTTAAATGAAGGGGGTTTATTTTAATTGCTTTTTTATAGTTTTGAATAGCAGTTTTTAATTTACCTTTTTTTTGCTGGACTATGCCAATATTGCAAAAAGCGTCAGCATAATCAGGTTTAGCTACAAGCGCTTTTTTATAATTTTCTATGGCCAGGTCAAATTGTTCCAATTCTGTATGTGCGCCACCACAAATGTTGTATAATAGCACCGAAGTAGGAAACTTTTTTTGTATTTTACTAGCTTCTATCAAAACATTTTGAAAAAGACCTTGGGTAAATAGGTTGATCAAAGACTCTACTTGGTTCTGTGGTGGCTCTTGGTCGTTGGAAGTCAAATTTATTGCCCTGTCCTACAAAGCTTTTACTTAAAACTACTTTTGTGTTTTTTGGAAGTTTAAATAGTATTCCTTAATAAATCACGTCAATATATAAAGACTTTCCAGCCTTCAGGTGACTTTTCCATACACCAGGGTTTCTCAGAAGAAAGAAGCCAGGGTCCACGATCAATTAAATTATATTAGTGTATTTCATTACAATATTTTTTCTGTTTTTGATGCCCTATCAGCGCATCAGCTCATATATAAAATCTAACAAAATAATGCATAACACCATAAATCACTCATGAATTAATTTTACATTCATTCCCCAGGTAGGCTATTTGCTGCATCCCAAACCTTGCGCATAACCGTTGGTAAATTTGATACAAAAAACTCACTTTTTTTTGTAAACTGCTGATTACCATTCTCTGGAACAGAATGAGCAACCATAACTTTTAATTTTAAATTAAAATGTGTGAATGTATGGCGTACCTCCTCAGAAACTTCCACCCAGTCCGCTGTAAATGGTGGTGAAAAGACAGGTTCTCCTTCTGCCCAATTACTACCCGGCCAACACTGCATACCCCCTAATAATCCAACATCTGGCCTTTTCTCTAAAAACACCGCGCCATCATTTCGGGATGCCACATAAACAAAACCATGCCGAGTAGGTTTCTTTACCTTAGCTACTTTTTTTGGCAATTCCATTTGAGTACCACGATACCGCGCAAGGCAAGAATTATTCCAGGGACATCGATCACAAGTCGGTGATTTGGGCTTACATACTGTGGCGCCCAAATCCATTACTGCCTGTGCATAATCTCCTGGGCGCCTTTCAGGAGTCAGTTTTTTTGCCAAAACTGTAAGCTGCGCCTTAGATTTTGGCAGCGGGATATGCAAATCAAACAACCGAGACATGACCCTCTCCACGTTGCCGTCAATTACAGTTTCGGACTGGTCAAATGCAATCGAAGCTAAAGCGGCGCTGGTATAGGTTCCAATCCCCGGCAAACTTTGTAGTTGGCCACGATCTGGAGGGAATTCGCCGTTAAAATTGGATACTACTTTGCGCGCACATTTTAAAAGATTACGAGCCCTTGCATAATATCCAAGTCCCGCCCAGGCTGCCATTACTTCAGAATCATTGGCGGCAGCTAATTCAAAAACGTTTGGCCATCGTTTAATGAATTTTTGAAAGTAAGCCTTAACCACAGCCACTGTTGTTTGTTGCAGCATAATTTCTGAAAGCCATATCCGGTAAGGATCAGGCACCTCGCCCAATCTTCGGTCGGCGGGCGTAACCCGCCAAGGCAAAATACGTGCGTGATTATCATACCACTTCAATAAAACATTAGCGTTGGGTTGATTTGGCAAGTTATAGTTTACTTTCAGTAAAAGAGGTGGCGCTGGGCGACGCTTCAGTTAAAATACAGTAAATCAGGAAGAGACAGCTAAATCGATGCAAAAAACTCCAAGTCCATATGTAAAACGCCAGTCTGGCTTTCAACGCACGTCTGCTTTAGTCGAACAAAAACTACGAGCAGTTGGCGAATCTCGGGGCTTTGCAATAACTCGCCTGCTAACACATTGGAGCGACATAGTAGGTGCACAGGTTTCAAATGTCTCAATACCAATAAAAGTAAGTTACGCTCAAAAGGGCTTTGGCGCTACTTTAGTTATTTTAACCACAGGGGCCCAAGCTCAAATGCTTGAGATGCAGCTGCCAGTAATACGAGAGAAAGTAAACGCCTGCTATGGCTATAATGCCATTGCCCGAATACGCATCACCCAAACCGCACCGATTGGTTTTTCGGAAGGTCAGTTGCAGTTTAAAACCAGAAAAGTAAAAGACGCAGAGCCAGCCCCTTGTCCAGAAACAGCCATCAAGGTAGCTGCTATCGCAGAAACAATTAAAGATGGTGAACTGAGAGCAGCACTGTCAGATTTTGGCAAAAATATTTTGAAAAATGAAAAGAGGCCATGAAAATGAATAACAAATTTTTAATTGGATTAGTCCTTGTGATAAGCTTGGGTTTTGGGATCTACTTTGTGGCTATACCAAAAACAGCAGAGCAGTTGGGACCCGTTTTTGGAGCCGCTAACGCACAAGTTATCGGTGAGATTGATACGTCAAAAATAAAGGATATGGTACTAGGTGCAAAAGACGCTCCAATAAAGATTGTTGAATATGCCAGCTATACCTGTCCCCACTGTCGTTCGTTTCATCAAGATAGTTTTAAAAATTTAAAAGTAGATTATATTGATACTAACAAAGTGCACTTTACCTATCGGGAAATATATTTTGACCGATATGGTCTTTGGGCTTCAATCATCGCCCGCTGTGGCGGACAGGATAAATTTTTTGCTATTTCAGATCTTCTTTATAGCAAACAGAAAGAATGGACCCAAGGCACCCCAGCTGAAATTGCTGCGAATCTACGACGAATTGGAATAACAGCTGGGCTATCCCAAGACGATGTGCAAGCTTGCTTCACTGACGGACAAAAGGCACAGAATCTAGTTGCCTGGTTTGAAGAAAATTCAAAAAGTGACGAGATCACGTCTACCCCATCTTTTCTAATAAATGGAAAAAAATATGCGAATATGCCATATCTTGAATTTAAACAAATTTTAGATGCACAGTAATTAAGTAAGTCCAAGGTCAGCTAACTTTAGGTCGATCTTGGACCAATCTTCAATCTCTAGCCGGACTGGCAACACCAAAACCTCCGCCCTATAATTTACTGGGACTCGGACAAAATCTTTTTCGGTACAAACAAGCTGCGCATTCAATAACTTTGCCTTAGCAGACATGCGCCGCATCAAGCTGAGCGAAAGTGGTTGGTGATCCGAGAGAGCCTCACGCCCTAGAATATTTACTCCTAAGCCTTCCAAAGTTAGGAAGAACTTTTCTGGGTGAGCAATGCCAGCAAAAGCAAATGCGTTAAGACCTTCCCATCGCATTCCCGTAAGCAAGGGTTTAACCTTAGCGGCGACATGCACTACACCCAAAGGAACGGCCAGTTTTTCCAAAAATTTCTTTTGGTTTTCTTTTGAACCAATCGACAGGCACATATCAGCTCTCTTTAAGCCTGTAAGAATGGGCTCACGCAAAGGTCCCGCTGGAATACAAAACCCATTTCCAAACCCTAAGGAGGCGTCCACAGTTATAATTGAGAAATCTTTATGTACAGTAGGGTCTTGAAATCCATCATCCATTAAAATTACGTCTGGGTTACCCTTCGAGGCAAGCTCGATACCCGCCACACGATTGCTAGCTACTATTATTTGGCAAAAAGCCGCTATCAACAATGGCTCGTCGCCGACTTGATCAGAACTATGGACCAGTGGGTTAACCAATGTAGGTACTTTTAAATTTTTACCATAGCCCCGTGACACCACTACAGCCGTCCATCCTAACTTTTGTAAATGTTCAACCATAGCTATGATTGTTGGGGTTTTTCCAGTTCCACCAGCGTTAACATTACCAATACATATAACAGGAGACTGCGCCCTTATAACATTAGTGGTTTTATTTAATCGTTGTGCAGTAGCCCTACTATAAAGCCAGCCTAATGGTGACAGAAACCATGCCAAAAAACCTGGGCCACTATACCAAAAGCTGGGCGTCCGCATCATTTATTTATTTCTCCAGTTTCATTTTTTGTAGGGTGAATTCTACAAGGCGATCAATTGCCACTGCACCATCTGAAACAACTTGCCAACCCTTAGCAGCCATATTTGCACATTTATCTGGAGCCATAAGAACCACGACCTTAGAACTCAGATCCTGCTCTCTCTCGATCCCTATAATAGCATTTCCCTTCGCCATCCTGATATAAAAATCTTTAAAAAAATTAACCTTTGGTCCATGTATTACAGCACTTCCTAGCGCGGCTGCGATAAGTGGGTTTGGAACCTTTCCATCTGTAAAGCTACCGCCCATGTAAGAGAGTGTCGCCAATCTATACCATAGGCCAGTATCGCTGCTTCCATCAGTTAGGAAGACTTGTGTTGAGTGCTCTGGTTCGCCTTCGACAGAACGTGAATGAGTAGTTAAATTCATTTCAAGCGACATGGCATTGAAGGCAGAGATACTTGATTGGTCCTCAAGATCTAAGATTAAAAGCAAGCGATGGGCATTGCGTTGGGCCTTAATAAAGGCCTCCAGAACCAAACCAATTTCCTGCGGCGGAACCTGATCAGCAAACCATACTGGTCTCGCCGCAAGTAACTCTCCAATGCGATCACGCTCAGCTTCGTCGCATGTTGGAGCAACCACACCACTTAGTAGAGGCCCAAGAACTTCAATTTTATTAGCGTGCAGGCCGAGAGACCTCATGTCTTTTGCCTCTTCAATACTCTCAGTAAAGGCATGGCAGACTGGTCGCAAAACCTGTCGCACAACTGTTTTTCGCCAAATCCAGGGACGTTCAAGCAGATCTCTTATTTTTAGATTAATCAAAACTACAGGATGAGAAAAGTGACGATTTAACTGAAAAAGTGGTGTATTAATACTGTCTTCGGTCCAGAGACATAAATCTGGCATGGTTTCCTTAAGAAAGTCAGATCCCAAACTTGTCCCTGTATTTTGCAAAATAGTCACGTTGCTCTCATGAATGTTGGCAGAGGCAGGCACTGAAATTTTGTATGACAGAGACGGCTCAATGATTTGAGCTCGCATTAGTACTTCTCGCAATGCGTCAACACCAGAGAGGGAGGCTGCGTGAGCCCAGATAGTGGGACTTTTTGAATGCACGTCGTCTGTCAAATGAGCATTTACCTATCTAAAAGATCTATAAACCATTTTTAGACCTCTTCCATTTGTCGTACCACTGAGAATATCTTGGTTGAAGTTTATCTCAACCCCGTCATTAGTCCGGCATGAATTTTGGAATTACTTGCCACTATTCCATTTATTTGACCGACAGGTGAATTAAAAATTATCTCTTGACCAATTTGATTTGTCGCGAGCCCACCAGCCTCGTTTACTATCAAGCAACCAGCAGCCACATCCCATTCCCAGGTTGGGCGCAACGTTAACATACCATCAAAATCACCACTCGCCACAAGACACAGTCTGTATGCAAGTGACGATCTAAAACTACGCTTAAGGCCAGGAAAGCCACCAGGCCAAAATTCATCATTAAAATTGGATTTTGATGATAAAATATCAGCGCCATTTGTATATTGCCTATCACCCACTGAAATTGGACGACCATTCAAAAAGGCACCACCGTTTAATGAAGCAGTAAACATCAAATCTAATATTGGTAGAAAAACCACTGCGGACTGAACCCGCCCTTTCTTTACGATCGCCAGGGAATGTGCCCAGTGCGGCGCGCCCTCAATAAAGGCACGCGTGCCATCAATGGGATCGACAATAAATACATTATCAGTTGATAGTCGGTCACTGGTGTCTTCTGTTTCTTCAGACAACCAACCATATGTTGGCCGTGCCGCTAGCAGCTGATCACGCAGCATAAAATCCACGTCTAGGTCTGCTTGTGTGACGGGGCCAGCGTTATTGGCCTTGTCCCAAATCTGTGGGTCATTCTTAAAATGGCTTTTGGCAATCTCACCTGCCTCGCGGGCAGCATTCTCAATAAGGGTTAAATCATTCACCAGCGATAGCCATGCCAGGGACTAAAAGTGAGGGAACAACGCGTGAGAGATGACGGCGGGCATCATTACCAGGTACGATGCGTAGGAGCATTTCTCGCAAGTTTCCAGCAATTGTGCACTCATTTACTGGGTAACTAATCTCACCATTTTCTACCCAAAACCCAGAGGCCCCACGAGAATAGTCGCCTGTGGTCTCGTTAATAGATGATCCAATCAAAGAGGTGATCAAAAGACCATTCCCCATATTTCTGATTAACTCCTCTTGTGAAAGTTCGCCTTGCGTTAATTCAACGTTGCCAACTCCAGGTGTTGGTGGGCTAGAAGGCCCCCGCATGGCTGATCCTGTGCTAGAAAGTCCCAGCTTTGCGGCCGTAGATAAATCTAGTGTCCACTCTTTTAAAAATCCATCAGATACTATTTGACGTTCCGCCACACTTAGCCCCTCAGCATCAAATGGCCTAGACCCACCAACACGAGGGCGGTCTGGGTTTTCTATCAAGGAAATGCCATCTGGCAAGACAGAGCTATTCATCGCAGTCTGCAGCCAAGATGCGCCACGCGATACTGCGGTTCCATTTGTAGCCGCCAGTAAGTGTCCAATTAATCCGCTTGAAATTCGTTCATCATATATAACGGGGAAGATACCAGTTGGTGGCTTTCGAGCCCCTCTCAATGCAATCGCTCGTACGCCAGCTAAATGACCAATTTCATTTGCACTTCGCAAATCTTCACGAAAAACTCGAGAGTCTCCATCATAATCACGCTCCATGTCAGTGCCTGAGCCAGATATCGCAACGCACGACAAGCCATGGTTAGTGCGTGTATAGCCACCACTGAATCCGTTCGACATACATAGATTAATTCGATGCCTGCTATATCCCGCGCCTGCTGATTGGCATTTTGAAACTCCAACCACTTCAAGAGCGCTAGCCTCAGACTCAAGCGCTAACAGCTTTAGTTCTTCTGCTAAAGGTTCCATAGAGGGATCTGATAATTGAAGCCTTTCAGCGTTCCAATTAGTGCATAATTCGACTTCTGTTGCTTGTCTTATATGAATGTCATCAGGCGCGTGTTGAGCCATCTGAACGGCCCTCATCGCCATTTCCTTGATAGTTGAAGACGATACATCTGAGGCAGAGACACAGGCCTGACGTGCGCCTAAAAAAACGCGCAAACCAATCTCGATGCCTTCAGATCGTTCGGCATGTTCTAATTGGCCATCACGAACTTCTATTGAATGTGAGATACCGTCCACGGCTAATGCATCCGCAGCGGATGCACCGGCAGATTTGGCAGCATCCAACAGCTGCTGACCTAGGTCATCCAAAGATTGTGTCATGAGTTATCCTTTTTTACTTAGCTAATCTGCGAGATACTGTCCTGCAAGTCTAAGTATTCATTTCTGTATATAAGCTCTGTGTTCATCAAACATAATAAAAAAATACAATGGCCATTCTCACAAAAAGGCAGAGCATCCTGACACTCAACCCATTACCGGTTGCAAGGCTATAACGATGTAGATAACGCTAACACAAGCATTTTCAACTATCGAGGTTTGTATTTAAGCTTCTATTTTTAGGTTGAAGTAGCCTGAATAAGAGATCAGTAAAACTAATGACACCCTTGCCTGGCATATCACTGACAGACAGCAAAGACCCCGCTTATGACATTGTTGTAGTTGGTGCTGGACCTGCCGGCTTAATGGCTGCCGAACAGGCCGCGCAAACAGGGTTACGTGTAGCTATAGCTGAAAAGATGCCATCACCCGCACGTAAATTCCTGATGGCAGGGAAATCAGGACTAAATATTACAAAAAAGGAGCCCCAGGCAGTTTTTTTAAGTCGTTTTTATGGGAAAGAAAAATTAAAGCCTATCCTTTCAGAGTTTGGGTCCACAGATGTAATAGGTTTTGCCCATAAGCTAAAACAAGAGGTTTTTACTGGAAGCACAGGCCGTGTATTTCCAACCTCGATGAAGGCCTCACCACTGCTGCGATCATGGTTGAAACGACTTGATTCAATGGGGGTGACCTTATTGAGAAACCATAAGTGGGTTGGACCTGTTGAGAGTTCTAATTATCATCTTTTTGAAGCGTTTGGAAAGCAAATTAGTATTCCCACAAAGGCTCTTATTTTAGCAGTTGGGGGGGCAAGTTGGGCAAAGCTTGGTTCAGATGGGACTTGGGTTGGGCAGTTTAAAGAGGCAAAAATTAACCTAACGCCATTTACACCCTCAAACGCAGGCGTACAGGTTGAATGGTCTAATTATATGAAGCCACATTTTGGTAGCCCATTAAAGAACAGCATACTGAGCGCTGCCGGAATTAAAAGTCGGGGTGAATTTATCATTACCAGTACAGGAATTGAGGGTGGCGCCGTTTATGAACTTGGAAAAGCCATGTATGAGAGCCAAACCGCTCAGATTGATCTGGCCCCACAGATTGAAACTGCCCAGCTACAGGCACTCTTTGAAAACCGGAACCCAAAAGATAGCCTCAGTAATTTCTTAAGAAAATATGTAAAATTAGGCGCTGCCAAGCGCGCCTTAGTATTCGAGCTTAATCAACCAATCAAGCAAAACCCCCAAGATTTAGCAAAGGCAGTGAAAGCAGCCACGATGCCACTTTTGGGTGCCCAACCTATAGACCAGGCCATCTCCACAGGTGGAGGTGTATCCTGGGATAACCTTACGTCCGACCTAATGCTAACTGCGTGCCCGGGAGTGTTTTGTGCTGGAGAAATGATTGACTGGGATGCACCAACCGGTGGCTATTTAATCACAGCCTGCATGGCTACCGGTTGGTGGGCTGGACGAGCTTCAGCAAACTATGTGTCCGCTAATGATCTCTTGTAGGCCTGGCGCCCCCGACATCTTTTAGCATAATTTTTTAGTGTGGTATTAGCTTCTGGAAACTTAGCGTTGATAGCCCAGTTCAAGCAATGCGTCGCCAAAATATCAGCAATCGTAAAGGTATCTCCCATCAGATAATCTCCCTGCAGGCGGTCTTCTAACCGTTTTAAACTCCGCTCAAATTCCCATTTTAGAACTGGTTTCACAGCCTCAACGCGATGGGCTGGCGGGTTTATAAAAGAATTTTTTGCCGCCACCCACAGCAGACTGTCAAATTCTTCCAACAAGAAATTAATGTGTCCATCCATTCTCAGACGATCTAACGACCCTGTCGGAAAGGTAAGTTCGTTATGTAGATCTGACAAAAAATATATAATTGCAATGCTGTCAGTAAAAACTTCACCATCCAGAATTAACGCCGGGACTTTTCCTGTTTTACTGTAAACTTTAGCATCTCGCGATCCAGGCATTCCAGCGATCTGATTATACGGTACGCCAAGTTCTTCCAGGGTCCAAATTACTCGCAGCGTTCGGTTCCTTGTGGATCCTAAGACGGTATACATTTATCTTTTTCCCATCATCGATATCCTAATGAAACATCGTTCAACTTGCGCCATTTGTGGCGCTGTTTGTCCTGCAGAGCGTAACTTCAAATCAGTGTCCAACAGCAATGTAATTACTTTTTCAAGCTGTTCCCTGCTCCACAAATTTATCTGTCGCTGGAGGCGGTCACGCCGTGGACCAAAAACTGGGGGGCGCAAACGGCTTAAACCCTGCGCAATACCTGAGGGGTCACAGACTGCAGTGTGCAGCATCCGAAAATGCCGCAACGCTGAAATACAAAGCCCAGTTGCCGTAACTCCTTGGGCACTAATCTTTTGCAGAATAAGCGGTAGTTCATTATCTTTGAGATCTGCTACCAAACCAATTAAGTCGTCCACCGCCGCCTCGGTAGATTGCGGAGCACACTGCTCAACATCCGTGGCCGTTACGGGACCAACTTGAGACATACAGTACAAGGAAAGCTTTTCAAGATATTGCTGAAAATCGCCAGGATCCAGAGTTTTTGAAAGTTCATAGACTAAAATATGTGCCTCCGAGCTAAAGTCACTCAGCCCCGCCTTTTCTATTGCAGCCTTAACTTCACCCGCAGATGGCGGTTCATCATAAACAGCTAAAGCCCAAGTATTTGGGTGCGTCTCTAAGGCCTTACGAATTTTAGAGGTTGGCTTCATCGCCCCACCAATTATTACCATTTGAGCGTCACCGCGCTGCCAATCACTCAGGGCAGCCAAGATTGTGTCGGCACAATTCTCATTTGCATCCTCAACCAAGACAACACGAGGCCCCGGGAAAAAGCCTACTGCCTTAATGGCGTCATTAAGAGCCGCGATATCACGACGCAGTTCACCACCTTGCAATCGGGTTAGCCGCATCTCCTCTTCTCCATCAGGACCAATTAGGCCCCTGATCAATTCTTGCCGCTTTAACGCCACGCGCATGGCATTAGCCCCATAAATTAAAATTGCCATTTTTTTTGGATCAGGTTTTGAAAAAGCAATTAACGCATCACGAGACGAGAGTTTCATAATTGGCTCAAAATCGAAATGCGGGTTAAAACTTGCTCTGCAAGAATTACCATTAGTCTATCTTGCGCGTCACGTTTTGCCCGCTCCGTTGCTAGCGGCGTCCCTGTTGCGGAGTAAGCAGTAAAAGATTTGGCTGTATTAGTTAGAACCACACCGCCATCTTTATCGTTAAGGGAATATTTTAAAGAACCAAAAAGACTATAGCGCTCAAGCGTTTGTGACGCAGACACAACACCTTTTTCTTCTTTAATGGTGAGTGTATAATTTAGTAGATACCGATTTGAACTATTTTTTCTAAACTGCTTTTCTAAGTTACGGACAAGTTCAAATTCAACCCTATCCTTAGGAGCCTGAACAAAAACTGAAGTATAAAGTTTTTTTGTTTTTGGATTTATACCATGAACTGGGGCATAGCCGCAGCCCACAAGGAAAAACGCTGCAGTAAGAAATTTACGTCGACTATATAACGACATTAATGATGCGCCCAGGTACAATAATAAGCTTCTTTGGTTTAGCACCATCAAGTGCCTTAATTACAGCTTTATTCATTAGCACTAATGCTTCAAGATCCGCCTTTTGTATATCTTTGGAAACGATAACTTCATCGCGTCGTTTGCCATTGATCTGAATTGGGAGGGTCACTTCGTCCTCAACTAACATTTTAGGGTTAACTGTTGGCCAAGGTGCATTTGTAATCAGTCCATCACCACCCTGATGCAGCCAAATGTGCTCAGATAGGTGAGGCGTCATTGGTGACATCAATTGTGCAAGCGTCATAATAGCTTCTCGCTGTGCAGTGAAGCCAGCATTTGACTTGGCTAAAATTGCTGAGAAGCCGTACAGCTTTGCAATTGCCGCATTAAATCCAAAGCTCTCAATTCCAGAAGTGACCTCTTGTATAGCTTTATGCATAGCACGCATCAGGTCTTGATCAGCTGTACCCACCTCTGTTTTATTCATTTTTGA
>ERZ651776.4688-NODE-4688-length-12383-cov-4.640338_pt1 | contig 12383 bp, 11 predicted proteins | sample MGYA00514761_ERZ651776 | MGnify/ENA metagenome assembly ERZ651776 | reverse complement strand
AGACAGGCGCTGCGCCGATGGTTTTGCGCTTGCCCATCCGTTCCGAGAATGACCGGCGGTTCTCGATTTGTTTTCTCTGGGCAACATTGTGACCGACATAGCCCGGCAGGATCTCGAAGAGATAATGGGAGACGTCAAGAATGTGCCATCGACAAAAGCAGAAATTGGACCTCTTGTCGACAGTGACATACCGTATGAGTTTACGGAGTTGTTGGCTGAGCAGGAAAAATTGAAGGCCGAGGACAAATTATCCTCGGCCCTAGCTAAGAATAAAGTTTGTATCCATGTCATCACCGACGAACATCTCCAGAGATTCGACCGGATCCCAACTCACGCGAGGAATCTAGGTTATCGAGCTGTCTTCAACAATTTCGGTGCACCCAATAATTTTCACCTCCTCGAGGTGGACAAAATGCAGCCTCTCCTGCATTTATTCAAGGCTATTTGCGAGAGATTAAATTTGCCCACAGGCAACGTTCGGTTGTGGAGCATCGCCGGCGATGGCAGCATAAATGAGCATATCTCCCCGGAGAGACTCAGGAAAGACCTTGTCGCTTCCTTGTTTGACAAGGCGGTGTACGTCGAGGTAGTCAGTGACCATCATTTGCGGAGAGAGCAGGAGGGAACTGATGTTGTGATTGCTCGACCAGTCACTTCCACTCTTGGAGCAACCGACAATTTGTCCGCAGACAAAGCTGACAGCAATGAGAACGAAAACAATGACGACCAACTCCTTCAATCCATCCCCACGACCTCCCGGACCCTCGTCCTGGTTAAGCAGTTCCACCAACACTCGAATTGTGGGGATAAATACTGCTACGAAAACGACGACGACAACAACAACCCACCTTTACACTTTATAGGTACGCTACTTTTTGATCAAGAAAGAGCCACATTTGAAGACATTCAAAAGGCTGCAAAATTCCTCACAACCCTCCGGGTTGACCACCGAAACGAATTTACCAAGACGGATATGGAGGACATGAAACTCGAGGAATGCACCCTGTCCCACTTGTTTGTATCTACCAGGAAGCAAGGCAAGCTTGTAACGATAAACTCGGAAATGAGCAAAGAAGTAGCGGAAGATCTCCAAACAGGATCGCTGACTGTCATCCAGGCCGCAAGCCAGACGGTTTTTGAGGGATGGGTGCTTGAAAAACCCATCGATCCACCGACGTTAGTGTCTGTGTGGTTAAAACGAGTTGGAGACAATTGTCGTGGCAAAATGCCCCCGTCCCGAAACTTGAGGTTCCATAGGAAGTTTCTCAGAGGGATGATAATTTACGAGATCATCCCAGTTGACTTTGAGACCGCGTCGCTTCTGGCCGACCCCCTGAAGAAAATCCGTATACCCCTGGGGAATGAACCCTCGCATGCTCCAGCCGAGCCGAGCGTACCTCAGCTCTTGAAAATTATTTGTCGCAAATATATGAAGGATGACAGCGAAGTGAATCCTGCGCAACTTGTTCTCTGCGGTCTGCTTGATACTGACCAACAAGCCAGCGTCATTGAGACAGACAAGACTATGAGCGCTTTCAAGATTCCGAAAGAGAAAGTCGTGAACTACGCCAGGATCTGCCAGCGCCTTAGGGAGGAGGAAGGGGCGGGAGAAGAAGTGGCACAAAGTGGGGAGAATAGGCCCCCATACCTCCCCTACCGTGAATTCGGCACCCAGACAGACAATAATGCAGTGTTGCTGGGGATTCCGCCATGGGACACGGAGGAAGGAGAGTTTGTTCAAAAATACTATCTGCGTGTGCTTCCCTACGGAGCAGACACCTTGCTGGGGAAGGGCAATTACATGGGTGTTGAATACAGAAGTATTAATGGCGACGTGGCGGCTATTATCGGGGGGAGTGACCGTCCACAGTGCAGCTGGATCAACATGTCCGAGACCATCATCCGGGCTGTACGGCCTCAAAGCGTGAGCCAAACCTGTCAGTTAGCAAAAGACATCATCGACGACCTCTGCTCCCGGGATCTCAGATGTGATGCTGAAACCCTGCTCCGCAGATTGCGCATAATGTCCGTGAAAAGAGGCCGCGTAAAAAAAGTCTGGGAGTCTGGGGCTATGTCAATCAGCGAAATAAGTCGCGCTAGCTTCACAAAGATGAACGAAAAGGCAACATTTCCCCGCTTTGTTCCGGCTGACGATAGCGATTGTGATGCCAAAGAAGGTGTTGGCCCCCGCTTCAACCTTGAGGCCTGCCAACCTGGTTTCTCCTCAGTTGAGCGTTTGGTGGTAGATCTCATGTCGAAAGACGAGATCAAGCTGTGCGAGGAACTTGACAGAGAGGATAATTTAGCAGGAAGAAGGCCCAGGAGTGTTCCTGTGGAGGTTGTCTTTGTCAACAGAGACAGTGAGGGAAAGATTGATTACGTTGGGGTCCCTGTTTTGACTTACTTGCGCAAGAATGAGGGTGTAGCGGAAGTGAGGAGGAGGGTTTACCAACAGATAGCTAGAAAGGACAGGCAAATCTCCGAAGACAAAGTCAAGCACCCTTTGATCGACACAAAGTGGAGTTGTTGTATCGTCACAGCGGCCAGAGACATGAGAGTTATTACAAATGGAGAAAACGACGACATTGTTCCGGTAGGGGGGGACAAGGAAAAACTCGATTCAATTTCTGATAATGCTGGCATTTGGGATGATGACGACGACAATGACATGGGGGAGGGTGGGGGCACCTCAGATTTATGGAAGGAGCTCAGAAGTTTGGCACCATCCAAGAATAACTTCAACCGTGGGGCAGAGGCTCGTGCTAACTCTCACCTTGGTCGACGGGGCTGGATAAATGGGGGGGAGTGCGGGTTTTCAAATGGCAGCGCCAAGTCTCAGGAGCACATGGGAATTCCTTGCTTGGGGTTCATTGTGCCTTCGAGCGCAGTGAACGAGATGGTTCAATGCCTGGGAGGGAGCTATGTTGGAAGCGGGAGTGTGGAATCTGTGCGGACTGCTTTCAATCTGAGCACGGGGAAAATGAAGGAGGAGGTCGTTGTTGCTGGGACTTCTGCGGGCTATTTAGGAATGGGAGGGAAATGTGGGGCTTTGAAGAGGAAGAGTGCAGCACTGAAAATTGAAAATGTAGGGTAAACAGAAAAGAGAAAAATATTTTTGAGAACTGAAGAACATCACCTCATTATATGCAACACCACTCGTTCTTTGCTACACACAAACGGGGGCAATTTCTTCTTCCACAAAGCAAGTGGGTTTGGGTGTCTACAAATTTTAATCCAGAAATAGTACAGACGAGACGAGAGAACGAAATGAAAAAAGCTGGCGACTGATACAAAATCTACGGTTAAATTAGTTCCAAAAGCCATGGGTGTCCTCCCACTCTCTCTCGCGAGAATAGGAAAAACCATCTAGTCAAAAGGCCCCTTTCATACTCTTCTCATTAGTTAATACAGTCGTTACCTCTCTATTTACTACTATGACCCTTCTTTAACGAATTTTAATTGAGAACTGATCACAAACACACATTTCCCTCTCTCTTTGTCTTCCATCAACTCCCTCTTTGTCCCAATGGAGTTAGTACTGGAGAGACAGTTCCACTCGCTTCCTTTGGCACCTCCCTTCTCCGAATCCATAGATTCGAACACAAAAAGTGTAAAACACAGTCTAACAAACCTGAAAGGTTCACTTCAGCACTCTGAGATCCAATTCCACAACATGCCCATGAAAGTGGATAGAAAGGTGGACTATATCAGGCCGAAATCTGTCGTCAAGCCCCTCGACCCCACCATAATAAACTTTTCTAGAAGGCAAGAGAGCGACATGGAGGAATCAACTCGCCGGCGACAGTTCCAGAAGCACCGCTACAAGCACCTGCGCAACTCAGAGGCAATGACAACGAAATATTGGCTCGACAGCGTTGATTTAAAGGGACACAAGGTCGTTCTTAAAGATCAGGAGAGGAGGGAGCGGGAAAGACGAATAGTTAATGACGCAAATGACATCTTTCGTAAGAAGCCAATCCAAAAGAGGAAACCTAAGGAAGGAAAGACTTTTTATGCTGGCAGCAACCCTGCACACTTAGGGCCGGGTTCGTACGAAACTTATTGTGCATTGACAGAGGAAAATGTGAGTAATTTAAGTGGTGCCGCTTTCCGGGATACCAGAAGAAGAAGCAGCTACGACAATGAGCCGGATAGTGAGGGGCTTCAGAGCGATTTGAACACAAGAAATGTCTTTTCTCGACAGTCATGTGAATCAACCATCTGTCATGAAAGCCGAACATCGAAACACATAAATCCAAGGGTAGTAAGCTTCAGCAGAAGTAAGGCAACCAGGTTCAAACCGAAAGAACTCACAACAGAGAGATTTGTTGAGAAAATGGCAGAGTTGGAAAAGCGACAGGGGGTGGGAGAGGGGGCTATGGACTACACCTGGGGGGTGCTAGACTAAGCAGATTCAGAGCCGCTGTTTGCTGCGCTTGGGAGACATTATAGAACAAATGTAGATGTTTTGGCCTAGAACTTAACTACTTCGCCCGTTTTTTGTTTTATTTCATATTTAAAATTAATAAGCGAACCCCCCCAAAAAGAGGCTTCACTTGGTGGTCTTTGTTGTCTTCGATGTGGTTGTTTCAACAACAATGTTTTCACCCTTTAACCGTAAATGGTCACCATCCTTCGTCATGTGATCAAAATCGGTCGTCTCACCCGCACTTGCCATTTCCGGTTTCACTATTTTGGGAAGTTTTCATTAGAGAAATTGTTGGAAGGTAAAAGTTTCGGGTTGGAGGGGGAATGAACTTACCTTTAACATTGTAATTCCCCTCCTCAGTCAGAACACCCTGCGCAATCCCCCCCCTCAGCATATCCTCGACCTCATCTATGCCTGCAAGCATTTCCTGCACTGAGGCTTTATCCTTCTCTGAGGCATTGGCTAGGAACTGTGTTTTCAGCTCTGTTCGTGACGCTGAGAGGGCAACGGCGTCATTGGGAAAAGCAACATTACGTGCACGCATCAAGCGCTTGTAGCCGTGCAAGACTTGTTGCCGAAGAGATGCCATTGGGGGGGGGGAAAGGAAGAAGAAGATATCAGTGAATGGAGGAGTGTTCCTCACCGATTTCAAAGGAAGTATATATTTTTGTTGTTACAATGCGCGACAAAAAAACACTAGTTTGTGACACAGATAGCAAAATTGAGCCCAAGAATCGAATCAATTAAATTCCAGATGATCCAGATTTTTTCGTGAGAATAAAAAAGCGCTCTTATTTTTCCACCTTAAACATTTTTGGGAATTTAGACTTCTCCGCGGATATAACAGCCGGCAGCTAGTTTTTATCTGACCGGTTCTTTAATCATTCTTCATCTTTCGCCACAGGTTTGCAGTTAACTTCTGTATTTCTGTCGACAAGAGAAGATAGTGGCCCACTTAGTGGTAAGTTTGATACCACAATCTTCCTCAACATGACGTCCTACTCCTCTGTCCCCCCCACTGTCTCTACCACAGAGACTCCAATAATGTTGCAGGCCCCTTCTGATCAAGCTGCCCTTATAATTTCTGCCATTGAGCGGCAGAATGTTGACATTGAATTAGGGGGTCTTCCAGGGAACGCTACATCAGCTGTTTCTGACGAGCAAACTGGAATTTCAATGATGTCAGGTGCTGGTGTAGTCTCAGGTACCAATGTGGAAAACATAGCAGTGACTGTACCGAGCGGCAGCAGCGCTATAGTTGGGGAAGACAGCAGAGGTATAAGTGTACCAACACAATATTCAACCATCACAACGACGACAACAACATCATCACTATCAACGACACATCCCCCTCTTCCCAATGAACCTGGATCCCCAGAACACCATGCCAGCCTTCGTCTTCAACGACAATTGACAAACGATGAGCGCATAACCCAGCGCCTCCGTACTTTTTTTTCTTTCATCACTTGTCTGATAATTCCTAATGCAATTACTCTGGGCGGAGTCCTCATATGGATGCTAATCAGTGCCCGTCGTGATCGTGACAAGGAATGTGACTCTCCTTTGTTGGCCTATGCTTACTTAAGCCTTGGGGTATTTCTTTACTCCCCGCACCACAAATCGGCCAAGAAATTGATTTTTGGCTACGACCGCCTCCGTGACGGTCCCCGAAGGCCTCGTGCAGTGGTCATATTCGATAGAACTTACCAACTCTTTTTCATCATTTATGTTTTTCTTGGTGTCCACTGGACAACGAGCTGTAAGACTTGCCAAGAGACAGCCCCGAGCATATACCTTTCTGCTCTTGTATTCTCAATCGTGCTGGTCACCCTCCTCTTCCTTCTCCTACTTCCTCTGCTCTGCGTGCCGTGCATATTTGTGTGGCTTATGAGGCAGGGATTTTTGTTTGCAGAACCTCCCAGCAAAGGATGCGCCCCGGATGTTATCGAGAAGATGGAGGTTGTTAATTTCGGCGATGAAGTTTTTGATGACGAGGTTAACCCAAGGGAGTGTTGCATCTGCATGGGAGAGTTTACGGGGGAGGAGACTATAGTCAGGACTACGTGTAAGCACATCTTTCACAAGGACTGTGTCGGCAGCTGGCTTAAGAGCAAGCAGTTGTGCCCACTCTGTCGAGAAAACCTCAACGGCGTAAATAATGATCCGCTTACAACGACAACGACGAGGGTAACAACTACAACTACAACCACATCTACTGTAAGTACAGATGTGAACGCAGGAGCACAGAACACTGAAGATCTGATAGTATAGCACGACAGACATGATTGAGATGTGATGTAAACCCTGTGGCAACCTTCAAATAATATGAGTAGGTTTTACCTTTGGATTCGCACATATGAGCGAAATATCATCATACTTTTTAATTGTTCTGCAAAAAATATCTCCATTATACTTAGTACTTTTGCTGTCCTCTGAACAACCAAATTAAATCTCTCAACCTGGTATCAAGACAGGCGTTTCTCGTAGTCAACCAGATGTATTTCCGAAACCTCTCCAAAAATTAGGGTGACGGAGGAGCGGATACAGCTTTCGAACCTGAACGAGACGTGATTACTCCATTCTCGTATTCACAGTAATAACCAGTTGATTCGTGAGGAATTCCCTCAAAGCCAATAGCTCTATCCTTATCCTTGGAGATTAAAGACGCGAACGACTTCTTGTACTCAGAAGGGGGAGAGGACAATACCCACTCCGAATCTGCTACAGAAGACACATCCTTAGAAGAAGACACGCCAATGACCAAGTCACTGATAGACTTTGGAATCTCTACGGGATTAATACGATGAGCGTGTTCCGCTATCAGCTGCGAGGAGCGCGTGCGGTGTGTTGTTGTTAGGGAGTCTGAAAGAATTTTTGCGGGGCGGGGGGTTGCACTTTTGTAAGACCTAAACACAAGCATAACTCACCCTCTTGCACCTCACAACTCCATAGTTCTCCCCGTCACTTATTACCGAAGAATCCCACCTCAAGCGGCCGACGGGAAACCACTGTCCTTCAAACGAAATACCAATCGATCGTTCCTCAACCGTGTCACCACCCTTTCTTAGACGACTGAAATTGTCCCAGCTCACTTTCGGCTTCAGTGGCGTTGGCGCTTTCGGGGTGCTCGAGGAACCAAAGCCAGCGTACAGAGCATGTGTGTGACTGGGGACGCAGGAATGGGGAGCGAGTGCAAATGGCGCTGCAGCCAAAAGGAGACCGAGAAACACGAGAAAAAAAAACTTCATTTGGGTGGTCCGCCGGCCGTTATCGATAAGAATCGTGCTTGGATCTTTGAGGCGTTTGAGGCGTTTAATAAAGACTGGTGTGTTCTTTGGTTTTTGGAGATTAAATTTATTTAATTTGTAATTTACACGATTTTAAGGTGAGATTCTCCAAAAAGAAAGCCCTGTGGCCCACCACAATTTCATCAGACAAGGGGGGAATCCCCACAGAAATTGTGGGAGCGTTCTTTTACCCAAGGATTACATCAGTGGTACCAGCGATGACCTCACTGCAAAAATTGAACTTTCCCATCTTTACTAATCGTGGCTCTATTTTGGTTCTCGCAGATGTCCAACTCAACTCTTCGCGGCTCGGGAATCACGCTGGAAAAGGTTTTGGTACCCTGCGATTCTGAACGTCAGACCAAGATAATCTGCACTCTTGGTCCTGCCTGCTGGTCTGTTGAAACTCTTGGAGAGTTGATCGATGAGGTGCGTACTGCTGCTGCTGCGCTGATTTCGTCCTATGTTTTGTATTCTAATAAAAAAATATCCCGCTTCCAATGAAAAAACCCACCCAAAGGGCATGAATATAGCCCGCTTCAATTTTAGCCATGGAGACCATGAGGCCCACGGAGCCTGCCTGGAGCGACTCCGAGAGGCAGCCGCCAACAAAGTGAAGCACATTGGCGTTTTACTGGACACCAAAGGACCTGAGATTCGCACTGGATTCTTTGCTGGGGGTGTGGACAAGATCGAGCTGCAAAAGGGGTCCAATCTCACGCTGACGACCGATTACAATTTCAAAGGGGACAACACGAAATTAGCGATAAGTTATGACAAGATGGCATCATCCGTCAAAACCGGACAGGTGAGATGATGGAGATTAGACATTACATTGTAGTAGCAGCAGCAGCAGCAACAGCAGCAACAGCAGCAGCAGCAGCAGCAGCAGCGTCGACGTTTAAAATGGAGAGATTTTCACATCAAGAAAGTCTGTCCTCACCTACTGATTTCATTTCGATTTTTTTTCATCCTCAAACGCAGACTATCCTGATCGCAGATGGCTCCTTAGTCCTAACTGTCAAATCGGCATCCGCTTCCACCGGTCTGGTGGAGACTACGGTGGAAAATAACGCCAAAATTGGCGAGCGAAAGAATTGTAACCTTCCGGGAGTAGTGGTGGACCTCCCCACCCTAACAGAGAAAGACGTTGACGACATCCAGAATTTTGGAGTGAAGAATAACGTCGACTTCATCGCTGCTAGCTTTGTGCGAAAGGCAGAAGATGTGAGCAAGATCAGGGAAGTGCTCGGAGAGAATGGGAAGCACATCAAAATCATAGTGAAAATCGAAAATCAAGAGGGTTTGGAGAATTATGACGAGATACTGAAGGTAACAGACGGTGTGATGGTCGCCCGGGGGGATTTGGGTATGGAGATCCCCCCCGAAAAGGTGTTTTTGGCCCAGAAGATGATGATCCGCAAGGCCAACGTCGCCGGCAAGCCCGTGGTCACCGCCACCCAGATGCTCGAATCGATGATATCCAACCCCAGACCTACTCGAGCGGAGTGCAGCGACGTCGCAAACGCAGTTTTGGATGGAACGGACGCGGTCATGCTGAGCGGCGAGACAGCGGGGGGAGAACACCCCATCGCGGCCGTAAAAATCATGGCCAGGACCGCCGTCGAAGCGGAAGGGTCCGTCAACCACAACCACATTTTCGTGGCGGTCCGCAACTCCGTCCTCGAGCACCACTCGATCAACGGCACCACCATGAGCGTCAGTGAATCGATCGCAAGCAGCGCCGTCAAAACGTCCATAGACATCTCGGCAAGTCTCATCATCGTCTGCAGCGAGGGCGGCAACTCCGCCAGGCTCATCGCCAAGTACCGTCCTCCGATGCCGATTCTTTGCCTCACGCCGAGCTACTCCGCTGCGCGCCAGTGCCGCGGCGTGCTGAAAAACGTCGACTCGTTCCGCATGGAGTCCTCCAACGACAGCGAGAACATCCAGATGGTCATCGACAAATTCCTCGCCAAGGGGAGCATCCGGCGCGGAGCCCCCATTGTTATCGTCCATGGAACCGGAGGAGTACTCAGTAGCACCAACCAGGTCAAAGTTATCACTGCCTGAGCGAGGAGGAGAGGAGCACCTGTAGGAGCACCTGTAGGAGCACCTGTAGGAGCTCCTGAGCACCATTAGTTGTTGTACCAAGGGGGGGGGGATCCATAATTTCTTTACCATTATTTTGAGAAGAAGAATAAAGAGCAGAGAAATTCAATATTAGGCTTTTGCATGGAGAGTAGTTGCCGTTCATAATACAAATAATGTTTCACTTTTTAGTTTCTTGAAGTCAATGCGCTTGATATGTGCGGATCGGTGGCACGATGAAGAGCCGCTTTGACGCGGTTGTTACTGCGGATGGCACGTGCACCAGCCTCAGAGCAGCACGGGGGGGATTCCGCCCGGCGGCACCGGCGCCCATGCTCCACCTGCCGCACTGCCCAGTGCCTGCAACAGGCGCGGAATAAAAGCCAGCCTTTTTCGATTGTCTTGAAGAACGACCAACAACCTCTCAACTCTCGGGGCGCACCAACCGCTGCTCCGAGACATTGGGCAAGGCAGATAGGATGGCACGGTTACGCTGTGAGCTCAGAACCGAGGCAAGCGCTTCTGGTCCACACGGAGCGTCCCGCACAACGCCCTTGCCGTTTCCAAATGTTGCCAAAAAAAAAGAAGAGAAGTTGGAATCCTTCTTCACAAACCAGTGTTTTGTTGGGCACCCCGTACCGTCCCGTCCCGTCGCCTGGTACGCGTTCGTTCAGTGACGCCTGCATCATCTGCGTGTGTTCAGGCCTTGATCAAGTCTTACAGATTCTCGCTTACTGCCCCAACCGGCATCGCGGTTGTGGGGGGAGGTCGTCGCCCACCAGCAAGCACCCGGTTGGGCGCTGCCTGCCTGCCTGCCGCAACCACCGTGGGATTGCTTTTTGCCCCCCCGCTAGTCGACCTCTGTTGATGCGGTAGCAGACACACACAACCCTCGACAAAATGGCTGAGTGGACCATGGTTGTCGGCTCATCGATCGGGGGCGCACAAATCCCAAAATCATCGCCAGAGGAGTTGAATAGCTTCTTACAGAAAAAAAGATTCTCGAAAAATATAAGAAAGAACATTCTCATTGAATGAACCTCGCAAAGCTAATTCTCCTCCTCCTCCGCGTCCTCCCCCTCCCCTCCCCCCCAATGACCTCCCTCGACCTCCACCTAACCGCCCTCCTCCCCTACCTCTTCCCCTCCTCCACCTCCCACGCGCGCTCCCGTTTCTTCCTCCTCTCGTCCCTAACCGGCCTATCCTACGCCCTCCTGACCCCTCCCCTCAAGAACCTCCTCTCCCAGTCCCCCTACTTCAACGCGGGGGTCGACCTGCTGTTCTACCTAACCTGCCTCCTCATATTCCGCTCCCACCTCCCCATCCTCAAGGGGGGAAAGTGGGTCCCGAACGAATGGGAGGACCCGACCATCACCTCGTCCAATAGGATAATGGACCCCCAGACGTTCTCCGGCGGATGCGGGAAGGTCCTCGGCTCGCTGCCCCCCCGTCCGGTGGAGGGCGGGTGGGAGATGGCGGAGGTCGGAACGGTGCAGGAGGGGCTGGAGATTGCGGCTCGGATTCGGATGAAGGAGGAGGGAAAAGGGAGCGGGAGGAGGGGAAAGGGGAGGAAGGACGACCGCTCGAAGACGAAGGTACGAGCAGGCTTCCTACCCGACCCAACCCTACCCCGTTTCCACCCCACCGTCGTACCCTCCAACGTCCAGCTCCAGCCCAACGACAACGACAACGACAACGACAACAACCCTCACTCCTCGCACTTCTCCCGTCCGATATACACAAACGTCAAGTACCCCATACCGGCCAACCCGCCCTTCGTTCCTAAGGAGAACCCGACGGCGGTGTACCGCACGACGTTCCACGTTCCCTCCGGCTCCGGCTCTCGCGGCTCCTCCCCAACAACCGGTGGTGGCGTTAAGTACAGACACCACCTCCACTTCAACGGCGTCTCCCCCTGCTTCTACGTCTTCGTAAACACCGTCCGTTGCGGTTACTCCACCGACGGCTGCCTCTCCTCCGAGTTCGACGTGACCCCCTACCTCCTCCCCCCCGGTACCGGTCCGAACCTCCTGGTCGTGGTGGTGCCGAGGTGGTGCCAGGGGACGTACCTCGAGGACCAGGATCACTGGTGGCTGAGCGGGATATATAGGGGGGTGGAGGTGCTGAGCTGGAGGGAGGACGAGCCTGTTATCGAGGACTATCATGTTAGGGCGGAGGAGGGGGGGGAGATTAGGGTTACTGTTAGGGTTAGGTTACCGGTCGGGGGAGACGACGAGCCACGGACCGACGACCACAGACCCAGACGGATCGCCCTGTCCCTATACGCCCCAACCTCCCACAACAACCCCTCCAACAACCCCTCCTTCACCCCCGAATACTTCCGGCTCCTCACAACGACCCCCTCCTCCTCCTCCTCCCCCGCGACAACACCCGCGGCGGCGCGGGTCCTGCAACCGGGCGTCGGGTCCATGGAGTTCGACCCGGCGACGTCGGGACGGAGGCCGGTGCTCGAGCTGGTGTCATCGTGTCTGCCGGGGATGGGTCGTGGTGGAGAGGAGGAGGAGGGCGGGGCGGAGGCGGAGGCGGAGTGGAGGAGGAGAGTGGGGGAGAGGGCG
>ERZ651776.4687-NODE-4687-length-12386-cov-3.277358_pt1 | contig 12386 bp, 16 predicted proteins | sample MGYA00514761_ERZ651776 | MGnify/ENA metagenome assembly ERZ651776 | reverse complement strand
CCACTAAAGCTGGATCTGGCGCTCGTGAGGAATATGACCACATAGTTGCGCCCCAACCTAAGTTTTCATTTAGTAGGCAACCGCCCTTATAGTGAATATCGTCAGCATATCGGTCGACAGTAGAACAAAGCGTAATAATTGCCCTTAGAGCAGGAGGTTGTCTTGCCGCCACTTGGAGTGAGTTGAACCCACCCCAGCTGATCCCCATCATGCCAACAGTGCCACTGCACCAAGGCTGTTCAGTCAGCCAAGTGATAGTTGCCTCGGCATCTTGTAATTCTTGTTCGGTATATTCGTCCTCCATAAGCCCCTGGCTATCGCCGTTGCCACGCATGTCGACACGGATACAGGCATACCCATGCTTAGCAATATAAGGATGTGTAAGGCTGTCTCTGGCCGTGGTTCCATCGCGTTTGCGATAGGGGAGAAACTCCAAGATTGCAGGGACTGGTAAGTCTGAAGCATTGTCTGGCAGCCAAACTCGAGCAGAAAGCCGACAGCCATCTGGCATAATGATTGCCATATCTGGTATTTCAATAATTTTGTTTAAATGAGACATTTTTCGCTCAATTCAGAAATTAAAATTAGGTTTTATCCCAATGCTCTGGGCTTTATTTGTCAAGCAATGCTTTGCTAAGAAATCTAATATGGTTTGGTGGAAACCTATTTTTTAATTGGCTAGTTTGCTTCAGGTAATTGAAGTTAGATGTTTCAAGAAAGTTCAAAAATTCCTATTTGACATACCTTAGTAATTTAATCAGGATACCGTTAGATTAGTGATTCAGGCAGTAAGCTCAGAAGAGGCCAAGAATTAATATAATGTGAGGATTTTGAAATGCAGCAGCCGACGGCGAACAAAAAAACTAAATTTTACGATAATCCAGACGTTGATTCAAAAGCAAATGAGTTGGTTAAGCCTATCGCGTCATTGTGGTTTATAGCTGGCAATATGATTTACATTAACGCAAAGCCGAAAATTGCAATTTCAGGAAATTTATCATGAATTTCAATGTAATCCCGCCAAAGCAAAAGGCCCAAGAAATTTTGCCGACATACTCTGCTAAAGAACTTACAGAAGGTGGTGATCAAGCGAGCATCATATTAGATGATCAGCATTATAAACTTCGGATAACACGATCTGGGAAACTTATACTGACTAAATAATTAATTATTGGTTCTGTTGCATATGGAACCCATTTTAAAAGGTAGCATCATTTTAATTAACAGAAATATGTACCTTATTTCACAATTTTCTGAGATTCTTATTCAGAAGATTTATTAAGGTATTTTTGTCGTGCATCCTAACCAATGATCAGTCTAGAGTAAGTATCTTACCTCTATTGAGGAATTTGGATATGGAAATTTGGCAAGAAACAGCGAAAACAATCGCTGAAAAAATTCAAAGGCATGAGATCTCAGCGGAAGAGGCAACTAAAAGTGCTTTAAGCCGTATGGCGCATGTAAATGCTTCTATAAACGCTGTTGTAGATAATTTTGATGAGGAAGCCTTGTGCGAAGCGCAACTTATTGACAGCAAAATTAATGCGGGAGAGACAGTTGGTAGTTTGGCTGGGGTGCCCGTAACAGTAAAAGTTAATGTTGATCAGATTGGACACGCTACAACTAATGGTTTGCGGTTACAAAAAGATCTGCTTGCTAGTAAAGATAATCCAGTTGTTGCCAACTTAAGAAAGGCTGGGGCCATTATTATTGGCCGCACTAATACCCCAGCATTTTCTCTAAGGTGGTTCACACGTAATTCGCTTCACGGGCATACAAAAAACCCGCTAAATCCAAAAACCACACCTGGCGGGTCGTCTGGTGGTGCTGCTGCCGCGGTTGCTGCAGGTATTGGAGCAATCGGTCATGGTACAGATATAGCTGGCTCTATTAGGTATCCAGCCTACGCTTGTGGGGTTCACGGCTTGCGGCCTTCTTTAGGCAGGGTACCAGCGCATAATTTTTCTGGACCTGACCGATTTATTGGGGCTCAGTTGACTGCAGTTTCTGGGCCTATTGCTCGCTCAATTGGTGATTTGAGGTTGGCCCTGGATGTCATGTCGCAGCCTGACATGCGTGATCCGTGGTATGTTGCCATGCCATTAACAGGTAATGCAGTGCCGAAACGTATAGCTATTTCTACCTCACCTGACGGTTTGGAAGTTGATCCAAAAATTAAAACCGAATTGTTACAGGTCGCCTCTAAAATTGAAGCAGCTGGATGGCAAGTAGAGGAGGTTGATCTTCCACCATTACGTCAAGCAATGGAAAACCAGTTATTTCTTTGGATGGCTGAGATGACATATGGAGTTGGTGGTACTTTGTTGCGTGAACAAGACCCTGACGCGTCAAAAGTATATGAGGGGCTGCTAAACCACAGGAAAAATAGCAAGTTAAATGATGTGATGGACGTTTTACAAACACGGGCGGCTCTGACCCGCAAGTGGAGACTGTTTTTAGAGACATACCCCGTCGTTCTATGCCCAGTATCTGGTAAACTGCCCTTTAAAGACTTGGATGACCTCGGATCACAATCTGAGTTTGATCAAATAGTGGAGGCGCAAATGCTTCAGATTGGATTACCCTTTATGGGCTTGCCATGCCTCAGCGTAACAACTGGGAAGGTTGAAAATAGCCCTATTGGTGTTCAGCTAATATCAAGCCATTTCCGGGAAGATTTATTATTAGATATTGGTGAAATTATAGGACCCAATATCGAAGTTGTATCACCAAAGTTCTGAGTACATTAGACTGACTAATTTGGAGTTCTTTCAAACTATGTGTGAAAACCTTATTGGCCTAGATAAAAATATGAATTTTTATAAGACACTAAATTTTAGCTCTAAATCTGCGAACTAAGATACCAGTCAAAAGGCCAAGAAATACGCCCAACGTGTCTGCTTGGAAATCTTTTATATCACCGAAACGGTTAACGTATGGCTGAATGATTTCAATCGATGCAGCCAAACATAATGCAAATACTGTTATAGGTATCCAGTAGGTACGGCTTGCAACTGTTATCGGGTACACTAAAGCTGCAAACGCAACAAAATGCTGCCACTTGTCTGTTCCCGGTACGTCAATTTTTTCAGGTAGGACAGTAAGTGTCCCAACACAAATGGCTATTGTGAATACAACAGTAAGAAATATGGCACTTCTTATGTCGGGTAATATTAAGAATTTTAAATACTTTGACATCGGTTATGTTTCTAATCAGCTAAAAAGTCATATCATAACACGCGCGAATTTAAATGATATAAAAAGCGGAGGTCTGATGAAACCTAAGCTCAGTACCAAACCTTCCTATTTAATTGAATACTTTACATTTTGACTAATTTTTCAGAGCGTAATAAGTTCTAGGCATCGATTAGAAAGGATATAAAAACATGGATCAGACTTTAAGATCTTCAATTCAAACGAGTACTTTTTACTATTTTTTAATAGTTATGTTTGTAATTACTGTCTCTCAGCTAACCACTATGACAGTAATTATGTTTGCTGATATTTCAGGAAAAGAACATTTAGTGGCGGCATCTGTGATTGGACCAGTCTTAGTTGGAGCATTTGGAATTATACGTATACTCACCAATATGCAATTAATTGTTGGAGAGATGGATGCAGAGATGTTGGCAACAAACTGGGGCAAAGAAATTTCGTCGATCCCGTTTGGTATATTGAAGTTTGTATTTTCTGGAATTTTTGTGGCTGTGGCAATTGTGCAACTCATAACAATCTACTGAAGCTATATTTAAAAACCTGGCTGGTGGCGTGTAAAATATACGCCACTAGCTCACTTATATTCTCCAAAAATAGACCTGCAACTGACGCATGGCGGCAATTCCAATTTGGTTGATGTGGCTGAATCAGTCGTGCGATAAGTTGTCGTTATCATAAAATTGGAGAATGAAATGTTTAGAAAGCTTTTTCGAGGAATGGTTGTATCGCGCCAAGTTTCGGCTGCGGAAACTATTCTAAGTTATTTATCAGACAGTCAATTGGCTGACCTGGGCTACAATCGCGACACATTTGTGGAAACAAACAAAGCTCGACTGATTGCTGAACTTGATGCGGCAAACGCAAGGCTCATTGGCAAACTTGAGGGGGCAACCAAAGCTAATATGAATTTGGTATCGGTAAACCCAAATCTCTTGGGCGCTGTTTGATTATTAATTAACTGTTATGTTTGGAAATCTCAAAAATATTTGAGCGCATTGGTGGGTTAAAATTTCTTTTAAATTCTTCGTAGTGTACCACTAAGTCAATCACAGAAATTTCTTTTTTAGCAAATAAAAACTTAGTGATTGTCCAAGACAGCAGTAATTACCATCTGCAAACAGCAACCATTAGGAAGTTCAGACTTATGCGCCTGACGTGCTGGACGTGCTGTCTCGTCCGGGAACAATAACAACCAATGCGGGTTTACTAAACTACGATCTTTTTTGTCGGCAAAATACATATCCACCTTTACTATGTCTTGTACTGAGCCTCCGGCATCGTTGATTATGTTTTTTAAATATTCAAAGGCTAGAGCAATCTGGACAGACTTATCTGATGAATATTCACCGCTAACTGTGTCCTGGCCTGAAATTGATGAACTTATTAAAACGCCCCGATGCAAGGCTGCAGCTGGGATTGGGTTTTTATGGTGGGGAACATTATTTGGATTTATTGATAAAGGCATCAGGCCCCCCCAGATTGGTGTTGGATAGGATTGCTTAATTCACCCAATGGTTCGATCGAAATACTGATGTTACCCAGTTCTTCGCCTATCAAGAGGCTTTTGTGACCTCTTGGAAATCGGCCAGAACCCTTACCAGTTGTCCCAAATGAAATTATGTCACCCGGTTCTAAGGTGAAATACCGACTAGCTTCAGCGATGCATTCCTCCACACTAAATCGATAGTTCGCTGTATTGTCTTGAGTGAAAACCTCTTCGCCCAAACGTCCAACAACGGCGAGTTCATTTGGGTTTGTGATTGCCGCTCGTGGCGTGATCCAAGGGCCCATTGGGCCAAATGTATCAGTTCCTTTGGATCGAGTGTGGTACACGTAATAAGCGTCGGTATCGTCTGGCCCATTAAGGTTACGCCATTGATAGAACTCAGGTCTTGCCATGTCCTTATCATAAGTGATCGCTATACTATCTTTCTGGAATTTTAATCCATGAGATGTCACGTCATTATGGATCATATAGCCAAATACATAATCCAAAGCGTCTTTTTCAGTGATGTGCTTTGCCTTGCGACCAATGATTGCGCATAGCTCGGGCTCGGGAATAACTGCGCCCCAATTAGGATCAACGATAATTGGTTTCAGGTGGCCCTGGAGTGCCGAAGGAGGTTTTAGAAAGTAATTCGGTACACCGGGGTCTTTGTGTGCTTTCTTCATTAGTTCTTTGTTGTTAAATGCAACTCCAAGAATTTTGGACGGATTAGGTATAGGTGGAGCCCAATCTTCTGGATAGAAGCCCTCGAAACTGTCAGCTGTCGGAATTAATTCTGATAACAAGTTGGGCTTTTGATCTGCCTCAATTATTAACTCCAAGAGAGATGAAAAATCTGGGTGATTTCCCATTGCACAAACATCTTTGAGTAGACGAGCCCGGCCGTCTGAAGCCTGAACGATTGGTGTCAACTTGCCCTTCTGGTAAATAGTTCCAAATTTCATCTCTGTTAAACCTCCGCCAAGTAATCTTCTAACGTCACAGGCGATGCCTCCATCGTTGGTGGTTCAATTGTCACAGCCTCGAACGGGGTTGCCTCATAAAACCATTTTTTAGGTGCAGGAAAGCCCCACAATTGTGATCTCCTTGTATCTGAGAGGTCCCATCTTTTAGGAGCATGATTTATATCTATATAATTATAATGGCTGGTAAAAATCTCTATTCGGTGGCCATCTGGGTCACGAAAATAGATAAAAAAAGCATTTCCTATACCATGCCGTCCGGGAGCTCTGTCCATTGAGCCAGCCAGACCTAGAGAGGCCATTACATCTGCAGCATGGATAACGTTTGCTATTTCAGCAGTATGAAATGCGAAATGGTGCAATTGTGGTCCAGCTCCATTAGAAAAAACAACATCTTGAGTGTTATTTTTCCGTTTTAACCAGATACCCCACATTTCATCAGTCCCATCTGCTGCTGTATACTCAGAAAGTCTGAAGCCCAATTCTGAATACCAATCATAGGCCCCAGCAACGTTAGGTGTTGCGATCTGTATATGATCAAAAAATGCTAATTTGCCCCCAGCATGATGGTGAAAATCCTGCATTCGGCAGGTGGACTGTTCCATCTCTGAACAGAATTCAAGTGGCACGCCAACCCCATCGGTAATCTTGAGGGTACGCCCTTGAAAGGGTCTATCTTCAAAGCTAACGGTATCACCTCTCTCAGAAAAATAATCGTAGGCTGTCTGCAAGTCCTCATCAGTTTGGACTCTGTAGCCAACACTTTGACATGCTGGTGTGCTGGTAGAAGGTGTCCTGTGGAATACCAATGAGTGATGCGACGTTTCTTCAATTGCTCGAAGGTAGAGGCTGTCAGAATCTCTGAACGTAACTTCCAACCCGAGCCCCGTTTCATAAAAATGTTGAGACGCGTCGAGGTCAACACTGGTCAGAACGATATGACTGATGCGCGTAATGTTGAAAGCTGGTGTAAAATTTGGTTTAATAAGGGCCATTAGGTTCCTCAATATTATAAGTGCATACGGCGATATGGTCTACCTATTTTGACGAGTTTAGTAGCCCATGTTAAGAAGTAAACTTTTGTTTAATAGTTTGAATGTTGTTATAAATTTAACTTAAATCGAATGGGTGTCCGTCACGTGGTCAGATTAGTCTTTGATTTTTGATCAAAATTAAAAAATGTTTAACCTAAGTAAGGTTTGTTAACTATTATGTAAGTAATGGAGGTGTAGAAATGGCAACGAATAAGAACAATGACCGCACAAAGAAACCTAACTTTTTATTTATAATAACGGACCAGCAGCGGGCAGATTGGCTCGGTTGTATGGGACACCCAGTTGTGCGTACGCCAAATATTGACTCTATTGCATTGCAGGGCACGGCGTTTGAAGATTTTCATGTCGCTCTGCCTGTTTGTATGCCTAACCGGGCATCATTAATGACTGGACGGATGCCAAGTGTAAATGGCCTGCGCTATAATGGATGTGCGCTTTCACGAAAGGCCAACACTTTTGTTGATGTATTGAGCGTTGGTGGATACCGCACCGCCAGTATTGGCAAAAGCCATTTGCAACCATTCACAGGCAAGGAACCGGTTGGACAAGAAAAAGACACTATTGAGCGACTTATTCCGGAGGCATGGAAATCAGAAGGTAAACCCTATTTGTCCGAAGAACCCTCAAGCTTTAAAGACGCTGAAGAAACAGAATTTGAAACACCGTATTATGGCTTTCAACACGTAGATATGGTGACGGGCCACGGGTATGACTGTGGAGGCCACTATGGACAGTGGTTTCGGAAAACATACCCAAACTGGAAAGATCTGCATGACCGTAAAAATGAATTACCACATAATTACTCTTGCCCCCAAGCTTTTAGAACAGCAGTCCCAGAGGAGGCCTATCCGACCACTTGGATAGGCGATCGGGCTGTTAATTACATAAACGAGAGTGCCTCTCACGACGAACCTTTTTTTGCCTTTGTTTCTTTCCCTGACCCTCACCATCCGTTCAACCCTCCAGGTAAATACTGGGATATGTACTCGCCTGATGAATTTTCGGTAGACCTGCCTTATGCCGCCCATAAAAACCCAACGCCTCCAATGGAAGACGTCACACGTTTATGGGAGGCAGGTGAGGCGGGCAGTATTCCTACGTTTGCGTTTAGGGCCAGTGACGAGCATGTCAAGGAAGCTAAGGCTCTAACGGCGGGCATGATCACGATGATAGACGATCAGGTTGGACGACTACTTCAGTCTTTGAAAGATAGCGGACAATACGAAAATACAGTCATCGTTTTCACATCTGACCATGGTGATTATCTTGGAGACTTCAATATGATGTTAAAGGGCCCCCTAAAATTGGGATCAATCACTCGCGTTCCAATGATTTGGTCGGATCCTTCTTCCCGGACTGCAGTACGCACAGATACAATGGGTTCAACTATTGATTTATCTGCCAGCATTTTAGATCGGGCGGGGCTTGCACCATATAATGGCATGCAGGGGCGAAGCTTTTTAGAAAGCCTGTCGGGTAATAAACCTCATCGTGATGAGGTATTAATCGAATTTAATAACCAAGGACCGCGTATGGGCATGACGACAGTTCCTCGGGTTCGTACGCTTCGCTCAAAAACTTGGCGGTTGTCAGTCTACGCAGGTGAGGATTGGGGTGAGTTATATAACTTGCAGAAAGATCCCAATGAAACGCATAATCTTTGGGATGAACCTAACGCTAGAGAGGCAAAGCTGGCGATGTCACTTCGGTTAGTAGAACATTTAGCCCAACAAACAGACTCCAGCCCCAAATCAAACCGTTTGGCTTAATACAATTTAGCGTCAAAACTAAATCCTGACGTATATTACTAAAAGCGTTACCCGTATTTAACTTTAGTCATTTGGCACATTGAAATTGATCTAATTCTTACTTGGATGCGTATTAATAACATGAATAGAAAAATTATTTTAAGGCGGGCAAGGCAGTTCGCCGTAACAGTGGGACTTAGCATGGGTTTGAACTTGTTAACCAACGTAGTAGTTGCAGACATTCCTTATTTTGAATTTCCTTCTATTGATGGAGGCTATCTTGACACGCAAGAGTGGCGAGGCAGACCATATTTGGTGGTAAATACAGCATCTAGGTGTGGATTTACTGGTCAATACGCAGACATGCAAAAACTCTTTAATAAGTATCGAGACAAAGGTTTTATCTTACTTGCTATTCCTTCAGACGACTTTAACCAGGAACTTAGTACTGATGCTGAGGTAAAAGATTTCTGTGAGTTAAATTATGAATTAGATATGCCCATGACTTCACGGCTTTCAATTCGAGGTAGTGAGGCGCATCCTTTTTATAACGCCGTTAAGTCTGAGGGTGGCTTTGTGCCGGTGTGGAATTTCAGCAAAGTTTTGATTGGTGTTGACGGAAAGCTGCTCGGAACATGGGGCCCATTAACAAGTCCAATGTCTCCCAAGATTACAAAGTTATTAGAAGCTACTCTCGCGGTTTCTTCCAAAATAGAAGATACTTATTAACTTTTTTTAGCAGTTTGTATTTATTAAACTTTTCTCGATACCAGATATTTTACGTGGTTAGCTGTCGTGACGTAAAGTGAATATATTGTATAAAGTTATTTTCAATGTAACATTTAAACTTTAAATAAAGTTTCAAACCTCACACATTGAGTAAGGTTTTTAGCGATAGGTACATTTAAAAAAAATTGGAAGGATCAAAATATGTCAATGCACGCAAAACTTAATGTGACAATGATTAATAGAGATACAAATGCTTATAAAGAACTACTTCACGAAGACTGTGTATTCGTTTTTCATAAAAGTGGTAACGAATTTGGTAAAACAGAATGGATGTCCATGGTAGAGGGCATGATGGCTAACGAAAAGTTTGTTAACGAGTCCTCTCGCTGTGTTTATGAAAATGACGATATTATGGTTAGTCATGACTTTATGTCATATCCTGACGGCTCCAGAGAAGCAGTTATGGGTGTTGCTAAGCTCAAAGATGGCAAGATTATTCGCTTTGAAACCGGCGCAACTTTGCTAGATTAAGGATATATAAAATGCCATCTATTGAAATTAAAAACTTTGTAAAAGATGCAGATGAAGTTGCTACTCCAAATAATGCGCGGGTAGAAACAGTGAATGTTGCTGGGCAACGTGTTATGAAACTTACTGTGCAGCCTGGTTGGAAATGGTCTAAAGACATTAAACCAATGGTTGGAACAGAAAGCTGTCAGGCAAAGCACCTTGGTGTAATTGTGGAGGGTACCATCACATGTCGGCATGACGATGGAGCTGAGCAAACGTACTCTGCGGGCGATGCATATGCCATAGACCCGGGTCACGACGCGTGGGTAGTAGGCGACACAAAGGCTGTAGCGTACGAATTTCATGGGGCGTGGGGCGATAAGCACTAAATATCTCAACCAATTATAGGCTTGATGCTGAGGGTGTAGTTTTACTTTGCCCTCAGCTATTTTGCAGTTCTTTTTAACTGAACTATTCTAAAATTTTTATGATACCAAAAGCCTGCCCTGGAAGTTATAAAATCAAACTTTTTTTACTATAAACATGGCGTCTTTGGATAAAAGTGAATGTTGAACTATCTCCGTTGGTCCAAACATCGAAATACATTTACTTAGAGTTTTTCTTTCACTTGCGTAAAAGATACTGCCTTTTGAAATAAAAGAAAATTTTGAAATTTGTAGATTGAATATCATCAATTTACGGGTTTGTTTCCAGCAATGATCTAAGCACCCAAAAACATAGTCTTCCCATTGCTGCACATTACTTGTCATAGCTAAGTTATAGGTGCCCGACATAACACAATAGTCAACTTTCTTATGTGGAGATTTCCGAACTTTGAAATCTGCCCATTTATAATCAATATTTTTACTACAGTGGCTGATTAGTTGGTCAGAGATATCATATCCAAAATATTTAAGCTTTTTGGTATCAATATTATATTTGATATACTCGGCTAGTGCACCATATCCGCAGCCCACATCAGCGATTGATTTTTCTCTTATATTACTATGATCAAGAATTGTTTTTAGTAAAAGCTGGAACCTAAGGTTTTGTCGTTCACTACCAACCCAATGCACACCTTCAGGCATTGCTCCGTGTTGTAGAAATTGATTTTCGTAAGCCGCCTTTGAAAGTCTATCGAAATTTTTATCTCTAGAAGTCATCGGCGTTTATCCTACTCGGTTTTGTGACGAGGGCATATTTGATTTGAATGATACTCATTAAAGTGTGACATTGTATCGATAACAAATCGATAAAATAAACATTAATTACTGTTTGTGTTAGGCATAAAAAATGAAATTTATTTTTATTGTTATTTTAATTTTAACTAACTTTTTAACTTATAAGTTTCATAGCGATATAAATGGTTACCTATCAAATATATCATTTAAACAATTTCGTCCTGGTAAAGCGGATCCAATCGTCGCTGAGGTAGAGCTAACTACAACCTGTGGCCTTATGACTGAAGCATATGTTGTCGTTGATTTGGTTACAAATAAATCGGTGCCATTTAAATTCCGTAGAACTAATATTAAAACAGTAGAAGGAAATATGCTTCAGGTGCAGCTCAATAAGAAATTTTCTTCTGTATCCGTGGATTTTGCACCACAACCTGCTAAGAAGAAAGTTAGAATGAACCTAGCTTGTGAAAATAACAGCAATTTAAAGGATACCTTCAAGTCAATTAACAATACATTTAATAACTAAACCCAAGAATTTCGCAGAACGCTATGTCAGTCATGGTCTTTAGCTGCGCATTTACTATCTCAGTCCACTTTTCGGTTCCAAAAGCGTCAATAAACTCACCATCAACTTTTTGTAGGGTAGACCGGCACTCACCATAGCTTCCTGGTTTGATCGCAGGACCTGAACCGTGGCATTTAAGAAGCGTATTCCCTAAATATTTTTGGTCAGTGTCTTGGTAGATTATTGATGTTCCTGTTACAGTGCGACCTGTAGTATTTTTTACCTGTAACGATATCACATAGTTGGCTATCGACCCTTTGGTATCGCTATCAAACTCAAGGCTTACACTGCATGGGACTGGTTCCGCCTGCGCCTGCGCCGAGCTTGATAGTGCAAGCAGTGGTAAAGCTGCCAAGAAACTTAATAATAAATAATGGTTTGACCAGATTTTCATAAAAACTTTCCTAACACTAACATTTTCTGTTAATCATATCGAGAGCCTCGCGGCAGGAACATAAGCCTGTCTTTATAGTTTGTCAGAATCGAAAGCAAACAGTCTAACTGCGCCAATCTCTTTTGGGCCCACTATCCAGATGTACAAAGCTAGAGTAATGGCCAACTCCCCCGTTAGTAATAACTCGCGCCACCTTTGCAATTTGGGTTGGTGATTTACTAGGTATTGAAAAGTCGATTGCTTTACCAAGTATATGCAAAGAATTTTTTGCGACCCTGTTACTTCGTGCCCGCAGGTAATTATTTGTTTTTTGCGAACGAAATCCTGAGTGAATATTAACCTGAAGAAAACTTTGTGCATCTGCAAATTGGCCACAGACATTAAAAAAATCACAGAGAATATTTTCATCAAGATCCTTAACTTGGTTCATCCTCCAATCACGCAATAGATAGTTTATTTTTTTCAATGCATATGGTGACAGTTTTTGTCCTGCTTTTAGTTTCAAACGCAATGCTTCTT
>ERZ651776.4686-NODE-4686-length-12389-cov-11.936972_pt1 | contig 12389 bp, 10 predicted proteins | sample MGYA00514761_ERZ651776 | MGnify/ENA metagenome assembly ERZ651776 | reverse complement strand
AGAGCACCTCACTACGGATGAGGAGGTTTGGGGTTCGAATCCCTACACGGTCACGAAGAAGCCTGTAAATCCTTGATTTGCAGGCTTTTTCTTTGGGTTGAACGAAAAAAAAATCCACACCCAAGTGGATGTGGATTTTTTCAATCTTGGCTGGTTTGTTCAGAGTATAAGCTCCAGAGCTTCACAAGTGTTTGCTTGGAAATTGACGATGCCACTCCAAACAATAACGCCCGCATCGTCTACCACTTCATATTCCGCAGCATAGGAGGTGACTGAACCAAGATCCCTAGTAACCGTAATCGACGCATCCTGGTCACAATCGGGTGCGCCAGTCCAATACACGTCAACTGCCTGGGAACCTACCAACTCGCCATCTACATAAAATGAATAAGCTGTAGCGAATTCTGCCTTTTCGGTTGCAACTTCTTCGCCATACCAAAAGACAATCTTGCCTTCGAATGTGCAAGAACCATCATTTGTATCTGCTTCAGAATTCCAGTTGACCGCGTTTTGATCAGTGCAACCTTCCGTTTTACAACCTGTGATTAGAATAATGACAGCTGTCATTAATGAAAGAATAAGTGTTCTCATTTTTAAAATTTTTAAAAGCAATGATACAAAATAATATGCTTCATCTTTTTCCGAACCCTGTTACCAATGAATTGTCGATCGACCTTTCGAAATGGGAGGGGGCGTTTTCGGTGCTGCTCACCAATGCTCTGGGGCAGGTTGTTTGGGAGCAACCAGTCCGAGGCATCGCAACCATCGACGTTTCGGCCTTTACACGTTGCTTCTATGCGGTCGAGGTACGGGGTCTTACGACGCGCGAGCGTCGAATGGTTATCCTGAGGTAGTCCTCTCGATCTGATATAAGAGATCCATACAACGGTAGCTCTTGACTATCGCATTGATTCTGAGCCTGGCCATACTTCGCAGCCGAAGCTGTAGCTTTGCGCCCGCGAACAAAATGCGTCATAAGCAGGCCCCACCATGAAAAGAGTCAACGAGTTTAAGAGAATGTTCGACGTGGAAGGTGTGATTGAATTGGCGCCCTTAAAAAAGAAGTACCGTTCCTTGGTCAAAGAATGGCATCCCGATAAGTTTCCTGATGGGGGTGATCAAGCCGAGCAGGCCGAGGCGATGAGCCGTCGAATTATTGAAGGATATCACTTTTTGGTGAGCATGGCCCCTGCAACACTGGAGGCCCAGAAGGAGGCGTACTTGGAACTCACGACCAAATCCGCCATCATAGATTTGACGCACAAGGGACTGCTTTTGGAAATCACCTTTTTGAATGGCGATGCCCACGAATATTTTGGCGTCAATCGCCAACTATTTACCAAGCTCTTGAATGCGGACAACCAATATCGCTTTGCGAAACGTAAGGTTTTCAATTCCTTTCCACACCGTAAATCGAAGAGCGGAACGCAGGATTCGGACACTTCCACATCCTAAGGAGTTCCTCGCAAAGTTCCTGCGAGCAAAATTGTCGCCGGGGTGGTCTTTTCATGGTTTTTTCGATTTAGTTCGTTGATTACGACAAAATCAACGCTTCGGAAATGAGTCGATTGAACTCATCGCTGCCACGTTTCGATACCTCATCCACCAGGACGGTCAACTCGCTGTATCAACGCCCGCCTATTCGTTTTTCGACGGAGCCGTCCGAATAAATGAAGAGCCTCAACTCTCCAGCAACAGGCTTGGATTTTCGGCCCAACAAGTCAACAACCGAGACCAATTTGCGTGGAATCGATTCAGACACGGCATGTTCGCTTAATGGGTTTTCACATAGCTGCATGAAGAACAACCAAGCTTCCAAGCTCGCATTGATGTCCATGTTTCCATACGCACCGGGCCAGTCGTGTCCTCCGCCTTGGACGGTGTAGAGCCTGACTTCAGAACAACCGCCATCTGGATCGCCATAGTGCACAGCATCCACTTCGCTGCCATCATTGGGGTCTACATCTTCAAATGAGTAGGCATCTTCCTGCACCAGTCCATAGAGGTTGACAAAAAAGTCGATGGTCGCGGGGATGCTCGGATAAGCCCCCCACCCGTCATTGTTATTGGGGTCGCCATTGTAATAGGTGACGTTGTCGTTCGTGCCGTGAATTTCCAAAATGGGCACTTCAGCCGATGGGGAGCAGTTGTCCATGATATCTTGCATGATCATCCCTGCAATTGGAGCGACACCTCTGAAATTTTCTGAAGCCTCACAAGCCAATAAATAGCAGAAATCTCCGCCATTGGACATGCCCGTGCAGTAGACCTCATCGGCTAAAATGCCGTGGTTCTCCTCAAAGTATTCGGTTAAGGTGTTTAAGTAAGCCACATCGTCCACTGTTTCGTTGTTCTGAAAGTCGTACCCGACATTCCAAAACGCATTCCCGAACGAATCATCGATGCCCTGGGGATAGCAGACGGCGAATCCAAATTGATCTGCAAGCGCATTGAATCCGGAATAATTCATAATGCCTTGGGCACTGCCTGAGTATCCGTGGCAGACGTAGACCAGCGGACAATAGGGAAGCGCCGAAGCTGGACGGTAAAAAATATAGTCTCGCTCATAGCCTCCTTCATTGAGGGTGCCGTACTCCAAGACAGCGATGTTCACTGTCTGGCTGTTGTTGTCAAGGTTGCTGTCAACGCTCCCATTCACTGAAACAAGGGTTACTTGGAGCTCCAGTGAGCCCATGGCATCGACGGTAAGTTCATCGGGATGCACAAACGAGTAATTTTCTCCAGCCTGCAGCGCTAGGTCAGTGAAAGAGGCAACAAATTCATCCCCTCCAATGGTCCATGACACGTCCACGCTCGTGATTTCTTCCAACCCCGTGTTGGCGATGGTACCCGATATCTGGATCACGTCGCCCAAACTGGCTGCGGCGGGCACATCAATTCCATTCAAAGCAGCATCGAGTCCAGCGGGCTCAAATACCACAACATCATCAATCGCCAATCCATAAACCCACCCGCCGTCGTCATTGTATCGAAAAGCAACGAGAACGTCGGACAGACCGAGCAACGAATTCAATGAAACGGTGTTGGATTCCCATGTGCCATCATCTGAACCGACTAATTCTTCAAGTACTTCCCAGCTATCTCCTCCGTCTAAGGAGTATTCAATGAATGCCTGCTCTGTATCGCCCTCAAATGTCCCTCCATCATAGTAGATGTCAAATTGGAGCAATGCGGCTTCCGACGCGCTCAAATCCAATGGTGGCAAAATCAAATAATCTGCACTTTTATTGCAATCGCATGCATCATCATTTGTGGCGATGAAGTTTCCATGCGGGCCAATGCTCCACCAATCACTTTCGAGTATGGTGTTTGTGCCCAATAGCCACCCTCCGTCGTTGGCAAGGGTCTGTTGCGACCACCCACTGGCGAGAGTAGACGACTCGAAGTCCTCTGCAAGCAATATGTTTTGGCCGCGGGAGATCAGCGTGAGAAAAACAAAGGCAACAAGGATGGGCAGACGTTTCATGATAGGGAATGTGGCAAAGACCGAATCTAAATTATTCAGGATTGAATCCGTGCCAGAAAGAAAGATTTTGACACTGTTATGACCGATGGACTCCATTCAATCCCGGTGATGGTGACACCGTCCGGAAGGGTCTTTTGTAGAGTTGCGACATCGCCGGCCTGACGACTTTGAGATCCCTGTGCATTGTTGACTGATGCCCGAAGGATTCTGTGAATTTTGAGAAGAGGTCGGTTGATTTTCCGCGGGAGTCCATGCCTTTGTTGATGCCGCCTTCCATTGGCTTAAATCAGCCAGCACTTCAATGCGAGCCTCAGTAGCATCAGGTAAAGCGGGAAATAAGTCTATGTCTAAACGTCTTTCCAGTTCGTCTACACTCATCGCATACACTTGTAGGTCTCCTGACAGCTTTTCCGCATTGGGCATTAAAAAGGCGATCGCGCTTGTGTCGGGGGACGTTCTCAACACGGCTTTCCAACAAGCTGTTGCCACCCGGATTCCATCAGGTAACCAAGCGCGGGTCTCAGGTGAAGGACCAGTGGTAACATGAACAACCCCGTATTGGAGGGCCCATCCTCGAACGTCTTCTTCGAGTTTTCGCCAAACACCTCGATTCAAGGCAGGAGTTTGGGGAAACATGTTGGTCATTAAAAAAGATTGCGACATCTCGTTTTGCGAAGATTTCGAATCTGCAGCTGGTTTCAGGTGTCCGCGATCGTATCCCGAGCCTCTATACGATCCTGCGTTTGCACTTCGTTTTGTCCGAAAGTCGGTTCGGAAATCATCCGTTCGCTTTGCGACACCGGCTGTTTCGCGAGCGTTGAGTTCATAATGCACCCAGAAGGCTGTGCGCGAATCCAAATCGAAATCAACCCGATAGCTCGGATTGATAAGGTACATGCCTTCATTGAAAGGTTCGAACGTTGCTTCCTGCGCAGCAAGGAGGTTCAGGTAAAAACCGAATCCAAATAGCCAGAGCAGGTTCCTTCCATTCATGGATGAAAAATAGCCATTTATTTCAACTTTGAACTTCGTCGCTGCCAGCGCGCTTCTTGCCAAATTTTTCGGGCCTTGGTGTCGAGAAATGTCCAGGCGAGTATGCGAGACGATTTATTGCCTGTGGCCAACGGTAGCTCTTCAATTTTCGTTGCACCGGCTTGTTGAAGTGCAGCGAGCAAGCTGGGGACGTGATCCGCCTGAGCTACGAGGGATGTAAACCAAAATACCTGCCTGCTCCATTGGATACTTTCCTCGATCATGTTCAGGATGAAGGCAACTTCTCCTCCGGGATAGATTAATTCGGCCTCGATGCCCGCAAAGTTGAGGGTGAGGTTGCCCTGCGGCTTGCGCTTTTCGACGTGACGAAGTTTGCGGCGGGCAGCGGCCTGAGCCGCTTCGAGAGAGTCGTGAAAAGGCGGATTGCATAAGGTGAAATCTATGAATTCGCCGGCTTGTATGATGTTCTTAAAAATGGATGTGGAGTGCGATTGCAGGCGGCAAGTAATGTGGCGTGCTGCATGGGGGTTCGCTGCCAAAATCCGCTGAGCGGAGGAGATGGACGCGGGTGCGACATCTGTGCCGATGAAGGACCAACCATATTCGACTGTGCCGATCAAAGGATACACTAAACTCGCGCCTGTGCCGATATCCAGTCCAACGATTTGCGGACCCTTGGGAATGTGCCCCCGATTTTCTTCGGAGATGAGGTCGGCTATCGTATGAAGGGCATCCGCGCGACCGGGGATTGCGGGGCAGAGGTTGTCGTTGGGAAACTCCCAAGAGGAGATTCCATAATGGTGATCCATGAGGGCCTGGTTGAGCCGTTTGACTGCTCCTGGATGGCTAAAGTCTAGTGTTTTACCACCGCCGGGCTTATCGCGAATGTATGCTGCTAATTCGGGTAAGCACTTGGTCAGAGCCTGCAAGTCGTAAGGTGCAAGATTGCGGTTGCGTGGATGCAGGTTTTTGCTCATGATGGAAGCGAAGGTCAAGACTTGTCTGCTGCGTGACTTAGCGTTCCTTCTGAACGAGGTAGTACATGCAGGTTGTGACAAAATTTCGGAAATAAGGAATTCGGGCAATCAGACCAAATTGCACCCGCGGCTTCAAATTGAACTTGAACTTGTAGATTGGGTTGATGAGGTAGAAGGTACGCGAATTGATGGAGTACTTGTTCTTCCTGAGCAACCGTTCAAAACGCTCAATGGATATTCCAGTTTCTTTGATTTCCAAAATATCTTCGATTGCCTTTGGCTTTTCTCGAAAAGCGCTTAAAATTCCTCGGTAGAGTGGAACAGGAAGAAGATGAAAGTAAGGGGTCTTGCTTAACCATTTATGGGCTAGAACCTGCTGATGCCCGCCGAAAGGCATTTGCCACGGAGGAAACCCGAAAAATATGCTTCCTCCGGGCTTGAGAAAATCATGCATTCTTTTCAGAATGGCATCTTGGTCGTGGATGTGCTCAATAACATCTTTGAGAATGATCAGATCGAAAAGGCCATCCAAATCGCTTTCCATGTCGATGTCATAGATGTTTTTATTCATCACAACAGCTCGGCCAGAAGTGATTTCTTCTCTAAGTGTTTGCCTGGCTCGTTTTGCTTTCCCCTCCGATAATTCGATTCCAACTCCTTGACAACCTCGGTCCAAAAATGCTTTGAGCACGCCGCCTTCTCCGCAGCCAATCTCCATAACCCTCAGACCCGGTTCGATGGATAAGGTTTTTTCAATAAATGGAATGAGGTATTCTGATGCATTGGTTCTTTGATGAACAACATAAACATCGCGATTCTTGTGGAATTCAAAAGCCATCGTTCAAGTATTTAATGTATACGAGGCGCTAATTGGTGGCGCTTATTGAATTCTGGGGGTTCGGTTAGCATGGAGATAGACTGCGTCGAGAAAAAATTGCCCGACGGGCTCAACGAGCGCCTGACCTTCGCCTGATCGTTCAGGGTGATATTGAACACCAATGTAGCATGGGAAGGCAATGGTGTCTCGCCTTCTTACGGCTTCGATTAATCCGTCTGGAGCGACAGCCCAGCTCATCAACCCAGGTGCCAATGCGTTGATTCCTTGATGGTGATGGGATGTAACCTGAGAGGCTGTTGGGGTTTTGACTCCGAGAAAGGCTGCCGAAATACTCGCTTCGACCATATGGAGGGTATCCTTTCTGTTTTCTGCGGTGCCTCCGCGATGCGCATTCGTTCCGAGTACGTCGGGCAAGTGGGGGTGGAGACTTCCTCCATTGTGCACATTCATGAATTGCATGCCCCGGCAAATACCGAGTAACGGAGTACCCAGGCTGTCCACAGCCCCAAGTAGAATGCTCTCCAGCTCATCGCGTTCTAAATCAATAGAGCCACAAAGCACGGTGTCTTCCGCTTGTCCATACCGGTCGGGGTGAATGTCCGCACCTCCAGTCAGCAAGATTCCATTGGCATGGGATAAGGCTGAATCCAGCCCAGCCGTGCTCAATTCCGAAGCATTAATCCAGCGCACAGCGCACGGGACATCGAGTCGCTCAATGAAGTTCTCGTAGGTGCGGCTGGGAAAGAGTCTGCTTGCGACAATGGTCACTTCTGATTGAGCGGCTCGCTCAGATTTCAACTGACATCCGCAAAAAGTGAAACTTAAAAGCAGGACGAGCGCTGCTTGTTTTGAAGCGCTGAGAGCCATTTTAACGATTGAATGGTACTGAATGAACATGTTCGCAAAATAGGCAACCGATTCATTGTATTCGTCGTAATTTGAGAGCAATGAAAGATCCATACGCTTACGATGCCTTGGTTTTGGAAGGAGGCAGCTTGCGTTGTGCATTCACAGCTGGTGTTTTGGATGCCTTTGCGGCCATCGATTACAAGCCATTTAAGTCCTATTATGCTGTGTCTGCGGGTTCCATGGCGATGATTTCATTTTTGTCTGGACAGCGCAAGCATTTCATAGAATTGTCGGAACGCCTGGTAGAAGACGGCAAATTCATCAGCTTTCGATCGGCTTTTTCTGATGAAGGACTCATGAACTTGTCTCATTTGGCTCGTGTGGTCAGTGAGTCGGCTCCTATCGATTGGGAAGCAGCAAATGCTTTCATTGAAGGCAAAAACATCAATGTGGTTACAACAGACTTTGATACCGGCGAGGCTCACTACCTGCAGCCGCAAAAGGAGAATTGGATTAAACCCGTCTTGGCATCGGCTACCTTGCCGTTTGTGACGAGGGGCAAGGTAAAGGTGCGCGACCGATGGATGTTTGATGGTGGATACGCGGACCCCATTCCGCTGGATCGGGCCTTGGAAGAAGGATGCACACGAATTTTAGTGGTGCGAACGAGACCCTCCGGATTGAAGGTCGAACGAGATACGCTGGACTTCATCGCTTCTTACTTGCATAGGGACAATGAAGAGCTGGCGGAGCTTTTTGAAACGTGGCATATTCGTTACAATCAAATCGTAGATAAACTTAGATCAAAGGATCAGGATTTTCAACATTGGGAAGAAATTGCTCCATTGCACGAGTTGCGATCTGACGGTTACCGAATTACGGCCTTGGATTTGCGCGCGGATTACAGGCACGGCCTAGAGGTTGCTCTCGACTGGTTCGCCTCAAAAAAGCAAGAACGATAAAAATTATAAAGTAGATAAAACGTCTATTTTAGTCGTTTAAAAGATGTTTTTGTTGTATTTTAGTCTCGAATCGCTGAACTATCACCATGCGCCACGTAGCCAAAAACCTTACGGTGCGTTCGGGACAAATGGGCCTCATTGCCCTTCTTGCCTGCACGCTTGCCACTCAAATTTCGTTTGCTCGTTCGGGAGTTGAAGGCTCAACCCCGGAAGATGCTTCTGCACCTTCTCTGGTTCTCAACGATCAATACAAATTCACGCAGCTTAATTACACCCCCTTTGTAATTGACCAGTTTTCAGGGTTCGATTACACGGGATACAAAGTGTACAAGGTTTACCTGCATACGGTGAACTCAACAGATTATATCAAACGAATCTTTGGAAATGAAGATTATCCAGGGGCTATCACAGCGCCAAGTGGAATCTACAACAACAACTTTTGCGTCGGAGCGACATCAGGAGGTGTTCCCCCTCCAGGGTTTTTCTATGGTGGTTACAATGCACATGAAATTGACTCCTGGGTTGGTATTGGTGTTACCGCTTTCCCCAATGAATTCGCGGGAGAGGAGGATGTTGTTTTGGATACGCTGAGTACCAATGATTGGTCGAGTAATTTTATTCTTGAGTCGATGTCGAGCGGTAACTACGGTCCGGTAGACATTTTCTTGGACGATGAAGACACCGAGGGTGGGTGGCATTTGGACAGCCCAGATGCGCTGAATGGATTTGCAGGCGACGATTATAAGGCAATCGTGATGCAGCTTACTACCGATAGCATTTTTACCTGGACGTTGAGTGCAGAAATCTGGATTGAAGGCGACTCGACGAACGCTGTAATTGTTACGCAAACGTTCAATGGAGTTTCCATGGAATTGCCTGAGATCGTGGGTTGCACAGATATTTTGGCTTGTAACTATTACGATTTAGCCAATACGGACAATGGATCATGCGATTATCCTGAGCAGTACTATGACTGTGACGATGTTTGCTTGAGTGATATAGATGAGGACGGTGTGTGCGATGAATTGGAAATTGACGGGTGCACGTCTGCTTTGGCGTGCAATTACAATACTTCTGCGACCGATGACGATGCATCCTGTGTTTTTCCAGAAGGATGTGATTCTTGCTCGGGAGAATCTGATGGAACAGGCTCTGTTGTGGACAATGATGATGATGGGGATGGGGTGTGCAATTCGGACGAGGTTGTAGGTTGTCAGGATGATACTGCCTGCAACTACGATGCCTCTGCTACAGATTCTGGCACGTGCACATACGTGGATGGCATATGCGAATCTTGCTCTGGAGAGACGGATGGAACAGGAACTGTTGTGGACAATGATGCAGACAATGACACGGTATGTGACCTAGATGAGGTCATCGGTTGTCAAGACGCACTGGCCTGCAATTACATGTCTGCAGCAACCGATGCAGGCTCGTGCGAGTATGCCACAGGATGTGACTACTGTTCAGGCGAGACGGACGGGTCAGGTGAAATCGTAGTCGGCGATACCGACGGTGACACCACATGCGATGTGGATGAAATTGCGGGTTGTCAAGACACTACGGCTTGCAATTATGACGCGAGCGCTACCGATTCAGATGGTTCATGTGATTACTGTTCGTGCGGCCAGTTGACGGGCATGTCGCCTTATAGCTTGACGGTAGAGGAGCATGCAGTGGATGGGATTCCAGGTCATACGACATACCGGTTGTATGTTAATATGGCAGACCCCAATGATTACTTGAATGGTGTATATGGAGAGTCGCCTGGTGCCGTCTCTGAGCCATTCGTCTTGACGTCGACATCGACTCCTAATTGGTATAACAACGAAGAGGTAAGTGCCGACTTCGGTTGGGAAATCACCCCGTTTATGCTGGCAGCCTTGGAGTCCGCGGCGTATGACAGCTGGTTCACAACTGGACCTGAATTTGGACCTCCAGGAGATTTCTTCACCACATATGGTTCTGCCGGAACAGGCTTCTGGCCGGCATTTAACGCAGGGGAGGATATCAACATCACCTCTGAGTCGGGCTTCAGTATTTACAACGTGCCAAATTGCGATTTGCCTCCGGGAACAGAGGGTTCTTCGTGCGACCCAAATCATCCTGCAGTAGCTGGAGATGACGGGCGCGTGCTCGTTGCTCAAATCACGTCCGAAGGCTTAATTTCAGGTGAATTTTCGGTTTCTATACTGCAAAATGGAAGCTACGGTTCGGGTGTTTATCACACCGAACACTTTCAGTTCAATGGAGTTGGCTCGTTCTCGTCCGATGGTTGGGGAGGCGCCATGTCATCTGAATACCAAGATTGCGGTTGTACGGATGCGACGGCGTTGAACTTTGATGATGAAGCAGTCTACGATGATGGAGAATGCATACCTGTTATCAACGGTTGCATGGATTCGGATGCCTGTAACTTCATGGACACAGCGACTGTGGATGATAGCAGTTGCGTGCTCCCAGTGGGTTGCGAAACGTGCTCGGGCGCCACAGATGGCACCGGAACGATCATCGATAACGATGCGGACAATGATGCAGTTTGCGATGCCGATGAAGTGGAGGGATGCCAAGATGCTGCAGCCTGCAATTACAACGCTCAAGCGACTGATGAGTCCGACTGCGAGTATGCCACTGATCCTTGTAGCGTATGCTCAGGCGAAACGGACGGAACAGGAACGGTATTAGACCTTGATGCTGACGATGACAGCGTGTGTGACCTTGATGAAGTGATTGGTTGTCAAGACAGCGCCGCTTGCGATTACAATGCGGCCGCTACGGATGCTGGCGATTGTCTCCTCTATACCCAAGGGTGTGAAACATGCAGCGGAGAAACAGATGGAACAGGGACCATTGTAGACAATGATGCAGACGATGACACCGTGTGTGACCTCGACGAGGTCATGGGTTGTCAAGATCCTCTTGCCTGCAACTACAATGCCGCGGCTACTGACCCCGGAGTGACGTGTGTGTTCCCAATCGGCTGCGAAACCTGCTCAGGTGAATCTGATGGTACAGGCGAAATTGTTGACAACGATGCCGACAATGACATGGTGTGTGATGCGAACGAGGTAACAGGGTGTCAGGATTCGACTGCCTGCAACTACAATACCCTTGCGACCGATGCGGGCACATGCATCTATGCCGACGATCCATGCGAGACGTGCTCTGGCTCCGCCGACAATGGAACAGGCACTGTAACCGTGAATGATGCCGATGAAGATGGAATTTGCGATGCGGATGAGGTGCCTGGGTGTCAAAATCAAGATGCCTGCAACTACAATGCGCTGGCGACAGATGAAGACGGCTCGTGTGCGTATGCTACTGGCTGCGATGAATGCGCTGGTTCAGTGGATGATGGCACGGGATATGTGAATGATTTGGATGCCGACAATGATGGCGTCTGTGACAACGACGAAATTGCGGGATGCCAGGACAGCACTGCATGCAACTTTAATATAAATGCGACGGATGAAGACGGAAGCTGCACCTATGCCTCTGGCTGTGAGTCCTGCTCAGGAGCCACGGATGGGTCTGGAATGGTCTTGGCCAATGACGATGACGAGGATGGCATCTGCAATGCAGATGAAATTGAGGGCTGCCAAGACCCGCTCGCATGCAATTGGAATTCCAATGCTACGGATCCAGGGGTGGACTGCATCTACTCGTTCGGTTGTGACGCTTGTTCAGGAGAGACGGATGGCAGCGGTTCGGTAGTTGATAACGACGCCGACGACGACGGGGTATGCGACACGGATGAAGTCATGGGTTGCCAAGACTCGGCCGCGTGTAATTTTGATCCCTTAGCCACGGATGCTGGCGAGTGCTTTATTGCGGGTCCCTACTACAATTGCTTAGGCGAATGTGTTAATGATGCCGATGATAATGGTGTCTGTGATGAAATTGATGCCTTGAATTTTAATTCGTACACCGATGGGTATGGTGATGGCTATGACTTTGCATTAACGCAATGCACCGGAGGTCCGGAATATTGCGGTGAGGGTACCGTATGGAGTGATGACTTCCAGATGTGTGTTGAGGATGGTGCTTGTCCAGGTGATCTCAATGGCGACTTAGTTGTTGGAACAGGAGACTTACTCATGTTGCTTATGGATTACGGCTTTGATTGCGATTAATTCGATGATTCTTCAGAGAAAACAGATCTTCAAGTTTTTGGACGAATTAATTTTTTTTTCGTAACTTATATATTCGCCGCAAGGACTAACGGAGTGCCACTCCGAAACAATAGGGCACTTCAATGTTGGACTCCTGCGTCGAATCTCCCC
>ERZ651776.4680-NODE-4680-length-12403-cov-31.288902_pt1 | contig 12403 bp, 10 predicted proteins | sample MGYA00514761_ERZ651776 | MGnify/ENA metagenome assembly ERZ651776 | reverse complement strand
ATTATCTACACAGATTAGCTATGCTAAATCAAAATATGCTTAAAGGAGAGGCATTATCTAAATTTATAGAAGACAGTATTGAGTTTATGAAATAACTAATTTCTTCTTCAAATAAAAAGGCCTCAGCTTTCACTGGGGCCTTTTTATGTAGATACACCCCTTCTACTATATATGTAGATGCCAGTCTGATCGCTGACTAATAGTTATTTGTGTTGAATTAAATATTTTTATTTAGTCCTAGTATTTGTTTTTACCTCTCTTTTTATCGTCTCGCCTCCATTTCCTATTCTATAATCTCGTACAAAACTGTAATCAGAAATTATATCTATTGGTTGTTTCACGTGAAACAATACGTCTCTCCCTAATTAGAGTGGCTATATTTCCAAAAACAATTTCTGTATCAACACTAATAATTAGATTATTAATATATCTGTTATTGAATCTTAAGGTGCTTAGCTTAGACACCTATTAGTGAAGCGGTTAAATGAAAAAAAATTATACTTTGAAAAAATTCTCTTTATAGGACATGAAGCTTATCTATATCTGTTAGTAGAGTGTTCGGCACCCTAAATTGAACACAAGAAATTTTTATAATCTATATAAGTCTATTAATAATAAACCTTAAGAATTTATTAAACAGTGGCGAAGAATTAATATATGTAGCTTCAAGAGAAGGAAAATTTATATAGAAAACTATTGATAGCGAATCTAGAACCACAGACTAGATAATCTGTATGTACTTAATGATGAACATAATATATTATGGGAGTACTTGTGGATTATATACTAGCGTATATGAAGTGTTGCTCAAATTAGTTGGATTCACTGATAAATACGCTTTTGATCTATTTACTAGAATAATGTGTGTGGTTATCACATTAAAATAAAAATACAGATATATACGCTACAAGTAATATTCCTTATGTACTTGTTTCACGTGAAACAACTAACAATAGTAACTATTTGTCCAATAAATGTAAATGAGCCATATAAAAGAACAATACTTATACTAATTAAAATCATTCTTGCTTGCTTATTGGAATTATAGAGTAGTAAGGAATTCAGATAGTATTGTATTGAATTCATCTGGTCTCTCCATCATGGGAGCATGACCACATTTTTCAACTACCACTAGTTTGGAGTATTTTATAAGTTTGTTAAACTTCTCACCAACAAACAAAGGGGTGACCCCATCTTCTTTTCCCCATACTAGTAAAGTAGGGCAGTTTATCTGGTCTAGTTTGTCTTCTAAATTATGCCTGATCGCAGATTTGGCTGTTATTATAATACGCAGAGCTTTATTTCTATCATTTACTGCCTCGAATAACTCATCCACTAATTCCTTGGTAGCAACACTAGGATCATAGAAAGTATCCTCGGCTTTCTTCTTTATATATTCATAGTTTCCTCTCTTTGGGAAGGTACTACCCATAGCATTCTCAAATAAGCCAGAACTACCTGTTAATATTAATGATTGTACACGCTCTGGGTGCTTAAGGGTATAAAGCTGCGCTAAATGTCCACCAAGAGAGTTGCCTAGTAGGTTTATATTAGAGAAATTTTTATACTCTATAAATGATTCTATATACTTTAATAATCCTCCGAGACCAGCTTTTTTTAAAGGAAGATCAAAAATAGGTAACATAGGGAAAACTATATTATAGGTATCGCCAAACTGAGCCACTATTCCATTAAAGTTACTGAGCGTACCTAATAGTCCATGAAGTAAAACTAAAGTTTCCTTACCCGAGTTAGTCTCTATATAACTAAAACCATTTTCCTGAACTACATTTTGCTCCATGCTATAATATAAGATTGTTTTATAAAGGTAATATAAGAATCTATACTATTTCATTATACCCTAACTCTCATCCACTACAGAAGAATTTCCTAATAAGAATAAAAGATACAATGCCGCAGTTAAAAGAAAAAGTGCACCTGCTTGATGTAATACACCTTGTAAAATAGGAATATTTCCATAACAAGAAATTACAGTCCATATCCCCAATAAAACTTGAGTTATCAACATAATTACCAACAACCAAGATGCTCGTTCAATAATAGTGTTTTTAGATTCTCTTATGAGCCTAATACTTATATATAAACCTAGAAAGAAAAGAATATATGCAACAGATCTATGCACTACATGGACTAATGCCGGAAGCAATATATTACGATCGTAATAATTAAAGTTATCCACAGTATATTCATTAATGTTAAATATTACTTGTGGAATCAATTCACCATTCATATCTGGCCAAGTAGGATAGATTACTCCTGCTTTCATACCTGACATTACTCCACCAGCAAATATCTGTACTGCCAATAGGACTATAAATACTCTAATCATTTTAAGATATTTAATATCTATGGATCCTATACGTATATGAAATGCCTTCAAAAAGGTCCATAATAATGCTGCATATACACAGAAAGCTATACTTAAGTGAATAGCAAGTTTATACGCATTAACCCAGGGACGTTCAATAAGCCCGCTTGCTACCATTATCCAACCAAAACTTGCTGCCAATACGGCAAGTAACACTACAGAGCCTAAACCTCTCATTAAAGTGTCATCGATATATCCCCGTAACCAAAAGAAGATAAATGGTAACAGAAACACAAATCCCATAGTACGTGCCCAAAATCTATGAATGTACTCCCAAAAATAAATGAATTTAAAATCAGATAAACTCATTCCTTCATTGATCTCTCTATATTGCGGAGTTTCTTTGTATAAGTCAAACTCCATGTTCCAATCTGTATCATTAAACGGGGGTAGAGTACCAGTCACTATTTCCCATTTAGTTATGGACAATCCAGATCCCGTCAACCTTGTGATCCCTCCGACCACCACTTGAACTAGCAACATAAACAACCCAATGTACAACCACACTTTGAGTGCGTTGGGATAGGATTTATTAGTGGAAAGTTGCTTTGTCATTTCGCTCAGTTTTAAACTTTAGATTTTCTAAGATTTTTTGTCTATGCAAAACTACTTAATCAATCTTGATTTCATTTATCTACTCACACTGCTATTAATAAATATTTATATTATTTAAAAGAAAAGTATTTACTATTAGTAGCGTTAGTTCGTCTATAAATAAAATTGATAATTTACTATTTTGTTTAAGTTCTAAGATTAGTAAACAGGTTATCCATATAAAAAAACAGCTTAATATGCTCTATTTCAGTTAATTAACATCTTTGTCAAAGTTGTGTATATATTACTTACATAGCTATTTGTGGTATATATAGGTTATAATATATTGTGAGTCTATTGAGGATAAACTATACTCTTTAAACACATGTTTTTAGTTTTAATATATAATCTATTGATAAGTGTATATGTATATAATAACCTACTATTTACCCACAAAACACGTGTTGGTAACGCTATTCTTAATTATCTAATAAGTAACTTATTAAATAGTTTAATAAAACTTAATGTGAATAAAATTGAATAATAATTAGGCTACATTTAATGGTATATATATAAATAATCTGATAAAAATGCGAGCAGTAATACAAAGAGTGTCTGAAGCAAGTGTCACTATAGACGGAAAGATAAATGGAGAGATTAATCTTGGCCTATTAGTGTTATTAGGTATAGAAGAAGTAGATACTCAGGATGATATAAATTGGTTGGTTCGGAAAATATATAGTATGCGTATTTTCTCAGATAAGGAAGATAAGATGAATCTATCTATTCAAGATGTCAATGGATCTTTCTTGATTATCAGTCAATTTACCTTACACGCCATTACTAATAAAGGCAATCGCCCTTCTTTTATAAAAGCAGCTAAACCTAATCAAGCAATACCTTTATATGAGGAATTCTGTAAATTACTCAGTACTCATTCAGGATTATCTGTGGCTACTGGCATATTTGGAGCTGATATGAAAGTACGATTACTTAATGATGGTCCTGTTACTATCGTTATCGATAGCCAAAATAAAGATTAATATAATATGACTATAAAACAATTACAATCTCAAGTAGACCATTGGATAAAAACGATAGGAGTGCGTTATTTCTCGGAATTAACTAATATAACTATTCTCACTGAAGAAGTAGGTGAATTAGCTAGTATTATGTCACGCGCCTACGGAGAACAGTCATGGAAAGAACCAATGACAATTGAAGAGGAAAAAGAGAAAATGGCCGATGAAATGGCCGATGTACTTTGGGTGCTTACTTGTTTAGCTAATCAGACAGGAGTCGATCTTACTCAGGCATTGCAGAAAAATATAGAAAAGAAAACAAATCGAGATAAAGATCGCCATAGAGAAAACACAAAATTACTCTAGCCTTGATCTACTTAATAGGCATAAATTTGTAGCTCTTATACGTGGCGTATTTCACAATAGATTAGGGTAAGATACGTATATAAGATTCTAATAAGCTATATTTTTAGTTTTATTTTATATAAAATACTGATAATCAATAATTTATGTTATTTTTTATGTTATTTTTTATAACGCATTTTTAAAGTTTATTTTAAAGTATTTCACAATTTTGCATACAAGCATCAATTTTTGTACATATAAATATTAACCTATAATTATAAGAGTAAAATAATAACATGAATTATTGGTTAATCAAAAGACCGATCTAAAATTATTATCTTTTTTTAAATTGCGTTCTTCGTATTGATGAATTTGACATTACAGAGATTACTTATAGATTCTAAGAAAATCAATTTATTCTTTTGGATAATAAATTGTGAAAAATAGGTGTTAATGGTGCACCTTGGCCTTTATTCGCTATATCTTCTTGTCTAAAATCATAAATAACTTTTTTTTTAACTAATTGAGACATTAACCTTCCGTCTCCTAATTGTTTAGAAATTTTTAGTTCAGGACTATGAAAAATTGTTTGTCCGTGAAAACCAACAAAATCTATCTGATCTTCATATTTATTTGATATCTCGTTGACTATTTTGCTGTGAAATATGGTAATTTCTCTCTCAAGCTCATTTAATCTAGAAGAGTGGTGCTCTAAATCATTTGTATTTATAATTAAATTTCTTAATTCAAATAATTCCTGGTGTAAACTTTCATTATACTCAAAATATTCATCTAAAATATTGGTAAATTGATTAAATCCATCTGATCTAATCAATGATACATCTACTCCATCCATAGAAGTTCCGCTCATTAATCCTATAGCTGTATATAATTTATTTTTCATTGATATTCTTTTTAATAAAAATTTGTATATTGTGTAACTATAAGCTTATGAATAAATTTTTAAAAGAATTTAAAGATAGAGGTTTCTTCTACCAATGTACAAATGAAGAGGAATTGTCCAGTTTAATGGATAAGGAAAAAATTAAAGCATACATCGGATTTGACTGTACTGCTGAAAGCTTACATGTTGGCAGCTTATTACAAATCATGTGTCTTAGATTATTACAAAAAAATGGTCATAGACCTATTGTACTACTAGGTGGGGGTACTACAAGAATTGGTGATCCCTCGGGAAAAGATAAAACTAGAAAAATATTGAGCGAAGAAGAAATTGAAAAAAATATTAAGAATATAAAAAATATACTAAAAAAGTTTTTAGATAATGATAACCCAGAAACAAAGCCTATATTTGTAAATAATTATACGTGGCTTAAAAATTTAAATTATATCTCTTTTCTAAGAGACATAGGTAAGCATTTTACGATTAATAGAATGTTAACTTTTGATAGTGTAAAATTAAGGTTAGATAGAGAGCAATCTTTAAGCTACATGGAATTTAACTATATGATCTTGCAAGCTTATGATTTTTTAGAACTAAGCAAAAAAGAAAATTGTGTTTTACAAATTGGTGGCTCTGATCAATGGGGAAATATTGTAAATGGAGTTGAGCTTATTAAAAGATATTCAAATAAGCAAAGTTACGGGTTAACAACTCCCTTAATAACTCTAGCTACAGGAGCCAAAATGGGAAAATCTGAAAATGGAGCAATTTGGTTAGATGAAAAATTTTTATCTGCTTATGACTATTGGCAATTTTGGAGAAACACAGATGATAGAGACGTTGTAAAATTTTTGAAAAATTTCACTGATATGGAAATTGAAGATATTAAGAAATCTGAAAATAATAATATTAATGATTTAAAAATACTATTAGCTAATGAAACAACCACAATGCTTCATGGTAAAGATGCTGCTAAAAATTCAGAACAAGCTGCCAAAGAAGCATTTTCAGGTAATTCACTTGGATCAAGCTTGCCTTTTATCAAGATTAATTCAAAAAACATTGATGATAAATTAAATATAATTGATCTAATTATTCTTTCTAAACTAGAAAAATCTAAAAGTGAGATAAGAAGATTAATTAAAGGTAATGCAGTAAAAATTAACGATAAAATTATATCTGATGAAAAATTAATTGTTACAAATAAATTATTTACAGAAAACTATCTTAAACTTTCTATTGGAAAAAAAAGACATATAAAAATTGAATTAGATTAGTTTTTTTTAATCTTTTCTAGTGTCCTAGTTATAAATCTTGGAGTTAATGTTTTTATTGGATTTACAGTTGTTTCTAATTTTTTTGGTGGTCCCTTTACTTTAAAACTTACTCCAAAAACACCTTCGCCAACTTTCTTACCAATAAGCAAGTCTCCAATTAAAGGGATTGAGGCAATGGATCTATTAATTGTAGTTGCAGGAACCAATGTACCCTTTAGGCTAATTAAATTATTTTCTTCAATATAACCTTCAATTAAAATGGATATAGCTGGTCCAATTGCATATAATTCTTTAATCGTCATAAGTTTATCTTTATTTGTAAAGTTCATTTCAAAATCTGTAAATCTAATACCCTCCCCAGTTAGTAAATCTGCTATTCCTTGAAGAGAAGCAAGGGACAACAACTTTGCTAATACTGGAATTTCTTTGACTTTAAAATTGTCAATAATCAATTTTGAATTTGAAATACTATTCTTTTTTGAAGAATAAAAATCTAAATATCCTTCATTGCCATCTTCAAAACCTTTTATGAATTTATATCTTTTTACAAGCGGTCTAGCTTTAGAAGAAAATAGAGTGGTAATTTTTTCACCCTCTTTAGTGTTTATTGTAAATGTAAAGTTTTTATTATCATCAAATACTGCAAATATATTGGCTTGATCTACTTTATTATCTACAATTCGAAGTTTACCATTTAAATTTTTAACAATATTATCATTATCAATATAAACTTCAGAAAAATTTAGTTTTATGTTTATATTTTCTTTAAATATATCTAGCTGTTGATCATCTTTCCCATCTAATAAGTTAGTAATGATAGTATCAGCATTTAATGTCGATCCTTTTAACTCATAATTATTATTTTTAATTCTATTAAGCACAAATTTGTTTTTCACATTACTATTATCAAAATAATTTAAGTCAATTTTGTCTACTTTCATTAGTTTGTTATTTTTATCTAATGTTAAATCATTGACTATCAAGTTGTTATTTTTTGATAAAAGACTAATTTTTTTAAAATCAAACCCAAATTTTTTATTATAATTTCCATTAATTTTTAATTGAGAATTTAAGTTTTTATCCTTTTTATAATTAATAAAATCTATTTTTAGTGGCGTATCATTAATTTCTAAATCAATTTCAAAATTATATTTTTTGTTTTTTTTTGATAATGTATAATTTATTTTGTTAAATTCCTTCTCTAAACTAATTTTTCCTAAACCTCTTATTATTAAATTACTATCTTTATAATGTAATTTAATCTTATGGTCTTTTAAGTTTAAGATATCCTTTGTATTAGGCAAATATTCTTTAAATAAATCTTGATTTTTAATATCTAGTTCACTTAGCTCAATATTTGATACTAAATTTATATCAGAGCCGCTGTTTATTATCTCATAATCAATTAATTCAAATTTATTTTGAAGTTTAACTTGACCCTTTCCTTCAATTTTTAATTTCTTATTGGTATAAGATGCTTTTATCTTGTGGTCTTTTATGTCAATTAAGTCGTTAATTTTAACAAAACTCTTACTAGTAATTAAATCTTTTTTTTTAAACTTAGAGCTATCAATTATGATATTTGAATTTATCGCCAAATTCTCAACTTGCAGCTTTTTATTAATATTAAATGAAAAGTCATTTGCAGATTCAAAGATTGTATTTAATAATTCAAATTGAGGATATTTAAATTTTATTATTTGAAGAAGCTCCTCACTTAAAGGAGAATTTTTATTTTTTATAGTCCCTTCTAATAAATAAGCTTTTTTATTTTTTTTAATATTTAATTTTTCAGATAAAAAATTAATATTTTTTGCATCAAAACTAACATCTCTAAAATTAAAATTATTTTCTGTAATATTAAAAATAAAATTTATTTTTTCTAATTTGTTTTTTTTAAAAAAACTTATTTCACCTTCTTTTACTAATCCATTAATTTTGTAATCTTCTTTGAGTTTGCCGAGCTCATCAAAACTAAATTTTAAATCTGCTATTAAATATCCTTTCTTTATAAATCTTTCTAAAAAAAACAATTCAGGTCTATTATTTATTGATCTAATAAATCCTACAAAATTTTTAAGTAAAATTGGTTTAGTTGATATTTCTACTTGTGAAGTGACTAATTGACTTTTAATTAATGAATTTAATGATATTTGAGTTTTAATATATTCAAGTTCAATTGGCTTTCCTATAAAAGTTATTTTAGCATCTATTGTTTTTGCATTAATTTTAAAATTTAATGGATCTAAGGTAAGTTTTATTTTTTTTAAACTAGTATCAAATTTATCATTTTTTTGTTTTACGAGATCTTGGATTTGATTATTAAATTTTTCTGTCTCAATTCCAGCTGTGCTTAAATAAATTATTAATAAAACAAAAACTCCTAATACTATAGATATATATTTTAAAATTTTTTTAATCATTTAATTTGATATAAAGATTGCTCTAAAAATTCATCTAAATCTCCATCCAAAACTTTATCTGGACTTGTGCTTTCAAAATTTGTTCTATTGTCTTTTACAAGTCTATATGGCTGCAAAACATATGATCTTATTTGATGACCCCATCCAATTTCAGATTTAGAGTTTTCTGTATTTTGATTTTCCTGTTCTTTTTTTTTGATTTCATAATCATATAATCTTGCTTTTAACATGTTCATGCATGTTTCTTTATTTTTATGTTGAGATCTCTCATTTTGACATTGAACAACAATTTTTGATGGTATGTGGGTAATTCGTACAGCGCTATCTGTAGTGTTTACGTGTTGGCCACCAGCTCCACTAGATCGATAAGTATCAATTCTTAAATCTTTTTCAATAATTTCTATATTAATATTCTCATCAACAACTGGATAGACCCATATACTTGCAAAACTTGTGTGCCTTCTTGCTCCAGAGTCAAAAGGAGATATTCTAACTAGTCTATGAATACCAGACTCTTTTTTAAGCCAGCCAAAAACATAATCGCCTTCAACTTTTATTGTTGACGATTTTATACCTGCTTCATCGCCTTTATGTTCGCTAATTAAATTTGATTTAAAATCTTTTTGATCTGCCCATTTTAGATACATTCTTCTTAGCATTTCTGCCCAGTCTTGACTTTCAGTGCCACCTGCCCCAGCGTGTATTTCTATATAACAATCAAGAGAGTCTGCTTCGTTCGATAAAAAACATTTTACTTCATTTTTTTTTACTAAGGTTCTAAGCTCTTTAATATTCAATAATACTTCTTTTTGTATAGGCTCATTTTTTTCTTCTAAAGCTAAATCACTTAAATCATCTAAATCTGAGAGTTTTTCAATTGAATTCTTATAAGTGTTTAGAAGATCTTCGAATAATTTTTTTTCTTTAATTACTTTTTTTGAATTTTCTTTATCTTGCCAGAAATTGGCCTCTAACATTTTAGCGTTTAATAGTTCAAGTTTTGAATTAATTTTATTTTTTTCAAAGATACTCCTTAACTCTTGAGTTAATTTTTTCTATTTCTTTTTTATAATCTTGATATTTATCGTCCATTAATAAAACTTTAATATATTATTAGCATCTAATCTATCATTATTTGAGTATAAAACTTTTCCATCAATCACATTTTGTTTTTTATAAACTTCAATAATAGTGTTTTTAGAATTAAATTTTGCTTTTTGACCAGTATTTGGGTCTACTACCATCATTACTGTTCCCTCAGCTGCTTTAAATGGTCTTGCCTCAGATTTACTAATAGTTTTTTTTATAAATTCTTTAAAAATAGGTAGTGCTGTTTTTGAACCTGTTTCAAATCTACCTAGTGGTGAAGGATTATCCAAACCAACATAAACACCAATTAATAAATTCGATGTATATCCAATAAACCAGGTATCTGTGTTTTTATTAGTTGTACCAGTTTTTCCAGCAATGTTTAATTCAAGGTCTTTTAATTTTTTTGCTGTTCCTCTTTGAACAACTCCTTCAAGTATCGAAGTCATTTGGTACGATGTTTGTGGTGAAAAAATTTTTTTGTAATTATCTTCTATAACTGGATAATCTTCACCTAAATATGAAATCTCGTCACAATTAATACATTTTCTTTTATCATTGTTAAAAATAGTTTTTCCTTCACTATCTTGAATTCTGTCTATTAAAATTGGGTCAACAAGTTTTCCACCATTTACAAATACTGAATAAGCTGAGGTTAGTTTTAACAATGTTGTTTCTGCAGATCCTAGTGAAATAGATAGCAGTTCTTCAGGGTTTTCATAAATACCTAAATTTTCTGAAAAATTTATGATTTTTTTAAGACCTAAGTCTTGAGCTATTCTAACTGTCATTAAATTTCTCGATTTTTCAAGTCCAACTCTCAATGTCGATGGTCCATAAAATTTTTTTCCATAATTTTCTGGTTTCCACATTTTAAGATCTTCTCCCTGATCTAAAACAATTGGTGCATCTAAAATTAAAGATGTTGGAGTATAATTATTTTCAAGAGCCAAAGCATATACAAATGGTTTAAAAGCTGACCCAGGTTGTCTTAAAGCTTGTGTTGCACGGTTAAATTCACTTTTTTTGAAACTAAAACCCCCACTTAAAGCTAGTACTCGACCTGTATAAGGATCCATAACAACTATTCCACCATTTACTTTTGGCAATTGTTTTAAACTATAATTTTTATCATCAATTTTTTTTACATAAACTATGTCACCAATTTTCAATAATTTATTAAATTCTTTTTTTGTCCAAGAAATATCTTTAAATTGAATTTCTCCTTCTAATTTATCCTCAGTTTCTATATTTGCTGAAAATTTATTTAGTTTTTTAATAATAGCTAGCTTCCAGCTAATTGAATCTTCTAAATAAAATTTATCAAGATTTTGATTCCAATTTTTCGAGTATTTTTTATTAGTAAGTGCTCCTCTCCAACCTTTTCTTTTGTCATAAGATATTAATCCATTTCTAAGTGATTCAGTTGCTATCTTTTGAAACTCTAAATTTATTGGTGTGTTAATATTAAATCCTTGCTTGTAAACTTTATCATAAGTTAAAGTGTCAATTACATTTTTTCGAACATCTTCAATATAATATTGGGCATCCTCTAGAAAAATTTTTTTGGCTTTATTAAGATTAATTTTTTCTTCTTTAAGATAATTGTACTGTTCAAGATCTATATAATTATTTTCAAATAAATTTTTTAAAACTAGATCTCTTCTAAATTTAGCTAGCTCAATATCTCGATATGGATTATATCTACTTGGTGCTTTTGGTAGAGCGGCTAAAAGTGCTGCTTCTCCATAATCTAAATCTTGAATAGATTTATCAAAATATTCTAAACTTGCTGCCGCTACACCATATGCCCCACTTCCAAGATATATTTGATTTAAATATAGTTCTAAAATTCTTTGTTTAGATAAAGCTCTTTCTATTCTAAATGCTAAAATAGCCTCTTTTACTTTTCTATTAAGACTAACCTCATTAGTTAATAAAAAATTCTTAGCTACTTGTTGTGTAATAGTTGAAGCACCCTCAAGTCTTTTTGAGGAAATTATATTTGAGATATTATTTATAACAGCTCTTAAAACCCCTTTTGCATCAACACCTGGATGAGAAAAGAAATTTTTATCTTCTGCTGATAAAAATGAGTTAATTACATTTTTTGGAATTGAATTAAATGGAACAAATATTCTTTTTTCTTTTGAAAAATCTGCAACAAGCTCTCCATTACCAGAATATACTTTACTTGATACGGGTGGCTTAAAGCTTTTAAGAATCTTATAATCAGGAATATTGTTTGAATAAGACCATAAAATTCCAAATATCAAAATACCCATTAATAAAAGCAAAGATAACGATACAAATAGAGTATTTTTAAGAATTTTATTCATTTTATTTCCATTATATCTTGGAATTTGTTAAAGATAAGGCACTAGAATTAAACAAAATTTTATAAACACTTAAAATATTAA
>ERZ651776.4678-NODE-4678-length-12413-cov-3.512565_pt1 | contig 12413 bp, 15 predicted proteins | sample MGYA00514761_ERZ651776 | MGnify/ENA metagenome assembly ERZ651776 | reverse complement strand
AAGTAGAAGAATATCCATTCACACATTTTAAGAAAGGAAGTACAGGACAATATTATAAAACAAAATGAGAATAGGAATATACTATAATACATTTAAAGATATTTCAAATATTTTATATATTTTAAATTACTGTTCTTTACATAAAGAAACAGATTATTTTAAACTATCAACAGATGTAGATGAATTTTACTTTATAAATAAAGAAAGTTCTGCAGATTTATCTACTGATATAAAAATAAATGCAGTTCAGAACATATTACAAGAAGATGGTTATGATTATTCAATATGTTCTAATGTAGAAGAACCTTTACATTACAATAACGAACTAATAGAATTTTTAGATAATGGTAATTTAATTTTATCATCTACATATTTTGAAACATTCTCTCACAAAAATTTATATGTTGATTATTTATTTTCATTATATTACTTTTTTCATTCAAAAGGATTTAATTATTTAAATTTTTATGAATCTAGTGATAAAGATGGATTAGTTGGAACGTATAATAAAGAAACTTCAAAGTTAAATAAGGCAAATGGTTCTATGGTAAGAGATAAAATTTCTAATTGTAAACAACTACTAGGAAATGATTTAGTTGATTATGGAATACCAGAGTTTCCTATGAAAAACTTATTTTGTTTTCAACCTAAAGATAATAAAGTAAGTTTAAATATGTGGAAAAATAATTATATTTCATCATATACTGATATTGTAAGAAATGTTTGTTTTTACATTATAGAAACTTGGCCAGAAAATGGAAATCAAGGAAGAGATTACATAACAGAAAAAACATTAAAATCTATTTTATTTTCGAAAGTAAAATCATTTCCAATATTAGATGCATCAAATAAGATTATGAATTTAATGAAAAAAGATGGATTTTGGTTTTTAAATAATGAGTTTAATAATATAACCGAAACATTTAAATATTTAAAAGAATTAAAAGATAAACATAAAGTATATGCACTTGTTTATGAAGATTTACTTGAAACTTATGGTAATAAATTAGATAATAATTCAAAAATTTTAGATAAATTATTACTAAAATACCCTAAATCAGAATATTTATTAAAATTTATAAAAAAAGACTTGGATATATGAAAATAATTTCGTATATTTACATAGTAAATTAGCATATATTGTTAATAACTAACCAAAAAAATTCGGTGGTTTTTCTGGTTTTATTATATTTATATATACACCGAGTGTAGATAGTTTAGCACTCAAAACTTTAAACTTAAAACATTAATAATTAACACTAAAAGGTAAAAATCATGGCTTTAGACATTAACGCAATCAGAAGTAGACTGAACAAACTACAAAACACTCAAAGGAAATCAGACTCATTATGGAAACCAACACCTGGTAAGCACCAAGTGAGAATCGTTCCTTACCAATTCGACAAGGATAATCCATTTATCGAATTGTATTTTCACTACAACATTAACAACAAAACTTATTTATCACCACAATCATTTGGTAGACCAGACCCTATTGTAGAGTTTGCGGATAAACTAAAAAGAATGGGAGATAAAGAAGATTGGAAAGCAGCAAAGGCTATGGAGCCTAAGTTGAGAACTTTCGTACCTGTTGTTGTAAGAGGTGAAGAAGGTGAAGGAGTTCGTTTTTGGGGATTTGGTAAAACTGTATATCAAGAAATTCTTGGTTACATTGCTGACCCTGATTATGGAGATATCACAGACCCAAGTGGTGGTAGAGATTTAACGATAGAGTATAAATCAGCAGAAGAAGCTGGAACTACTTATCCAACTACTACTATTAGAGTAAAACCAAAAGCTACACCAGTAAGCGAAGATGCTGAAAAGGTAACTAAATGGATTGAATCACAAACTGAAATTACAGATTTATATTCTGAATTATCTTATGATGAATTAAAATCAGTATTAGAGGGATGGTTAAATCCAAGTGGTGAAGGAAAAGAAGAAACTGTATCTCAATCTACTTTATCTCAAAGTACACCTACAACTCAACCAGCAAAAGTTGCACCAACTACAACAGAATCAGCAAAGAAAACTGATGATGTAGCAGCAGCATTTGATGACTTATTTAACAACTAAAAACCAATTTAATGGCGAAAAAGAAAGCAGTAAAAGAGCTTGACCTGGCTGATATTCTAGCGGGTGAACTTAACAAACAATCGAAAGATTCCAAAGTAGCATTTTTTCTTAACGATGATGAAGCTCCTACAAATGTAGATGGGTGGATATCGACAGGATGTGCAATGTTGGATGTGGCTGTCTCAAATCGTCCTTATGGTGGTTTACCTGTTGGTAGAATAACTGAAATCACAGGATTAGAACAATCAGGAAAATCATTAGTATCAGCTCACCTCCTTGCGGAAACACAGAAACAAGGTGGTGTTGCTGTTCTTATTGATACAGAAACCGCAGTAAGTAGAGAATTTTTAGAGGCAATCGGTGTTGACGTCTCTAAACTTCTTTATGTAACCGCAGATTCGGTTGAACAAATCTTTGATTTCACAGAAACTATCATTGAGAAAGTTAGAGAAACTTCTAAAGATAAAATAGTAACAATAGTAGTAGATTCAGTTGCGGCTGCTTCTACAACTAATGAATTAGCATCCGATTATAAGAAAGATGGATATGCTACTGATAAAGCTATTATTATCTCGAAGGCAATGAGAAAGATTACCAATATGATTGGTAGACAGAAAATCTCATTGGTATTCACTAACCAACTTAGACAGAAGATGAATGCTATGTTCGGTGACCCTTGGACTACAAGTGGTGGTAAAGCTCTTGCTTTTCACTCATCTGTAAGATTAAGGTTAAAGAACATGGGACAAATCAAAATGAAGGTAAATGGTAAGGATAAGACAGTGGGTATGAAAGTACGTTGTCAAGTTGTAAAAAACAGAATGGGCCCACCTCTAAGAGCGGCCGATTTTGAAATCTTCTTTGACAGAGGGATTGATAACTATGGTTCATGGTTATCTGTTATGAAAGAAAATAAACTAGTAAAACAGGCTGGTGCATGGTATGCATATGTTGATACAGAAACAGGTGAAGAATTCAAATTCCAATCAAAAGATTTTATTCCTTTGATGGGTGAGAATGAAGAACTTAGAGAACAAATTTATAAAAAGATATGTGAAGAAACTATCTTACAATATAAAGGAGATACTCTCGATATTGATAATATGGAAATAGATACCAAAGGTGCTGGTATAAATGAATAATTATGGATAGTAAATTATATGAAATGTTAATGAGTAGTGCTAAAGCTGATAAAGCTAAAGCTCTACTTTCATTAGAACTTCTTGGAAACAAGGCGGTTGGTATTGGTGACCATTCTACTGAAGATTTCTACAAAAATGCAGAGGAAGCTCTGATTAAGTTAGTAGATGCAGATGATAGAATAGGAGCATTACAAACTTACTTTGATGGTAAAACTGTACTTTAATGAAGAAACTCTACAAGAACATTTTAGATTCGGTTGAAACCGATAGAGAAAATAATATCAATAGACACAAAAATTCTCGTGTTTTAATTATTGATGGGTTAAATACATTTATCAGATGTTGGTCATCTATTCCTACAATGAATGATGATGGTGACCATGTTGGTGGTGTAACAGGGGCCCTAAAATCTATTGGATATGCAATTAGACAAACTCAACCGACTCGTGTTGTTGTAGTTTTTGATGGTAAGGGTGGTTCTACCCAAAGAAAGAAGAAATTTAGTGGATATAAAGCTCAAAGAGATTCTAACAAACTTAGAGTGAATCGTGCTTATAAAGGTATGATGAATGATGAGGATGAAAGAGAATCTATGAAAAGACAATTCGTTTGGTTAAACGAAATGTTAGATGGGTTACCTCTTACAACTATGATATACGATGGTGTTGAAGCCGATGATATCATGGCTTATATATCCACAAAACTTCTTAAGGAAGATGAACAGGCGGTGATTATGTCAACTGATAAGGATTTTCTCCAATTGGTTGATGATACAACTATCGTTTGGTCACCTACCAAAAAGAAAATGTACAATACAAAAATGGTAAAAGAAGAATTTGGTATTGAATCAAAAAACCTTTTATTATATAGAGTATTGGATGGGGATAAATCAGACAATATTCCTGGTGTATATGGATGTGGAATTAAAACAGTAGTTAAAAGATTTCCAGAAATTACAGAAGATGTTAAATTATCAGTAGATGATTTATTAAAACTATGTGAAGATAAGGAAGCTGAAACAAAGGGTAAAATAAAAATTTACAAAGATATACTTAAATCAAAAAGACAGATATTACTAAATAGGGAACTAATGCAACTTGATGATGTTGATATTAGTGGTAATATAAAAATGAAAACTTTAGATAGATTTAACGAACCTATCGAACCCTTAAATAAGATGAATTTTATGAAAATTCTATTAAAATACAAAGTAATCGGAAACTTTGGAGATATCAATGATTGGTTAAAAACAACTTTTGGAAATTTAATCATAGAATAATTTGGTAGATTCAATTAATTTTCGTATATTTGTATAAGTTTTAAAAAGAGTCAATGGCAGAACAAACAGATACATTATCAAAATATGGACAATCTTTTCAATCAAAGGTTGTATCCTCTCTTTTGGTTGATGGTAAATTCCTAGATACTATTTCAGAAATAACTACCGCTAAGTTCTTTGAGAACGATGCGAATAAGTGGATTATATCTGAAATTTTAGCATATCATAGTGAATATAGAAAACCACCTACCTTAGATGTATTTAAATCTCAGTTATCAAAAGTAGATAATGAGGTTCTTAAAAAGACAGTTGTAGAACAACTACGACATGTCTTTACTAATATTGGTAATGTAGATTTAGATTATATAAAAGATGAGTTTAAAAACTTTTGTATAAATCAAAATTTAAAAGGAGTAATTTTACAATCGGTAGATTTACTACAAGCAGGTTCTTATGATAGAATCAAAGATTTAGTAGATTCAGCTATGAAAGTTGGTACTGAAACCAACTTGGGTATGGATTATATCGAAGATTTTGATATAAGAACTGAAGAATTAAATAGAAAAACTGTTCCAACTAAATGGAATCCTATAAACGATTTAATGGATGGTGGATTAGGACCTGGTGAACTTGGAGTAGTTGTAGCACCTTCGGGTGTAGGAAAAACATGGATTCTCACCGCTATCGGTGCAGAAGCTGTTCGGAGAGGTTTGAGTGTAGTACATTACACAATGGAATTATCAGAGCACTACGTTGGTGCGAGATATGATACTGTGTTTACACAAATACCTTCCACAGAATTGAAGGAAAAGAAAGAAGAAGTAAAAGGCAAAATCTCAAACTTGAAAGGAAAACTACTTATTAAGTATTTTCCACCAAAGGGTGTTTCAGTAAAAAAGTTACAGCAACATATAGAGAAAATGGTTACGTTAGATAACAAACCGGATGTTATCATTGTAGATTATGCTGACCTTCTACTCTCAGATTCGAATAAGTCAGACTCTACTTATGCGGAACAAGGAGGGGTTTATATTGACCTTCGTGGAATGAGTGGTGAATTGGAAATTCCAATTTGGACTGCATCTCAGACCAACCGTTCAGCAATTGATTCGGAAGTTATTGAAGCAGATAAGATTGCTGATTCTTATGCTAAAGTAATGAATGCAGATTTCATTATGAGTTGGAGTAGAAAATCAAAAGATAAATTGAATGATACTGCAAGAGCTCACATTATGAAAAACAGATTCGGACCAGATGGAATAACATTTCCTTGTAAGATGAATACCAATACAGGTTATATTGAAGTTTACGATAGTACTTCTCCTGATGGTGTAATTGCAACAAAACAATCTGCAAGTGGACAATTAGAAACTAAAAAACTTCTACATAAGAAATATGTAGAAAATATGGGATAAATGAAATTAGTTGTAGCAGATTTAAATAATAGAGGAATATATAGACCATTGGATGAAATATATGGTGAATATGAAACAAACGATACCGGTTTGTGTAATCGTTTATTATGTTGGGAATTGGTAAAAATTATTAATCATATACATGATGATAAGTTTGAAATAGTATTAGATAGCAGGCAGAATCCTGAAACTAATAATTGTTTTACTTTGGAAGATACAACTATGGCGAACACAAGTGATATTAATTTTGATGATTATTTACCAATTAGTGATATAATGGTTCAGAATATTATAGATGGTAAGTTAAAATTGGAAGATAAAAATTATTATACAGATTTTAGTAAAAGACAAATTAACGATTTTATAAAAAACTACTCAAAACGATTCATTAAAAGTTTAAAATTTAAACATAATGATATAAATCAAGATATTAAATCAGTAATACAAGGTTCAATTGGTATTCATGTTAGACGAGGAAGAGGAGTTAAGATACACAAAGATAATACAATTGATTTAAGTTTATTTGAAGGATGGAATCATGATATACTTTCAGATTATGTTAGAATGAAAGTAAAAGATATGCCAGCTTGGAAATTTTATCAATTTGATTTTATTAAAGACGAAGTTTATTTTGAAAAAATAGATTTGATATTAAAAAAATTACCTAAACAAAAATTTTATATTTCACATGATTTAAAAGATGAATATTTTGAAAGATGGGTAGAAAGATATCCTAACAATATTATTTTAAAAGATTCATTTTATGATTTATTATCAAATTGGGAAATACCATTAGAAGTACATACAAAAAACTTTTTAGATTTATATTGTTTATGCAATACACGAGAAATTTTTAAAACACCTTTATCAACATGGAGTGATTTAGCGTGTGATTATAATAATAAAATAGGAGTATATTTAAATTGGGATTCCAATCAAAAAATACTAGATAAGTGTATCAAAAAAATTTGATACATATTGGTAACAAATAAAGATAGTATAACAAAATGAAAATGTTTAAAAAAATAACAAAAAAATCATTTCATTTTTCAATATATACTATAATTATAAACACGACCATTACTTTGGTCACTTAACACAAATTAAATAAAAATAAAATTTATGGCAAATTCACAAGAATTATTTGAACAGATTAAAGATTTATTCGTTCAATTCGAATCAGAACACAATGGTGGTTCTAAAGCAGCTAAATCAAGAGCAAGAAAAGCAATTGGTGAAGTTAAAAAGTTAGTAACAGATTATAGAAAAGCTTCAGTAGAAGAAAATAAATAAGGTTATAACATGAGTAAATTATTCCAAGAAAGAATCCCTTTCAAACCATTCGAATATCCAATCTACTATACAGAAGGTTGGTTGAAACAGGCACAAGCATTTTGGCTTCATACTGAGATACCCATGCAAATGGATGTTAAAGATTGGAACGAAACACTTACACCTGCAGAAAAGAATTTGGTAGGAAATATCTTACTTGGATTTGCTCAAACCGAATGTGCAGTTTCCGATTATTGGACTAACATGGTAACCAAATGGTTTCCTAAACACGAAATCAAACAAATGGCGATGATGTTTGGTTCACAAGAAACAATACACGCCACAGCTTACTCATATCTAAACGAATCATTAGGTTTAGAAGATTTTGAGGCTTTCCTACACGAACCTGCGATTGCAGAAAAATTTGAATTCCTAACCGCTACTTCTGCTAATTGGACTCACGAGGATTTACAGAAGAATCATATTGCGAGAAAAGAAGTGGCCCGTTCATTAGCGATATTCTCAGCATTTGCAGAAGGTGTATCTTTATATAGTAGTTTTGCAGTCCTGTATTCCTTTCAGATGAGAAATCTTCTGAAGGGAATCGGACAGCAAATGAAGTGGTCTGTAAGAGATGAATCACTACATTCTAAGATGGGTTGTCAGTTATTCAGAGAAATGTGTAACGAATATCCAGAACTTCACAATGAAGTTAAAGATGATGTTCATCAAGCTGCTGAATATATGGTAGAAATGGAACATAAGTTCATTGATATGATATTTGAGCAAGGTGATTTAGAAAACCTAAAATCAGCTGATTTAAAAGAATTTATCTCTAAAAGAGGTAATGAGAAGTTAAAAGAATTAGGTTACGAACCTACATTTAAGTTTGATGATACTAAAGCATCTAATTTAGATTGGTTCTACCATTTAACTGGTGGAACAACCCATACAGATTTCTTCGCTGTTAGACCTACTGATTATAGTAAGGCAAACGAAGGTGAAGATTGGGGTGATTTATTTTAAATAAAAAATTATGGCAAAAACAAACTACGGAGAAGAGCTCGGTTGGGAGCTTGATGTGGATTTTCCATCATGGGCAAATACCGAGATATATGTAAAAACTATATCTAAGGGATATTTGTTACCTGATGAAAAACCTAAAGATGCTTATTGGAGGGTTGCAACAAGAGTTGCACGAAGGTTAGATAAACCACAACTAGCAACTAAATTCTTCGATTATATATGGAAAGGTTGGTTAAATCTTGCAACTCCTGTACTTTCAAATACTGGTACTGATAGAGGTTTACCAATTTCTTGTTTTGGTATTGATGTTGCCGATTCTATATATGATATTGGAAATAAGAACTTAGAATTAATGTTACTTGCAAAACATGGTGGTGGTGTTGGTATTGGTGTAAATCAAATTAGACCAGCTGGAGCTAATATTACAGGTAATGGAACAAGTGATGGTGTTGTACCATTTTGTAAAATATACGATTCTACGATACTTGCAACTAACCAAGGTTCAGTAAGAAGGGGAGCTGCTTCAGTTAACCTTAATATTGAACACGAAGATTTCGAAGAATGGTTAGAAATCAGAGAACCTAAAGGAGATGTAAATAGACAATCACTTAATCTACACCAATGTGCAGTTGTAGGTGATAAGTTTATGAGAAAACTCGAACAAGGTGAACCTGATGCGAGAAGAAAGTGGGGAAAATTACTACAAAAAAGAAAAGCAACTGGTGAACCATACATCATGTACAAAGGAAATGTTAATAAAGCAAATCCTGAAATGTACAAAAAAAATGGATTAAAAGTTCATATGACAAACATATGTTCTGAAATTACATTACATACAGATGAGAACCATTCATTTGTTTGTTGTTTATCATCAGTAAATTTATCTAAATACAACGAGTGGAGAGATACTGATTTAGTTTATACAGCAACTTGGTTCTTAGATGGTGTACTTTCAGAGTTTATCCAAAAGGCAAAAAACATGAGAGGATTTGAAAATTCTGTTGCATCTGCTGAAAAAGGTAGAGCATTAGGATTAGGAGTTTTAGGATGGCACACTTACCTACAACAAAATGGTATTCCATTTGAAGGTATGGAGGCTCAATTTGAAACTCGTAAGATTTTTTCTCAGTTAAAGATAGAATCAGATAGAGCATCAAGAGATTTAGCATCAGAATATGGTGAACCTCTATGGTGTAGAGAAAGTGGATTTAGAAATACTCACTTAAGGGCAGTTGCTCCAACAGTTAGTAACTCTAAATTAGCTGGAAATGTATCTGCTGGTATTGAACCTTGGGCGGCGAATGTATTCACCGAACAAACTGCAAAAGGAACTTTCATTAGAAAGAACAATGAGTTAGTAAAGGTTCTAAGAAAAGCAGGTATCAATAATAAAGATACTTGGGATAAGATAATGGAAGATGGTGGTTCTGTTCAAGGTATTAAAGAACTTGATAAGTGGTGTTATTTAGCTGGTAAGATGGTACTTTGTAAGGAAGTTACTAATGGAGATAGAGATAAAGTTTATCCTGTCAAAGATGTTTTCAGAACTTTTAAAGAAATTAATCAAATGGATTTGGTTAAACAAGCTGGTGTTAGACAACAGTATATTGACCAAGGAGTTTCATTAAATTTAGCATTCCCTTCCATTGCATCACCGAAATGGATTAACCAAGTAACTATGGAAGCTTGGAAACAAGGAATTAAAACGTTGTATTATATGAGAACTGAATCAGTTCTTAGAGGTGATATAGCAACAAGAGCAGTTGACCCTGATTGTGTTGCGTGTGATGGTTAGTATTTTATGTACATCACGAAGTGGTTCAACTAATTTATCACTATATCTAAAGAAAGTTTTAGATTTAGGTTTGATAATTTCACCTTTTATAAATAATGAAGGTGAACTTGGTTCTTTGAAAAAAAATAATTTGTATAAACTTATGATTCATAGGTTGCCTAGTGGTTATGATGATTTATACAAATTTGGTAAAGATGTTATAAGTTTATCTGATATTGTTATTTTATATGATAGAAAAGATAAATTACAACAATCTGAATCATTGACATTTAGAAAACTAAAATACGAAAATGATTTTAGTAAATATCATATAAGAGAAACATATGATAATATCGATGAGGATATGGTAAATAATTGTTTGTTACAATACAATAAACAAACAGATGTTATAACAAAATTATCAAAAGATTTCAACATTCCAATTTTTTGGTACGAAGAAATCTATTATGAAGATGGTTTACAAAAATTATCTGATTATTTAAAAATAAAAATAAATAAAAAAACAAGAGAGCAGTTTTTATCAACTAACAAAAAAGAAAGAATATATAATTTAAAAGGAGAATTGATATGATACAAGTAAAGAAATTTTATGCAGAATGGTGCGGACCTTGCAAGGTTCTAACCCCACTAATGGAAAATGTAAAAACAAAGTTTACAAATGTTAAATTTGAAAATGTGGATATTGATTCACAATTTGAAATAGCTCAGAAATACTTTGTACGTTCAGTTCCGACAGTAATTATCGAAAAAGATGGTAAAGAAGTTGAAAGATTTGTAGGAGTTCAATCAGAATTAGCTTATATAAATGCTTTAAATGAAAATTTATCATAAAAAATTAGGAATTCTCGATTTTTTTTCGTATATTTACATAGTAAATAAAAATAATACAATATATGGCAGGAATTAAATTCGTTCACGAAGAAGAAAAAGAAGTAAAATTAAAAGGAACACCTAAAATTCCCTTTAATAAAAGTAAAAAATTAAGTAGTATGGATGGCTCTCAAGTCTTATACTATATTGATGTTGAAACTGCATTTAAATTAAAATTAGATTCTGTCTGTAATTTCACTCAAAAACATCCTCAAGACGAGAATTATGCTCTTATCACTATTCCGATAAATCGAGAACAAAAATAAAATATAAATTTATGTCAAAAACCGCGTGGTTTTTTAGTAATAGGTTACGAGGTGAATCTCACCCAAGGTCAAAATTAACATCTAAACAAGTACTCCAAATAAGAGAACTTTATTCTAAGGGATTTTCTACTAATGTAATTGCCCGAAACTTCAAAGTATCGGCTTGGAATGTAGAAGAAATATGTAAAAGAAGAACTTGGACTCATTTATAAACAAAATTAAAATATGACAGTTATAGAAGCAACTTCACCTGGTGATGCTTGGGTAAAAGTATCCAAACATTTACTTGCAAGTGGAAGTAGGGTAGGTAACCTTACCGAAGAATTAAACGTAATAACAGAAATTTCAGAATTTAAATCAGATAATTGGTTTGATGGTCACTTCCGAGAAATAATGGGAGATGATAGAATTGATTTCGCAAAGACAGTAACCTTTCTTAAACCAGAACAAAAGAAATCAGATAATCCATTTTTTGATGCAGAAGAGGGATTAGATTATAAATTTATTAAAGACCATTACCATCAATCCTATTGGGGTAGAATGGTATCTTGGAGAGGTGAATTTAATCAAATAGAAAATGTAATTAAAATTCTATCAACTGGTAAAGCAGTAAAACGATGTGAACTTATTATTTTTGACCCTAAGAAAGATGCAAGGAATCCCTATTCACAACCTTGTATGGTTATGATTGATTTAAAACCAAGAAATGGTAAATTATATTTAACATCAATTCTTCGTTCAAACAGAGTATCTAAGAGTGGATATGCAGATTTTCATTCTATGGTTGAATTAGGTAAATTTCTTTCCATTCAATCAAATTTAGAGTTAGGAAAAGTTTCAATACTTTCTTGTTCTTCTCATCTTGGAACTATGAATGAAGAACTTAAAAAAACTAAAAAACTACTCTCCTTGTTATAATGTGTGGAATATCATCAACAATCAGTTTATCTGAGAAAGAAGTTAAACTCATTTTAGATGAAATGATTCATAGAGGTATGGATAATCAAACTATCCAAAGAGTTAGTTCCAATACTATCTTAGGTCACAATAGATTATCAATTTGTGATTTAACTGAGAAAGGAAATCAACCATTTAAATTGAATAATAAGTTTTCAATCTGTAATGGTGAAATTTGGAATTATAATGAATTGAAAAATGAATATGAATCTAAGGGTTATAAATTCAATTCAAAAAGTGATAATGAAATAATTTTACCTCTCTATGAAAATAAAAGTTTAAAGAAATTAGATGGTATGTTTTCTTTTATAA
>ERZ651776.4677-NODE-4677-length-12413-cov-4.222114_pt1 | contig 12413 bp, 13 predicted proteins | sample MGYA00514761_ERZ651776 | MGnify/ENA metagenome assembly ERZ651776 | reverse complement strand
CAACAACAACAACAACAACAACAACAACAACAACAACAACAACAACAACAACAACAACAACAACAACAACAACAATGGACTCCAAGTCCTGAACTTCTGCATTTACCCTTCTTCCCCTCATCTGCCCATATTCTCCTCAGATCTTGTATCCCTTCCCAACAATCGGAATATGATTTTAATCGATTTGCAGCCAGTCGCGGATTTTCAGCGGGTTATTTCGAGGGACGAAGAATCAGAAACCGTTGGAAATGGACTCAGTGATGGTAGACAAGCACAAATGCAGACACAAACACGAACACAAATGCAGACACAAACACAAACACAAACACGAACACGAACGGATATGGAAAAGAGGTTGGAGATGCTTTATGCGGAGGCCGGGGTGATTCGTGAGGGATATGGTTTTGGTAGTGCTTTGAGTATTGGGGATGGTCTATCAGAGGGAACAAAGAAATTCATTTCTGGTAAGGCATCTATCTTCACCCGTTTGGAAGAAGAAGAGAATGGGAGAGGCGTTGTCCAAAGAGAAGTCAAGGCCTTGTTCGATGATTATCTGAACCTCTACATCAGGTATCTCCTCCTGCCACAGCCATCCTGCGAAAGCGACGATGATCACAAACGGCATCTTGAACAGCACAGAAGAGGCATGGAAGAGTACAAACATTTTAGGCTTACGTCGGACCCGGCAAGACCTATTCTCACTAAGCTTTTTGGGAAAGAAGTTGCAGAAGGGATGATTGGGGAGCTGTACAGTTAAGAGTAGGGGGTAGAGGGAGTAAAAGTAGGTATTTTTTTTGGTGGACGTTAATTGGTGAGATTTCTTTTTTTGTCTTGTATTGCACCTCCTTCTAGCATTATTTCATGGTTCTAAAGCAGGAAGCCCTCCTCTCCTCAAAGGAGAGAAAGAAGGGAGGATCGATGTGAGACGGAGAAGAGCCTCGAGCGGACGATCAGAGGCTCGACCAGCCGGCACGCGAAGTCGTTGCTTGTCTTCTTTTTCAAGTGTGTTCTATTTAATGTAGTTTTGTGAATTTATTTGTATTTTCGATCAGGTCCTTCTTTTGATTATTTTTTACTCATTCACTGCTGGGGTCAAATGTTTGCCAACATAATTCCTAACCCAAGGGTAACAACAGCCCAAACACCCTTCCCAACCCCAGCCACAGATCCTGAACTCCTGCAGAACTTTCTGTAGTCCGCGCTATTATCGCATTGGGCCTGGGCCCCTCCACTTTTTTGGACCACGTAGAGGAATGCAGACTCGACAGTGCCATCGCACAAAAACCAGCAGCAGGCACGGCGAAATACATCAACTTTGGAGGTGTCGAGCGCGCCGTTCTGAAAGATTGCAACGGAACCAGCTCCGCCCGATAGATCCGTCTTGATACTGCTGTCGGGTGGGTAGCAGGAGGAGGGGACGGAAGTTTGGTTTGTCACCGGACTCGCATGGCACGAACCAGTGAACGTTGCTTGGGCCTCGCTACCGGAAATTTGGGAGGATGTGATCTTAAGAGTGAGGCAATTGCCAGCGGCAACTGGGAGCATTATTGTGAGGAGGAGGAAGTTCATCTTGCGATTAAGATGTTAAGTAGCCGGAGGCTCGATTTATGACTCAGTATTAAATGACCGAACGAAGAAAACCGAAAGACCGAAAGCCTCTCGCCTTATCTCCCCCCACACGATAAATTTAACTATAAAACCTTTACGCAACCCTTCTACAACTTCGAAGGAACTGACTCTGCATCTAAAAAACTCTGGCTATCATTATATCTCACTTGCACTCCCAACTCCCTAACGAGAGTAAGAGCAATGAGCTTCTACCACCACTCTGGGTATTTCCTCCAGATTCGCGTTGTTAAGGCAGAGAAGTTGACAAAACTTGATTATTTTCTTGACATGGGTGACCCTTGGGTCAGCTTAAAGTTCCACACTCTAACTCAGCGAACTTACACCATCAAACACCTCCGTAAATCAGAGTGTGTGTGGAGCGCACCTGACCAGTATGCCAGGTTCTACGTCGATGGCGATTCAAGAGACGATATATTGACAATTAAGCTGCATAACCAGAACATGAAAATTAACCAGGGCAAGAAAAACATCATTGCCAAGAAGGACAGCTGGGGTTCATCGACGTTGAAGATTCCCTGGGGTGAGATCAGCGACGCTGGCGGTTGCAAGGAAATTGTCATACCTTTGGATCCTGTCGGGGTCTTGACGCTTGAGTTCAAAATACTCCCCCAACCTTTGGTGCAGAAAGTTTTTTGGCACCGTTCTCTTAAGATGGTCATGGGTGACAAGGAATCCAACACCTCCTCGCATGCCGACGTAGCTACACTTATGCTCTTCATGGGGAATGACAACGGACAAGGTGGGACGGGAGGGGCTGTGCCGCAGGGAAATGTCGTCCTAAATCGAGCCGTGGAAAAGGCTGATAATCCCGACGATGAAGATGACTCCGGTGCCACCGACGCCGCATTAGAGAGTATTGAGGTTGAGAACATCAATTTGAATGTCAGTGAGAAACCGAATGACATGGACGAATTCCGCAATTCTCGCGGTAGCGTCTTGAGGGTAGACAAGGATGTGCTTTCCTTCGTGGAGTCCGCCACAACGTTAACGAAGGACTCTATCGCGCCATTACTGACGGATGAAGTGGCAGCGAAGTTAGCGGCTGCCAGCGCTGGGGGCAAGAAGCTAGTCAATCTTGGAAGGTGCCCCGTCACTGATCAGGATCTCACCGTGTATAAGGATGAGTTCTCAAAGATGTGTACGATAATTATGGCTCAAGATACGGCTTCCCGTGGCGAGAATATGACAGACATATTATTCGAAGAGGACGTTGGGGATCAATCCTGGCTATTGTCTATCAGCGAGTACGACCACGAAACGAATGTCGGGCAGCCATACATGGATGCGGGATCGATAAGAGAGAGGTCTACGGGAGTGGTGTCACCTGAGCTCATGCCGACAGCGGTGTGGTCGGCTTTGCTTGTCGCGTACGCATCAAGACACTATAAGTATATCAGAGGCATCGTAGAGAACTCTGAACTGAAATTGACAAAGCTTGTGAAGAAAAAGTTCAATAATCCTGATAAAAAGGTGAAAATGTCCCAAATGAATGACTTCGTGAAGATGTACAAGATTGACATGAGCAAGTATGTGATTGAAAATTTGGAAGACTACAATACAATGAACGACTTTTTCATTCGGGACATTAAGCCCGAACTCCGTCCTATCGCGGACCCGGAAGATTGTAACATCTGTGTGAGCAGCGGAGATTGTCGCTTGATGACATTTTCTACAATCGATGATGCCATGCGGATGTGGGTGAAAGGAGATTTGTTCTCCATCTCGTCTATGCTAGGGCCGGATGCCGCTGAAGAGGCGAAACTATTTGAGGGGGGTAGCATGGCAATTTTCAGACTCGCTCCACAGGACTACCATAAATTCCACTTTTGCACGTCCGGGAAGTTCACAAAAACGGTCGATATTCCGGGTTGGTATCACAGTGTGAATCCAATTTGCGTTCAGCATAAAGACGTGAACGTCTTCACGGAGAACCACAGGGTGGTGAATTTTTTCGACGCTGCTGATAAGGGAGGAAAGATCTGCCACATTAATGTCGGGGCTAATGTGGTCGGGAGTGTCGTTCAGCACCAAAAGGTCGGAGACGAGTTCAAGAAAGGAGACGAGTTTGGGTATTTTCAGTACGGGGGTAGCACAATTATCCTGCTCTTTGAGAAGGGCAAAATCACTTTCGACGCTGATCTTGTAGCTAGCAGCACTAAAAATATCGAGAGCTACGTGAAATTTGGCGAGAGGATCGGAGTGTTACACTGAGTATATGTATGGAATGGAACGGAATGGAATGGAAACGGAATGGAATGGGAACGGAATGGAAACGGAATGGAATGGAACGGAATTGAAACGGAATGGAATGGAATGAATAGAAATGTGTTGTTGGATACTGTTTGCCAGCAAATGTTCCTTGTTAAATCCTTCTTTTTCACTCTTCAAGCTACGCTACTAGTATTGAAATCATACCGCTGACACAACAACGACACTGATATTGTCGCTCGCCTCCTTTTTCAGCGCGGTTTTGCAGAGTTGTTGCGCGATTTCGCTGGCCGTCAAATCGCTGTTGATGAGCTTCTGTCCTACGAACTGTATGATGGTCAAGTCGTCCATCACATCCGTCAAGCCATCCGTAACAACGACCGCAAAGTCTCCTGCATTGTTCATCTTGCAAGTAAAATAATCAGCATCACTAACTATGCCCTGATCCGCGATGACCGCCGGTTCCAGCGAGCGCGACACCGCGTAGTTGTATCTACTCCCGCCCAAATTCACCCTAACACGCCAATTCTCCCCCGCCCCTAAACACACCACCTCTCCTCCAGCCTGCTCTAGCCTCCTCCTCTCTTTCTTGCAGCTAGGCTTGTGGTCCCTGGAGCTAAATTTAACCTCCCCGTTAATATCTCCGACAATCACCCTCGAATCTCCGCAATTAATCGAGTGAAGAGTGTAATCTCCTTTGTTAAATATAGTCAGAGCGGCGGTCGTGCCAGCCATCAAATCAGAGCTCCCGGTGGATGCTGACAGAATACCCCACAATTTGTCGTAGACAGGTTTGCATTCGCCATCGTCCACAGAACACTGATTCATGTAGGCTTGGCAAGTTTTCGTCCAGCTCTCCCTCAAAATTTGTTCAATGTCATCGCTGGCATTTTCAAGATCACCTGAATCATCGTCGTCGTCGCTGTTGTCCCCTCGATTGTTCAACCTACCTTCCACCTCGGCTTGGAATGCCAACGTTGCGTAGGCACTGGCCTCACTGCCCCCGTGGCCATCAAACACCCCCGCAAGGGTGAGGGAGTCTCCCCGGTATGTTTGAAGGAGGATTCTGTCCTCCTGGTACTTTCGCTTGCCGAGTAATTGAAAGGCACCGCGAGATTCGCCCCTGATACGAGCTTTAATCCGTCTCCCATCGTATTTTATTCCCTTCTTTCCCTCCGCCTCGACAGTACCTTTCGATTGCGTGCGAGAGAAAACAAACGGGGTCTCCGGACTTCTACTTTCTTGGATGAATTCCAACGCCTTCGAAAAGCTTGATCCGACGCTCTTGGAACCAACTCGGATCAACCGGTCGCCTACGAATATTCGCTGGGTTGAGAATGCCTGGCGGCGAGGCTCGACCTTCTCCACAAACACCCCCTCTCTGTCCTCCTTTTCCGCCAAAACGAGTCCAAGAGGCTGACCGCTCTTTGTGTCGAGCGAGACGACGATGTCGACGTCGACGTCGACGTCGACGTCGTCGTCGTCGTCGTCGTCGAAAATATCACAGCCTCCCCCAAGAACGTCTTCTCTAACAGCAGGAGTACCCTTCTCCACCTCATCCAAATAACGCAAAGCATCACCAGCTGTCACACGAGTAGATGGATCCTTCGAGAGCATCTTGTTGAGAAGCTGAAGAATACTCTTATCGACGAACTCCAAACCGTGCAAGACGCTCTCGTCGAGTATGCTGCTCCCCAACTCCCTCTCGACCCAGGCAGAAAACTGATAATCACACTCCTCAAGCTGGCCGCGGAAGTTGCTAGATGAACGCGGTTAGAACCTCGCGTGAATACCCTCATACCCTCACAAGCCTCCCTTCCTATCTCACTCACCTCATCTTTTTCTCGTCGATGACGAAATTGAAGATGTATACACTGAACAAGATCCCTACACTGAAAATATCAAAACTGAATTCATTCCCGTGTTCGACAAATACCTCCGGGGCACTGAAAATAGGTGACACAGCAACCTTGGTCTCCTCCTCGGAAATCTTTGAAAAGAATTTACCCAATTGAAAAATACCACCGCCCCCATCTGGAGACATGTCCCGAGCACTTCCAAAATCGATCAACTTCAGCCGCATGTCCGACTCGTCGAAAATTATGTTCTCGGGTTTGATATCTCGGTGGATGATACCACAAAACTCAAGAGAAGATAAAATTTCAAGCAGCTAGTTAGTTAGTCGTAGGGATTCCAGTGGAGAGGGGGGGAGGGGGAGGGGGAGTGAGATGAGATGAGATGAGAGGACAAGAAGAATGGAATATTCATTCTTGGCAGAATGAAATGAGCAGAAAGAAGCCGTTGCCATTGCTGCCCTCACCTGGCGAAGGAGAGTATACTGCGTTTTCTCCTCGTCCCCCCCCTGCATCAACTCAGCAATTTCACTAAACGGCAATTTATCAATTGTTTTCCCGGATGAAGAGCTCAGAATTTCATCCCAACAAAGATAACCCTCCCTCACACCCCGGAATTTTGGGAACAAGCACGCAGATCCCTTCGCTTGCCTTTTCATCAGAATTTCGTTGATGCCACGCTCCACCTCAAAATAATGCTTGCTACGCACACACTTCATTTCATCTGCCTCGTCACTGTTCAGAGGTCGCTTCAGTATCGTTCCTTTGCCATCGTTATACACCACACCGTAGGAGCCTCTGCCAATCTCTCTCAAGTCATTTCGTGAGCTATATGGGAGGGAAAACGGAGAGGCAACCCGTGCGCTAGCAAAAAATAAGAGGGTGAAAAAGAACATGGAAAGGAGATGATGGTAGAGGGACGGGGTAGGACTATCAGGGGGCGAAAAAAAGCGCAAATCCTTCTTGGTTCCAGTAGACTTTTATTCTCGAGGTTTTTTCGTGGAAATAAATTTGGAATTTCCCTTGCCACTTTTTTTGAAACATTGTGGAAGGTCTTTACTTACTTATTGGTTCTTCTTTTGCTTACACATTTCGTTTCCTTCCTTCGCACGCACACAAAGAACATGATTTCTACCGCATTTCTACTTGGCCTTGTCTTGTCCACCTCCGTTGCTGCCGAAGGTGAGTCGGACACTTTGAGGAGGTTTTCATCGTTCGAACGTCTGACACATTTGCAGAGAGCAGGTCCATGGGTCTCAAGGGCTCCATGAGCACAGGCACTGCCGGTGACGACGACGCCGCTAGCATGATGTCCACGAAGGGCAAGAAGTCCATGGGCAAGAAGTCCAAGGACAAGTGGATGGAAGAAGTCGCCGGGATGCCACGTACGATTATGATTGATGCAGCGCAAGCGGGAGGGAACAGGGAGACTTACAGCTACACCATTTACTGGGGCGTGATGCAGTCCTACGAGTACAAGAATATGATGTTCGACAAGCAGTTCGTCTTTGACCGCGAAGCGCCCGAGTGGGATCAGTCCTCGCTCATTAGTGGCGCGAGTCGCAATGAGGCGTACGCGACACTGAGTCGGGCGGCTTTGATGAAAGACGGTCAAATCAACACCGACCAGCTCCCGTACCGCTTCGACTACTTGCTGATCAAGCCGGTCTTTGTTGGGGATGTGGAGGAGTTCTCGGCAACGATCCAGTACCTACACACCAACAACAGCTGCTCCAACTTAGATCTAGTAGGGACAGAGGGCAGCCCAGTCGCCTACGGAGACGCCATCGTGTCCGGGATGGGGACCGTGAACGGAACCGTCAGCACCATTACGAAAATAGCGTACAAGTGCATGCTCAACCAGCCGGACCGACTCAGTGAGAAGGGGTACATCGTTCGATAGGGAGATTGAGAGGGAGAGAAGAGAGAGAGAGATAAGGGTGCGCTTTTTGAGAGAAGAGTCATTTCACGATAAAACAGCTCGCAACGATTTTGGAAAAAATAATTGCAATTTCGTTTACTTTAATACATTTTTGTAATATAATTTTATTTCATAATATTATATAAATATAATATAATAATTTTTTTGATCTATAATTTTCAAATAATTTATCTATTATACATTATAATTTTATATTTTAAAAACTTTCAAATTTATTATTTAAAATAATATTTAAATTTATTATTTTTTAAATTATCTTAATTTCAAAAAAAAGTAATTTATATTTAACTATTATAATACTATTAAAGTAAATTGTATATCAAAAATGTATTTAAATAAACGAAATCTCAATTTTTTTGGGCCCAGACAAGGAGTCCCAATCCTCCCCTATAGAGGATAGAAGAGCCTTGGAATCTTCTTCACTTAAAGAATCTGGAATACTAGACGCCCCGGCACCCATGTTATTAGTTAAGTTTTTTACTTTTTTATTCATCTTTGATATTCATCTGACTTACGGCAGAAGATTTATTATTGAACATTAAACTTCTATCATCATGAAGGTCTTCTTCGCTCTCATATTTCTTTTACGAACTATTAATACTCATTCACGTCCTCCCGGGTGTGGGAAAGAAACCTTTTATCCAAAGGGAAAATGGTTCAGAAACAATAGCACTGCTCACAGCGGCCGCTATTGGGAACAGTACATTGACAAGCAGTATGATATGAACACGGAGACACCTGTCTACATTTTTTTGCACGGACAGGACAGTACGGCGATTGAAAAGACGAAAAAATTTGGAATTGAAAATTCCACTTACAAGTCCTATGTCCAAGTATTCCCTCAGGGAATAGATGACCATGTCTCGGCGGACTGCGGCACAGGTTGGAACGTTATTGACAGTGCATCTTCACACGACAAAGCTACATGTAACTCGAACGCAGATGACTCCCTCTGCTGTTATCAATCCTGCTTGGATCAGAAGGTGTGCACTGGAGATTCTGCGGAGGCTAATTGTGGGTGGGCGACTTGTGTTGATGATACACAGTTTATTCTGGATATCGTCGACCAGCTGACGAATCTTGAATTGTGCATTGGTGACATATACATTGCCGGAGAGAGCAATGGGGGGATGATGATTCATGGGTTGCTTGCTGAATACCCATCGATGTTCCGCAGCGCCATGTCAGTGTATGGATTGCCTTTCATTGGATACAACAATGTCCCGAGCGCACTGAACATGACCTCTATGTTCTCAATGCATGATCGATCTGACGAAATCATCCCCTGGTATGGGGGTGAGGCAGGAGGTTGGTTCTATGAGAGCGGAATTGCCGTCATGTCAAAGCATGCGGTCGTTCACAATTGCTCCAAGACGACTCCAGAAGTCGTAAGAACTCCCTATGACGGGGGCGAGAGCAACATTTCGTGCCTAAATTATGGTTCCTGCGCAGGCAGTCGGACCGTTATGTATTGCTTGTATGATGGGGGGCACGGAGCATGGCCACAAGAGGGTAATGACCTTACAATTTGGTTTTTCGAAAACAAGTGGCAGTGACAATGACAAGAAAAGAGAACAAAGTTGAGAATTAAGTAAATAGAACGTTGTGCGTCTCGTCTTCTTTGCAATAGCAAATTCATACACTACTGCTGTTACAAAATATTTAATCGCTGCTCAGTTCTGCGGCGGCTTTTATCACAGCTCCATAAGCAGGAAGATCCTCTACAGCCACACCTCCCTTTTTCCCATCACTGACGACCTTCAATATATCTTCCACGAAAGCCTCCCCCCCAAGCATAGCCACGCTACCCCGAACGGCCTCCGCAATAACTGGCGAGCGACTTGCACCACCGCAGAGCAGTATATAGTCCAAGTCCATCGGCGTCTTGCCCCCCTTGGTCAAAGTTTCCATCAACAACCTTCCAATTTCCCCCTCCAAATCAACGTTTTCCTTCACGATTTCTTTGAGCAGTCCACCAGAAACCACCGACTTGAGGTGCTTTGCACCGCTCGACGTGGCCGTAATGTAGGGAACATTGACCTCAACCCTCTTCTTTTTGGTGAGCTCCGTTATCGCTTCTTCAGCTGCATCGAACAGCCTTTGCTTTGCTTGTGGGTCAATTAGCAGATCGATCCCATTCTCCTCCTGAAATTTTGACGCAAGGTGGGAAGCCAGGGAAGACTCCAAAATGTGCCCATTGAAGGAAGAGGAGCAAGACGATTCTAGCAAACCATTGTCGCTGTCATCTCCAACATTCCCTTCCAACAAAGTAACCTGACACAAATTGTGACCAACATCAACCACCAATCCCCCCCCCTTCTTCCCATTGTCCAACAACCCCAAGTCCCTGCCCCCGATAACTACGCACACAGCGTCGGGATAAAATATCGCACCGTCTCCGCAACCAGCACTTTCGGCCGATTCCTCGTAGCGTTCCAGCTGCTGACGGGTGATAGCGGAAGGGACGGTGAACACTGCGCGGTAGTGCTCCTTGTTGGTGGTGATCTTCTTGTTAACGACGGTGCCGACAGCAGTGGAAAGGAGGCTTGAAAGGCCCGAGTTCACACTGTCGTCGCTCGCGACATTGCCAATTAGGAGCTCATTAAGGGGCGAGAATACCATCTTCCCAATGGGCGGATCATACAGCTTCTTCTTTGCAAGTTTCCCCACCACACTCCCCTCGTCCCCCGCATAGAAATACGACGGCAACGAGCGTGAGCCGTCATCCGCCTCTACAACCGAGGGCTTATCACCATCTAGCAGGGCATTATTGTAAGAAAGCTTCACACCACTGGTGCCAAGGTCAATTCCGATGAAACGTCGGCTGCAATTGACCCTTTCCGCGACATCGGCGTCAGCCATGTCCGCATCGTCGACTTCGATGCCCAAATCGAGGAGTTTCTGTCGGTACTCCTCTTCCTCCATCTCCATTCTCTGCAACGCGCGCACACTGTAGCGGATAAACACGGCAGCAGACACGAGACCAATAACAGGCAGTATCGGACGTTGCTGAGTTGAATGAAACGATCGTGTAGACACGACGGCTGGAATTGTAGTACCTGCTCTGTTCGATTCGTTCAAACAACTTGAAAGCGTCGTCGTTGGTATTGTAGTTAGTGCTGTCATTGTGTTGGGGACATATTTGAGTCTCGGAGCAGAGTGCTTTGCCATGTGTCGTATCATGGTTTTAAATGCGACTAATTTGATGGGGGAGGGGGAGGAGTGCTGTAGCAGTGTTGTTTGCTTGCGTAAGACTTGGAGGCAGCAGCCAATGGGTCCTTAATCTGCTTCGTTCCTTTGTTGCTGCGGCGACTGGTGGAAGGAGCTGGGACCTCAGTATTAATTGAACAGGCCGAATTAAGAGAGCCAAAGGTTTTCACCAAGTAGAGTGTCTCAGAATTGGAGCGCTTACGGTAATTTTCTTCAAGATACATGTGGAAAAAGGGGAAGGAACGATTGGTGTAAAATTTGTAAATTTTGGTCGATGGTCGATCCAGAAAATTAGGGCTCTTAAAAGTGTGGTGCAGTAGTGTATCGCAAGAAACTCATCCTTCCAAAAACATTTACTTTATTATTTTTTCTTCAAGACGTTAAAGAGCTCTACTAAACAACGCAAGCGGGGGCGCGCGGGCAGGGCACCTGCTTTAATTAAGCGCAAGCGCACTATTTCCCCCCTTTGACTCAACATTTTCTCCTTTGAGATGGTATTAAGGGAGACAGACAATCAAGGAAAAAGAAAAGGCCTTATGATGATCACTGAATACCTGAACATGGCATTGGCCAGGGAGAATATACTTTCTTCGATCGATTGCTCGGCATGTCGTCGACCTACTGCTCGCAACTTCTCCTCCCTCCCTCCAGCAGGAGGGCTGGGTGACACGAATTTGTTCAAAAACATTGCCTCTCTCTCCCTCCTGTTCCTGCTTGTTGCCACATTCATGCATGAAACCTCTGAAAGTCGGGGAATTTCCCCCCCTTCTTGACATCCTTTATCCCCCCGACCCCCTTCTGACCCCCTTGAGCACCACCATCACCATCACCATGACCATCGGGGCCCTCATAGTCACTGTCACTCTCTGTGTCACTCTCATCAAAAGCCTTCTTTTTATGAAATATGCAGCACCTTTTGCTGCTCTTCCTTCCGAGCCCCTCATTATCAAAAGTGTCTGCATCCCAGTGGACCACGGGGCGAGGCTGCAGCTGAAGGTGGTGAGTGGGCGGGGGGGGATTGTGAATGGTCGTCGATTGGGTGTCCACAGTCGTCGCTCCACTGCCAGGGTGGCGAGAAGTGGAGGAAGAACCGGACGAGGAGGCGGCGTAAGAGGTCATGGGGAGGCGGAGGTGATGCTGCCCTGCAAGAGTGTGTGTGGAGAAGGGGAGGAGATGGGAAAAACAACTGGGGGAGTTCCGTTCCCAATGTGTGACCGCTGTTGGCTATATTGTCAACTGCAGCGCGACAGAGAAAGTACAACTGCGGCCTGGACGACGAAAGCGATCAATTCTCAAAACTGATAGACGAACATGGGCATTGGCGGGGTCCACATTTATGCTATCCCAAAAAGGTTTGATTTATCTATCAATCTTGCGATTTTTAGCAAATTGAATCGTCACCAGCACACACTACCCTCTCAATAGCTTTCATCGGTAGAATTAAACCCAGGCCCTCCACCAATCGCTGAAAGTGGGCCTGGAGAAGAAATCACAGATCTCAGTGTGCCTCTCTCCTTCCTTCCCCAGCATTTCTATCCGTATATGATACCCCCTACCACTAGCACCCCCCC
>ERZ651776.4671-NODE-4671-length-12419-cov-8.622022_pt1 | contig 12419 bp, 17 predicted proteins | sample MGYA00514761_ERZ651776 | MGnify/ENA metagenome assembly ERZ651776 | reverse complement strand
TGTTCTATGTGGGTGAGCTTTTGAACTGATTCCATTTCTTCTTACTTTTTATTACAAGTCTAATCTCTAACTTAGGTTTAGTTCATCTTAATCGACACCACTCACATCTCGAAACATATGATCAATGGTATACCAGTTTTCGAATACTTTGCACCTTTCTTCGCATGCAGTCTTTTTTGATGGATTATTATTCGGGACTCGGGATTTCCAGTCTCTCGTGGTTTCAGAGTTTCCGGAACCGTGAACGATACTCATAAATTTGTGGATGGTACTGTAGCGCACTGATGGGTATTTCATTATTATAGCTTGAATAGTCATAATAACATACGCAGGCCATTTGATGAAAGGGTGGTCAGCGTTACCTTTGTTTGTTGGCATCAAGCGGTCAAAACACTTGATAAAGTTGTCAACTTCTTCAGATAGACCTCCGGTATCGAGTTCCACACCCCGGAATTTTTCAGCGTGCTCACGAAGTTTGAGTACACTAGAAATGCGTTCGGTATGAACAAGTTTTTCTTCAACGAAATTGGTAAGAATCATATACATCGCCATAGACGTATCTCCTCGTTCGTTCTTGGTGCCAGCCATTTTGGTAAACTCAAGAAGACTGTCACTGTGACGATCACCGAGTATGCGTGAGAGTTCGCAAAGTGGGATAGAAGGCATCATATTTACAAATTCTCCAGAGTTGATGGGAAGGCCCATATTCACACGGAGGATGAATTGCTCCTCTTCGAGGTCGGTCAAACCTGTAAAAACCGTGTACCGGATCTTCCTGTAGTTGAAACGATCTTGGTCAGATAACGTCATCTCATTCAAATACAATCCATTGTATTGAAACGTGTTAGACATAAATTTTTTGATCGTATGCACTCTGTGACCTCCTTCTAGAATTCGAAACGAGTTATCCCTTCTAGAAACCGTGATCGGGTTAACAACGAAATCCAGGTAGAGAGAGTCGATGAAAAAACTCTCTTGTTCATTGGTCCACGTGTCCGGATTGCGCTGAAGAATTGGGTGGTTCGTCCATAATTGATCTGTTCTCGTCAGTTCAGAAAAGAACGAGGATAAGTTCATAGAGTCATCATTGCGGTTGCGATCAGACATGATGTTGTTTTTTTTATTTGAAAATTATGAGGTTTTGAGTTGACTTAGGTACTGATTTTCTTTTTAACAGATTCAAGAAGTTTCAAAACAGATATAGTTCCCGTGAATAAAAATAGTATCTGTTTGGTGAGTGGTATCCGTAATTCATTTGGATGTGGTATAGAAGGTCTTCGTAATTTTTTATGTATTCGTCGTAAAGCATCACATGTCTCGAGATATTTACCCTCTGGCATCTGGTCCTTTGCCTCATCGATAGTGGTCATCACTATGATTAGATCTTTATCTACTGCCATAAAGTAAAGTGATAATTTTTCTTTAGATACCTTAAGAGATGTACTTCTATTTGATTATTGCAATTTTCATTCTCGTAGTGATGATGCAGAACAAGACCAGGGGTATGAAAAGTTCAATCGAGAAATTAGTTCGACAGTCAGCGCGGTATGCTACTGCGGCTCAACAGGACAAGTCTCCTGTCATAGCCGTTCTTCACGCCAACTATGCAGCCGCATACCTTTACGCTCTCAAGGATATCGCGAGTAAATCACAGATTCATAATGCGACTGGAATAGATGTTAAGAAATTCAGTGAGCATGTGACTAATGTACAAGATATGGTGACTAAAAAGACTACGGAGACTTGTCCAGAATTTGCGGGAAATGTTGACATTTATCTCGCAGAAATTGGTGGTGAAGCTTGATGAGTACCTAAGTAATGATTCAAAATTATAAAAAGTAAGTTCTAAAAATGCAAGTTATTCGTGACGAAACGTGGCAACAATGCCTTGCCAGTGCGGTCAAGATGTTTCGCCTCAGTGAGCCCGATGATAAATGCTATCATCTAGCTGATGCGACGTGGAAGTGTAAGATGTCTTATAAGAGACACGAAGAAAAGAAAGAGAGTCGACAAGTTGTTGTGATTGATAAACTCCCAGAGTCTGTGGTGACACAAAGAACACACGTTAAAACATGTCAGGCAACTACCATGTCTGGGAAGCCTTGTTCATTCAAGGCTGTGTGTGGAGATTTTTGCAAAAAGCATCGAATTGACAAAGTTCCTCTCGGGAAGAAGGTTCAATTAAAATCCTAGAGTACTATAAATGTTAGATCAAGAGAGTCTTAGACCTGTAATAATAGCAATGGCTCTTTACATTGCCGTAAATATTCTTTTACCTCGTATCATCACCAAACCCACTGGTTTTCAACCCCTAGATGATCTCGTAATGACTAGCATTGCTCAACGCGATTCATTAATGAGTGGTACTATCCTCATCGGTCTTATCGTCCTCGGTACCAATTACATTCAGGATGAATTCTTCTAAGACATTCTTTCTACCAACTAGATTTTTAGTGTGTTCGTGATCCATATGACGAACACGATTATCAAACGCATGTCTCATGAACTCCAAGAGTTGGTCAAAGTTTGGTTTACCCCAAACCATACCCTTTTTGAAGAGAAAATCATCATTCTCCAACTCTTGAAGTCCACAGTCAATTGTATACGGTGTCTTGATATATTCAGGTGCTCCACCATAGTCCGTTATAATAACTGGTTTGTCCCTCACAGCAGCCTCCACCGCCCCCATACCAACACCCTCAGAATGTGAAAAACTTACATAGCAATCGGATCTATGATGAATATCATCCATTTCTTCATTCGAAATGAGACCGTTTATAACCTCCACATTTGGGAACTGAATTGTGACATCTCTACCACACGTTGCTTTGACTACCAGTCGTGAATTTGGTTCATTCAGGCGAACAAATGCCTGAAGTATATCACGAAACTTTTTACGTGGATCCATGATATTCCCAATGTGATAAAATACATATGGTTTCTCTTTCGGTGTGGGAATATGTGCATGAATCACATAGAACTCATTCTCCGGGAACTGTCTAGATAACACCCGTTTACAGAATTCACTCGGTACAGCAACCCTCTTAAATTCTTTCATAATCAGCCCATAATCTTCATGTACTGTTTCTGTCTCACACACAGTCATACAGGCCAGGTTTTTTACTCGCCTTTTTGCATATGTGATATATTCAATATGCTCCTTCGTTGGAATCGTAAATACGAGACCATGTTCAGACTCAGGAAGCGTACTCCCAAGTTCATAATAGTCTGAATTAGGGAGAAATAGTTTTGTATATTTTTGTGCATGCTGTCCAATACCCGTGAGAAGTTTAGGACCAATGAATATCATTTAGTATAAAGATAATCTTTCTTTTATATATAGTAACATGAACCCACTCCTCAAAGAAATCGAAGAAGAAATGAAGCGCACCCGTCTTGACAAGACTCGTCTATATGGTCTTCTAGCCAAGATCGTAGAGAGCTGTCCTCATGTGCCCGCGGCTGCCCCCGCTCCCGCTCCCACCCCAGCTCCCACTCCAGCCCCAGCTCCCGTTAAGGCTCCTACCCCAGCTCCCGCTAAGGCTCCTGCCCCAGCTCCTGCTAAGGCTCCAGCCCCAGCTCCTGCTAAGGCTCCAGCCCCAGCTCCTGCTAAGGCCGCGACTCCTGCTAAGAAGCCTGCCGCTAAGAAGCCTGCCGCGAAGCCCGCTGCGAAGAAGACTGATGCGTAAATTAAACACCTAAGTAAATCCAATTAAATTGTTCTTCACGAACTTTGAAAACTGATTGACACATTTTCCAAAGCTTTTTAAGGACTATAAAGACTACGACATCTATTAAGTTAAGATGCAAACAATCGGTGACGTGTACCATTTTCTTAAATCCTTCGATGGGGATTTAAAAGCATGGATTTGTAACCACATGAACAAAGATGGTGAACCTGACGAATCTTATTCTGGATGTCTTCAAGAAACTATTTTTACACTCTTCGCCAGCTTGCGTCTTTTCCCACAACTTTCCAACTACACACCATGCACAGGAAATTTTGGTCTTAGAACCATCAAGGAGTTGAAATCTATCGAAGAAATATTTGAAAATAAGATCCGCGCCGTTGGTGATGGTGCTTGTGATTTCACAGCCATAAATCGCGAATCCAAATCTATTCTTGGTACCACTTCCAAGTATAAAAGAAAGTTCACAGCTAAAGAATTGGATCTTGATGGACTCGTACTTGGACTCACTCGACGATACTCCGAGTATAACAAAAAACAGATTTGCGTCGTCATCCCAAGTCGTGATGACTTTGTGACAATGCAAAATAGGATGAGGGATTCCACTTCCTCCAGATTTGAACCCACTGCTTCCGATGATGAACATTTCATACACGACGCGATCGTGATTGATCATGATGACCTCGAAGCTGCCTTCAATAAGTTCAAATTACACAAATTCAAAACAACTAAAAAAACTTCTGAACTTAAGGGTGTACATCAAGAGTTCACTGTTTGGAAAAATATAAAAATGAAAAAAATGGGTGAAAAATGTGTACTTTACGCACATATGCCTAGGAGTGGAAAGACTCATATGATGGTTGGTTCTTTTAAAGCTGATCACGGGTCTAATTACCTGGTAATCACTACAGCTCCAAATGAAACTGTGGGCCAGTACAAGAAGGCATGTAAAGGAAATGGATACAACGTGACACGCCTTGGAGCCAAAACTAAACCCATTACTGAGGGTAAAAACATTATTTTGGTTTCGAAACAGTTTTTGGACCGGCACGATGACATTGACTGGCTAAAGGATTTACAAATTGATATGGCTTTTGTTGATGAAGGGCACTATGGTGGTACTACTGAACTTGCACAAGATTCACTCAGACTCTACGCTCCAGATGCGTTTACTGTTTTTATGTCAGCCACACCCGACAAAATTAAGTACGCCTACGATATTCCAGAGTCTAACATTATACGTTGGGATCAAGAGGATATTAAACTATGCCAAAACATTAACAACCCCCAGAGTCGTATTCGATTGGAGGAGAAATATGGTCCTGATTTCATTGAGATTCTCAACACTTTCTCCGACCATCAAATCAAAAATAAGTATTTGGAGTATCCAGATATGCACATTCTGACGCAATCACTTACCGATGATGTTAAAACTGAAATCATCACAGAGACAGAGGGTACTTCTTATGGGATCTCTAATACCGCAATTCTTTCTATGACGACAGATAAGAAGAACTTTCAAGAACCTGTTCAGGTTATGGAGCGAATCGCTTTTCCAATTTTCGGGAAGCTTGGTAAGTATACACCAGATCCTAAATACCCAAACCCTTACATGAAACGGATTGCGGACACCTGTAAAAACTCACAATCTAGGTACATTGGGGATCGTTCGGGTAAGGTAAAGGTTGTACTAGCCTTTTTACCCCCAAATAATATAAACCAAACTTCTGAGGCTCTCATAAATCTTCTTATGAACGCCGGAGACCTTGGGTATGATAAACGGTTCAGCGACCAGTATATCGTTGTCTCAATTAACTCAAAAAAATCAGGTAAGCCCAAAGATATTATTAAAAATGCCGTAAAACAAGCGAATAATGAAGAGAAGGATGTTCTCGTTTTGTCTGGAAAGCAGTGTCACATGGCTGCAACCATCAAAGAGTGTGACATCGTTCTTCTTCTAAACGATATTACGAGTTATGATATGATAAAACAGATGATGTACCGTTCGATGTCTCCACAACCAAACAAAAAGTTTGGATTCGTTGTTGATTTATCCCTAGAGCGTGTACTTGATACAGTGGTTTCTGAGTTTGCATCAAACCTGTATAATTGCTCTATGTCACGCAAAGAGGCTCTAAAGTACATCTTACTTGCCAAGATTGTCAACATTAATGCGGACACGTGGATTTACAATTCAGGTGATCATCACGAACAAATCACAAAAATCGCTGAAAAGCTGGATAACCTCTACATTTCTAATGGGTATCATTCAATCTTGAGAAACATGAACCGCCTCGCAGACGCATGTTTTGAACTCTCAAATGAACAAGCACTCCGTTTGGGACTCGTATCCATGAAGTCTAATGAGACGGTAAAAATTGCTGGTAAAGACTTGGTTGAAACTATCCAAGATGGTATTGAGAGAAAGAATTATGAGCATGCAGATAACGTATCAGAGTCAGAACCAACAGTAATTGAAAAAAAAGAAAACTTTATTGACATTTTGCGGTTTATTATCCCGTTCTTTTCATTCATTACATCCCACCATGAAGAATCATCATTTTTGGGTATGTGTAATATCATTGAAAATGACCAGGAGCTAAAGAAGATTTGCATTGATCACATTTCTACGTTGGCTCTCAAAGGCATTTCATCTAATACTATATTAAAAAATTTGGTTGATGTCTACACAGAGTTGGGTATGTCTGATGCTGTTGAATTGAACAAGACTATATCCAATGTAAAGGAGTTGGTATTCAAGAACAGGAATGATAGGCACCAGATGTCGAAACTCCTGGATGAGATTTTACTCGTCCACAAGAATGAAAAGAAAATGAATGCTGAAATTGCTACTCCCAAAGAATTACGTGTTCAGATGGTTGACAAGGTACCTGAATCATTTTGGAAAAATCCATCTCACAAAGTTCTGGAATCCTCGGTTGGTAAGATTGGTTTTCTTAATGAAATTATCGACAAGTTCATGGTTGGATTAGAGTCTGTCATCCCATACGCTAATGAGCGTTACAAACACATTGTTGAAAAATGTGTATACTTCTCAGACAAAAACCAGTGCAATATTCATATTGTTAAGGCGATTTTGGACCCAGAAAACGCATACAAGCTTAATATTAACGTTGGTGATACAGTGGATGATGATATGAAGTTTTTCAATGGTCTTGGTGAAGCTCTCCCCCCAAACGATTTCGACCTAGTGATCCAAAATCCACCATATAATGACTCAAGTGGAAATAAGGGAGCTAATCATACCTTGTGGGATAAATTTACGATTAAGGCTATCGAAAGTTGGCTAAAACCGGGAGGGTATCTTGTGGCTGTCCACCCCGGTAACTGGCGACAGGGAAACAGTGAAGTTTTCCCCCTCTTCAAGGAGAAGCAGCTTTGTTACCTCGAAATTCATAACTCAACTGATGGTCAAAAGACGTTCAAGTGTGGCACTTCATACGACTGGTATATTCTTGAAAATACATCGAGGTACACGAAAACTGCCGTCGTAGGTGAAGATGATGTGCGCTCTGAAATCGATATGGGTGATTGGACATTTTTACCGAATATGATGCACGACTATATCAAGGGTTTGATGACTAATGACGTTACCAATCGGCTCGATATCACGAGGGATAGGAGTGTTTATGGAACCGATAATAAAAAGGGGTTGATTAGCAAAGAGAAGACAGATAAGTACTGCTATCCTCTGATTAATTCAATCAAGAAGGACGGATCTATCGATTTCAGATACACTTGTGACGATACACAGACGGGAAAGGGTCAACTCCCTCAGTTTGGTCGAACGAAATTTATCTTTTGCAATGGAGCTGGCTGCTACAAAGACATGACTGGTGATATTGGTTTTACAGAGTGGGGTTTCGCTATCTATGATACACCTGAGAACGTTGAAAAAATTGAGGTGGCGTTCAAAACCAAAGAGTTTACAAATATTATAAACGCTCTCAAAATCGTACCCAGTCAGAAGGGTAACCCCAACGTCATGAAATTATTCAGAAAGGATTTTTGGAAAGATTTATTGGTTTAAAGTTAATACCCCTAATATGAATACATGTTCTCGATTACTTGTGCAGTCAACACCACCCCCCATGAGCAGGATAAGCCAAAACACTGGCGCCAACATCCTAACCGAGTTAGAAGGAGGGTTTATGCGGTGAACAGTCCCAAAGTGAATGAGGACACAGTGAAAATCAAGAAGTTGGAAAAGGAGGTTGATATGTACAAGAAGGCACATCATAAAATGAAAATGATTGCAAAATGGAGTCTTCGTGCGAATGAAGCGGCTCTTTCTGACTCACGAAGCATTCTTCATACTTTGGAAGAACTATACGGGGATGAGGCTTTCGAGGATCAGAGTGGAAAGTCTCTAAAAACAGACAAAGGTAATGAGGAGAACTGAGGTCTATAAAATTTGAGAGTTCTTTTTTGTCTAGCAGGTAATGCATGAGGTAATGTGATACCACTTTTATACACGGATCCCATAAATAAACCAGCTGATAGTGCTCGCGTGGGATTAATACCAAATCTAGCGGGGATCGTATATATTCCATTTTTAATATCATCTTCTACATCTTCAATGTCTGCCATATTAGAAACACTCGTTGCGAGAAGACCCATTGCAATCATTTCATTTTCAATAACATCTGTGTGAGCTATGAGATGCGGTACAACACTGATAGCTCCCGCCCAAAAAGTACCCACATAAAAGGGTTTTAGTAATGGTAAATTCTGTTTAAATGAAGGATACATGAGAATACATAGGATTTCTGGTGGTATATATTTAGACTGATCTGTGTACCATAAAATTAGATTCGCAGTCAATAGAGCGGCTGTTATAGATTCTGGTGTATCTTCAGTCTTTCCATCCAAATATCTATCTGCACCATACGCCCATCGTGCAGAAGCCATAATATACAAAAGTGGTAGAGGTTCGAGAGGTGTCCCTGAACACAATGCTAATATAGACATGATTGTACCGACTCCTAATCCGGTTGTCATCTGTATATTATTAGTTGTCACCATAAATCTCAAGAATATCTCGCACGATAGGACTTCTCTCGATATCACTGAATTCAAATTTAATGTACTCAATTCTTTTGGTGCGTTTACCATCTAATTTTGAACATATATCTATGAGACCATTATCTTCATATTTACGATCATGTTGCTTGGGGTCACCTGTTATGACCATCTTACTACCTTCACCTATACGTGTAAGAAGCATCTTCATTTGATTTGGTGTTGAGTTTTGCATTTCATCTGCTATAATGAATGAATCTTTGAATGTTCGCCCTCTCATATAGGCTAAAGGGCAAATTTCAATAATCTTCTCCTTGATCATATATTGAATATCACCTTGACTGTAGAATTCACTAAAAACATCCATGATGGGTCTGGTCCATGGATCCATTTTCTCTTCTAGAGTTCCGGGGAGATAGCCTATATCTTCTTCAACAGAAACAACTGGTCGGGTTAAAATGATTTTCTTATATGTTTTGTCGTTATAACCAGATATAGCTGCATAACACGCTAACATAGTTTTACCCGTACCTGCTGGTCCTACTGCGAATACCATGGGTTTATTCATACTGTAGAGTACTCGATTGTAGTCTTTTTGATGGTCATTTTTTGGTACTATAGTTGGATGCGGAATCTGCTCAATCCCCTCCATCTCTCCATCTACGTAATAGTCGTGTTCGTCGTATGATGACGAGAGTGAAAATTTTAAATTGTTGCGACCTCTTTTACCCCCCATACTTTTTACACAGAAGTTTTATTCACCCACCATATAAAGCCACCTAATATTGAAACCAAAACGGCGACTAAAAGACCAAATGAATATTTTTTAGGGTTTTCGTCTGGAGGTTTATCTGGAAGTCTTTCAACATTCTGATTAAGTCGGTCAATTTTTTGTAATAACTTATCAAGTGCTTTCAGGATTTGAAGCTCTCTATCCTTTGGTTCTTCTTTTACATTTACAGTGGTAATCTCAAGAATCATATACCATTTAGCATCTGGTTGAAGAGTTACGTAGTCACCGTCATCTTGTTGTTCATTAATGGTGAAATTCAATTTCTTAATGGATATAGGATTAAAGTAATTTGTTTGTTGATTAAATCGACGCCATTGTTTATCACGTAAAATTGCATTATTACTCCCAGAAAAGTGTCTTTCGAGTGGTACTCTAGCAAGTATTTGCCCTTGTCTTTCATCAAGAATTTGTGCTACTTTGGGAACTTCTGGGCATATGATATCAACATATTTTGCTATGTTTGTACTCCCACTTGCACCACTATCACCTACTTGTGTAATATAGAAATCAGCAATTTTAATACCCAATACCCGACTCATATCCTCGACGTGTGTATTAGACTCTAAAGTGAGATCGAGTGCGAATGTATTGTTCGTACCATTCACAAATTCGGAATCTAACACGATGTACTGAACCTTTTTAGGTACGTCGTCAAGTGACATTTCTAATATCACTGTATATTATATTATGGCAGTTTCTATGGCAACAAAGGCAATTGTATTTACTGGTACTCTCGCTGTGGTGACATTTATAGATGGTATTCGAGTTTTTAACGAGTATAAAAAAATAGATACTAAAGTTAATAAAAAATGATCTCAACCAACTGGGTTCATGCTATCTGCAGAACTATGATTTCTATGGGTCCTGAATATACCACTAATGTTCTCAAGTGGGTCAAGAGCGCCGTTTGGGATGCCCCTTATCGTGTATGGCTTGATATTGAACTTCATAAAATAGCCTATGATCGCGAAGATTGGAAGAATGATCAGCTCTACTCGAGTGACGATGAGACACCTAAGTCGGACTAAAATATCTAAAAAATTAACAATGACTGATTACACTATTCCAATTGGCGAACTCTTTGTTCATTCAAGTGTACCACTTGGTATCCCTGGATTGGCCACGGACGAATTGAGAATTGCTTTTCTTCGAGCTACTGAATCACTTTGTCCAGACGTTCAACGAAAGATCTGGGAAGAGGTTCTTTACTGTACCATACCAATTGAACCACCTCCTGCACCCCAAAAATGCCGTTCGGTTTCCTACAATCGATCGTCGATCTCATTACCCCGAAACCTATTCGAAATGAAAGATCTTTGAGTGATCGAATTTTAACTCAAGATATAATCGAGACGGTTAATGATTGTGGTGAAAAGCGCTACATTCAAATTGAAACCGAGAGAAATCAAAAAAGAGAAAGAGAAACTGATTTAAATATTCTCCTTACGAAGTGTAAAAGGTTACTATCCTTCGTAGAGACAACAAAAAATGAATCAATCTTCAAAAAATTAGTGGCTTTCACTGAAAAAGTAAGACAAGCCTTATATCTCGGTGATGACATTCGAGATTTGTTTCACGAGTTTGAACAAATTGAAAATACTACAAAAAAAAGTTCCAAGTCTTTTAAAAACCTAAGTGATATAACGATGATGGGATAATCAAGTAAAACATGGATCTCTTTCATAAAATAATGGAGCTTGTTGACAAGAACTCGGATAAGATCCCCGAAGGAGACTATCTGGAGTTGTGTGACACTATACATGAACTGCGACGACAAGTGAAACCACCTTCATTTCTTCTTGACCAAAATCAACCACTCATGTATGCACCCATGACCGATGGGCAACCACCCGAATGGATTGAGGATCCATTGCCATCTGATCCTGATACTGCTGCTCAGCGATCACGTGAACAACTTCAACAACGGTGGAGAGAACTTGAGGAAGAGGTTATGTATCCTGGATTGAACCAGTTTCTACAGGAATTGCATGAGGAGTGGTCAGCGACCGATAGTATCGAGCCGGTAGAACCTGGTTCTTATTACCCTCCACCGAGACAGGGAATGCATCAACACGTTGAGGATGGTACTACAGTCGCTGAGGTTTCTATGATGGATATCGACTAACGCCTAGGTCTCACACGTAAACTGTTGAGATCTCGCCAAGCATCTCGAATCACTCGCGGTGGTGCTGATGGATCTATCGTAGCTGTGGTCGCTGTCTGACCTGTTAGCTCTTTTAATTTCAAGTGTAAATGTTTGAGTTCGTTTGATATCTCCACGTACGCCCATTCTGTTTTTGTTGGAAACATTTCATCATTTTCCATGATCTCCATGATGTTTCTTAGATGTTCCATACCTAAGTGAAGCCTAGAATTTATATTTTTCAATAAAAAACAACCAACATGGAAGACTTACGTAACCTCATGGCATGCATCGACGAAATCGCCAGTCAGATTCCTGACGGGATGTATCTGAAGATGGCCGACCAAATGAAACGCGTTCATGACCACATGAACGGCAACAAGAGCATCCACGATGACACCTTCTACTACAGTGACGATGATTCTGTCCTTGATAGTGATGATGACTCGGACAGTGACTTCGCCCCGAATCTCGATCGAACACGTCTCTCTGATATTGCACTTATCAGAGACCAGCTTTATGATCGTGTGAAGAAGATGCACGAGGAGTACAAGGTTCTCATGAAGTGGGAGAAAGAAGTGAGGCGTACTTGGACCCCAATCAAGCGTATGACTGCGTTTCGAAAGACTCAGGCTATCAAGCTGTGGTGTGAAAAGAACGTCCGTTGGGCCCCCGGTGGTGAGGCTGGGGAACTCGTTGGTTACCTAAGCACCGCCGCCGTGAATGGACCGACAAGCGGCTGGACCTGGAA
>ERZ651776.4665-NODE-4665-length-12430-cov-38.325265_pt1 | contig 12430 bp, 7 predicted proteins | sample MGYA00514761_ERZ651776 | MGnify/ENA metagenome assembly ERZ651776 | reverse complement strand
ATGAATATCTCTTAAAACTAAATAAAAATTTAGATTTAAATCAAATTAATCAAATTAAAACCGATTTATTTGGTAAAAATGGTTTAGTTAGTTCTCAATTTAAACAACTTGGAAAAATAGCAGAAGATGAAAGAAAAATTTTTGCTTCTGATTTAAATACGACAAAAGATGAATTACAGGATCTCATTTCTTCAAAAATTGATGAAATTGAAAATAAAGAAATTAATAAAAAATTAGAAAAGGAAAAAGTAGATATAACATTACCTGAGAGACCATTTGCACAAGGCAAGATACATCCTGTTTCACAAGTTATTGATGAAATTTCATCTATTTTTTCTGAAATTGGTTTTAGTGTTGAGGAGGGTCCTGATGTTGAAAATGAATATAATAATTTTACTGCTTTAAATACTCCTGACAATCATCCAGCAAGAGATATGCATGATACTTTTTATTTGGATGAAAAAAAAGAACTGTTATTGAGAACTCATACTTCACCGGTTCAAATCAGAACTATGTTGAGTGACAAGCCACCTTTTAAGATAATTGCACCAGGTAGAACATATAGATCTGATAGTGACCAAACACATGCACCTATGTTTCATCAAGTGGAAGGCTTACATATTGATAAAAATATCAATATGGGTCACCTAAAAGGCTGTTTGAATTATTTTATTAAAGAATTTTTTGAAGTTGATAAAATAAAGATGAGATTTAGACCAAGTCATTTTCCATTCACAGAACCTTCTGCTGAAGTAGATATAGGTTATGAAATTAAAGATGGAAAAATTATAATTGGTGAGGGAGACAAATGGCTTGAAATTTTAGGCTGTGGAATGGTTCATCCTAATGTATTAAAAAATGTCAAAGTAAACCCTGATGAATTCCAAGGATATGCTTTTGGAATTGGAATAGATAGATTGGCAATGCTTAAGTATGGGATCAATGACTTAAGAGCATTCTTTGATTGTGATTATCGATGGTTAAATCAATTTGGATTTGATCCAATTGATGTTCCTTCAAGTTATAGAGGTTTAAGTAGATGAAAATTACATCTAACTGGCTTAAAGAACATCTAGATACAAAATTAGATGAAAATCAAATAATAGAAAAACTTACAGATGTTGGTCTAGAAGTTGAAAGTGTTGAAAAACAAAGTGGTGAATTTGATGACTTCATCGTTGCAAAAATTTTAAAAGCAGAAAAACATCCAAATGCTGATAAGCTTAAAGTTTGTGATGTAGATGTAGGTAAAGAAAATCCTGTCAAAGTTGTTTGTGGTGCTCCAAATGCAATAGAGGGCTTGCTAACAATTTATGCTCCACCTGGTTCAGTTATTCCAAAAAATCAAATGAAATTGGTTGTGAGTAAAATTAGAGGAGTTAGCTCTTATGGGATGTTATGCTCAGAGTCTGAATTAAACTTATCAGATGAAAGTGATGGTATTACTGAGCTTTCATCAAATGATTTTAAAGATAAGATTGGAGATAATTATTTTCCAAAAAAAAATTTAAACGTAATTGATATATCTATTACACCAAATAGACCAGATTGTTTGGGTGTTAGAGGTATAGCTAGAGATTTAGCAGCAGCGGGCTCAGGTAAATTTAAAAATCTTGAAGAAAAAAAATTAAAACAAGATGGAAAACAAACAGTTAATGTTAAAATTGAAAATGATCAAGCTTGCACAGTATTTGGTAGCTGTTTAATTACAGATGTTAAGAATGTAGAAAGTCCTGATTGGTTAAAAGAAAAAATAATTTCAATAGGTCAAAAACCTATTTCAGCTATTGTAGATATTACCAATTATGTAATGCTTGATTTGAATAGACCGTTACACGCTTACGATGTTGATAAAATTGATAAAGAAATAATAGTTAGAAATTCTAAAAAAGATGAAACATTTAAAGCATTAGACAATAAAGAATATAAGCTTGAAGAAGGAATGTGTGTTATCTCAGATGCTACAGGGGTATTAGGATTAGGAGGAATAATTGGTGGAACTAGATCTGGTACAGAACTAAATACAAAAAATATATTAATTGAATCTGCTTATTTTTCTCCAAGATCAATTAGAAAATCATCAAAAATTCTAAACATCGATACAGATGCAAAGTTTAGGTTTGAAAGAGGAATTGATCCATTATCAATTGAACAAGGATTAAAAAAAGCTGTAAGCTTAATCCAAGAAATTTGTGGTGGGATAGCAAGTGAATTTGATATTCAAAAAATTGAAAATTATAAAAATAAGTCTTTAGAATTTGACCCTATTTTATTTGAAAAAATAACTGGCGTTAAAATAGAAAAAAATGAAATAATTAAGATTTTAGATGATCTTGGATTTGAAATTAAGGAAGAGAAAAAAATTTTAGATTTAAAAATTCCTTCTTGGAGACCGGATATTTCCCAAGAAGTTGATGTAGTAGAAGAGCTAATAAGAATTAAAGGTTATGATCAGATCAATATGATTGAGCCTCAAAAAGTAAGAGAAAAAGAAACTTTAAATAAAAAACAAAAATTATTTCATTTTTTGCAAAGAGCAGTTGCATCAAAAGGTTATTTAGAAGCTATTACCTGGTCTTTCACTGACAGTAAAATTAATCAATTGTTTATTGAAAAAAATAAAGAAATTAAGATAGTTAATCCAATTAGTTCAGATCTAGATGTTTTAAGAAGTTCTATTTTTTCAAATTTAATTATTCATTTAAATAAAAATTTAGGAAGAGGGTTTAAAGATTTGTCAATATTTGAAATAGGTCCTACATTTTTAGGTGAAAAACCAGGTGAACAACAAACTGTTGTTGGAGGGTTAAAGTCAGGAAAGAATTCAAGACAGAATTGGCTAGAAAAAGAGAGATTGGTAGATGTGTTTGATGTTAAAAGTGATGTAATTCAATGTTTAGCTGAAGCTGGATATGATAAAGATAAGCTATACTTTGATATAGAGACACCAAGTTATTATCATCCAGGAAAATCAGGACGAGTGTTCCTAAATAAAGGAAAAGAAAAAATAATCGCTTTTTTTGGTGATATTCATCCTAATATTTTAAAAAAATTAGATATTAAAACAGAAGCACTGGTAGGATTTGAAATATTTTTAGATAATATTAAACAACCAAAAAAATCTCTTAAAGATCAAAAAACGCAATATAAATTTTCTGATTTTCAAAAGTCAGAAAGAGATTTTGCTTTCATTTTAGACAAAAACTTCCAAGTACAAGAACTAATTGATGTAATATCTAGTGTAGATAAAGATTTAATAAAATCAGTTAAAGTATTTGATGTCTATGAAGGAAAAAATATCGAAGAAGACAAAAAATCTGTAGCTTTAAATGTGACCATTCAATCATCTGAAAAAACTTTAAATGAAGAGGATTTAAACAAAATCAATCAAACAATCATTTCTACAGTTGAGTCAAAAATAGACGCTAAGATTAGATCGTAGTAATGACAAACATTGATCATATTAGAAACTTTGCAATTATTGCACATATTGATCATGGTAAATCAACAATAGCTGACAGAATAATTCATAGTTGTGGAGGCCTTACAGAAAGAGAAATGAAGGCACAAGTTTTAGACTCAATGGATATTGAGCGCGAAAGAGGAATTACCATTAAAGCTCAAACTGTTAAACTTAATTATAAAGCCAAAGATGGAAAGGAATATATCTTAAATATTATTGATACTCCTGGCCACGTAGATTTTAGCTATGAAGTTAGCAGATCACTTTATGCGTGTGAAGGATCCATTTTAATTGTTGATAGCACACAAGGAGTAGAGGCCCAAACACTTGCAAATGTTTACCAGGCACTAGATACTAATCATGAGATAGTTCCAGTTTTAAATAAAGTTGATTTACCAGCTTCAGATTTAGAAAAAACAAAAAAACAAATAGAAGATGTGATTGGTATTGATACAGAAAATGCCATTCCTTGTTCTGGAAAAACAGGTGAGGGAATTGATAATATATTAGAGCAAATTATTGTGTCATTGCCTGCCCCAGAAGGTGAGCGAGATTCAGATTTAAAATGTTTATTGGTTGATAGTTGGTATGACACTTATATGGGTGTAGTTATCTTAGTCAGAGTCATTAATGGAAAAATTTATAAAAATATGAAAATTAAAATGATGTCTACTAATCAAGAATATATAGTTGAGAAAGTTGGAGTATTCACACCAAAAGCTACAGATATAAAAGAATTAAATGCAGGAGAAATTGGCTTTATAACAACAGGAATAAAAATTTTGTCCGAAACAAAAGTTGGAGACACTATTTGTGATGCAGCTAAGCCCTTAATAGAGGCTTTACCTGGCTTTAAACCAAGCAAACCGGTTGTTTTTTGTGGCTTATTCCCAGTTGATAGTTCAGAATATCAGAAGCTTAAAGATGGTTTGGCAAAACTTCAATTAAATGATGCCAGTTTTTCTTTTGAGGCAGAGTCTTCAACTGCTTTGGGTTTAGGATTTAGATGTGGTTTCTTAGGGCTATTACACCTTGAAATAATTACTGAGAGATTAGAAAGAGAATTTGATGTAAATTTATTAACAACAACACCTGGTGTTGTTTACAAAGTATATTTAAATAATGGTGATACCATTAATTTACACAATCCTTCTAGCTTACCTGATCCAACCCTAATAAAGCGAATAGAGGAGCCCTGGATTAAAGCAACAGTAATAACACCTGACCAATATTTGGGACCAATAATAAAACTATGTCAGGATAAAAGAGGAACGCAAACAAATCTAAGTTACTCTGGTAATAGAGCTGTAATAAATTATGAGCTGCCATTAAATGAAGTAGTTTTTGATTTTAATGATAAGATAAAATCAATGACAAGTGGTTATGCAAGTTTTGATTATGAAATTATAGATAACAGAGAAGGAAATCTAGTAAAGCTTGGAATTTTAGTAAACGCTGAGCCTGTGGACGCTTTAGCAATGATGATCCACAAAGATTTTGCTCAAAAAACTGGAAGAGAAGTTTGTGAAAAACTCAAAGATTTAATACCAAGGCATAATTTTATGATACCTGTTCAAGCTGCAATAGGTGGAAAGATTATAGCGAGAGAAACAATTAAAGGTTTTAAAAAAGATGTTTTAACTAAAATCCATGGTGGTGGAGCAACAGATAGAAAGAGAAAACTTTTGGAAAAACAAAAAAAAGGAAAGGCTAGAGGTAAACAGTTTGGTAGAGTAGAAATTCCACAAGAAGCATTCATAGGAGTGCTTAAAATAAGTAAAGAAAAATGATTTTTAATATTTTTATAGTTATACTTGTTATTTCAAATCTTGTGACAATTTTTTTCTTATATAAAAAAAAAATTAAAAATTTTATATTTAAATCAAAAATTAAAAAAATTAATATTACAGACATTCATGAAATTTTTAATTTAAAAGAAATATCAAAAAATCTTAAAGGTCCTAAAAAAGATGTTATAATTAAAAGTTTTAGCATTACACCAAATAATAATGTTGTTGGAATGACCTCAGATCAAGAGGCTTGGATTATCTCTTCTTTGAGTAAAATAAGTAAAAATATTTTTGAATTTGGAACATGTAGTGGAAAGACAACTTACTTGATGGGATTAAATTCAAATGCAGATACTAAAATTACATCGTTAACCCTTAGTAAAAATAATGTTAGTGACGTTTCAAGAAAAAAAGAGGACAATAAAATTTCATTTAGAAATATTATAAACGAAAGTATTTATAGTAAGTTTTTATTTTCAGGTGAAGAAGTTGAAAATAAAATTAAAGTTATTTTTCAAAATTCATTAGAATTTAATCATCAAGAATATATGGGAAAAATGGATTTAATCTTTATTGATGGTGGGCACACTTATTCAGTTGTTAAGAATGATTCAGAGAAATCTTTTGATATGGTCTCAAAAAATGGAATTATACTTTGGCACGATTATGTTCCTGGAAAACAATCAGCCAAAGATGTTGTAAAATATATTCATGAAATTTCGAAAAATAAAAAGATATTTAGTATCAATGGTACTACATTAGCTTATTTTAAAAATGAGTAAAATTTTGATAATCGATCCTGGTAAAGGCTGGGGACAATTCGTTTCAAAAATGTATTGTTATCAAAAATTAGCAAATTATCAAAATTCAAAAATAATTTTTTTAACAAAGAAATCTACTCAAGCAGAATACTATTTAAAAACCTCTTCTTTTTGTGAAGATGTTATTTATTTAGAAGAACCTAAAAAAGGAATTAAAAATATTTTCAATAATATTAAATCTTCACTTAAAAATATTGAAAAAATTAATAAATATAACTTTAAAGCTTGTTATGTTTTTCATCCATCATTGAGATATATGATAATAGCAAATTTTTCAAATATAAGAGAAATTTGGGGTTTAGGTTTTAAGTTTCAAAACTTTTTTTTTAAAAAAAATAAAAAATTGTATCTAAGTTTTTTTTCAAAAACTAAAGGGGATAATGAGGCTTTAGAATTCGTTAAAAAAATTACTAATACTTCAAAAATTGACTATAAACCCTTATCTAGTATGGAAGCTAGTCTTAGAGATACTGTTGGAATAATTATTGCTGCTTCTGGAAATGAAAAAAGATGGTCAATAAAAAATTATATAAAGGTATTACAATTTTTAAAGGAAAAAAATTATAAAAAATTTTTAATTATTAGCGGTTTAGATCAGTCAAAAGATGAAGAATTAATAAGTGAAAAATTTGGAGATACTATAAATATAATTTTTACAGCAAATAAAAAAATTAAAGATGTAATTCCATATTTAAAAAGATGCAAATTTTGCATAGGCAATGATACTGGATTTTCTCATTTATCAGTTAATTTAGATATTGAAACTATGGTTATCCAAGGTGATTGCCCCCCTCAAACTTACTCAAAACTTTTAAAGCATATTGATATTGAGCCTGATGTAACACGATCATCAACATCAATACATACAATCAAAGCTGAAAAGGTGTTGGACGAATTATCAAATTTTTTAAACAGGAGAGGTGGCCGAGTGGTTGAAGGCGCACGCTTGGAAAGCGTGTAAAGGAGTAATCCTTTCATGGGTTCGAATCCCATTCTCTCCGCCATCAAATTAGCTTTGTTTTAAAGCTTAATTTTCAATTTTTAGAAGACATATATAAAGATAATTAAACATTTTTTTTAAAAAATGTTATAATTATTTTTTCCTTAAATTAAAAAAATGACAAATAAAAATACATATCAGGCAGACTCCATCAAAGTTTTGAAGGGTCTTGAGGCAGTTAGAAAAAGACCAGGAATGTATATAGGTGATACAGATGATGGAACTGGCTTACACCACATGGTTTATGAGGTAGTAGACAATTCTATTGATGAAGCACTCGCTGGCCACTGTAAAAATATAAATGTCAGAATTAATTCTGACGGAACAATAACAGTTAATGATGATGGAAGAGGTATTCCTGTTGATATGCATAAGGGAGAAAAAAAATCAGCAGCAGAAGTTATTATGACACAACTTCATGCGGGTGGAAAATTTGATCATGACTCTTATAAAGTTTCAGGAGGATTACATGGCGTAGGTGTTTCAGTTGTAAATGCATTGTCAGAAAAATTACAATTAGAGATTAATAGAGATGGAAAAAAATATGCTATAGAATTTAAAGATGGAGATGCCAAAGCCCCATTAAAAGTTATCGGAAAATCTAAACAAACTGGAACTCAAATAACTTTTTTACCATCTAAGGAAATATTTTCTTCAATAAAATTTAGCGCAAATATTTTGATTAAAAGAATGAGAGAATTAGCATTTTTAAATAAAGGTATCAAAATTATTTTTACAGACGCTAGTCAAAAAAAAGAAAAAATTATAGAATTTAAATTTGATGGAGGTGTTCTCGAGTTTGTAAATTTTTTAGATGAAAAAAGAGAAAAACTGCAAAATAAAACTGGAAATGATTTATTTAAAAAACCAATTTATATAGAAGGAAAAAAAGATAACATAGAACTTGAATGCTCATTAAAGTGGAACGCAAGTTATGCGGAAGATATTTTTGCTTATACAAATAATATTTATCAAAAAGATGGTGGAACACATTTATTAGGATTTAGAAGTGCATTAACAAGAGTAATTAACAAATATGCAAATGAACATAATTTATTAAAAAAAAATAAATTAGCAATTTCAGGAGATGATATTAAAGAAGGCCTTACATGTGTTTTATCTACTAAAATTCCTGATCCAAAGTTTTCTTCACAAACAAAAGATAAATTAGTCTCATCAGAAGTAAGAATGATTGTTGAGACAGTAGTTAATGAGAAATTATCTATATGGTTTGATCAAAACCCATCAGTTGCAAAAATAATTTTAGCTAAAATTATCCAAGCAGCACTAGCTAGAGACGTTGCTAGAAAAGCCAGAGAAAATGTTAGACGTAAAGGTGCGCTTGAATTAAGTGGATTACCGGGAAAGTTAGCAGATTGCCAGATAGGTAAACAAGATGGAACAGAATTGTTTATTGTAGAGGGAGATTCGGCAGGTGGCTCAGCAAAACAAGGAAGAAATAGAGCAAATCAGGCTGTTTTACCCTTAAGAGGTAAAATTTTAAACACTTATGTTGAAGATTTAACTATAAAAAAGAATGGTAATGGAGATGCATCAGAACAACAAAGAACTAAAGCTTTGTCAAAAATGATTTCTTCTAATGAGATAGTCACATTAATTAATGCATTAGGCCTAGATCCAAAAACTCAAGAAATAGATTTAAAAGATTTAAGATATGGAAAAATTATTATTATGACGGATGCTGATGTTGATGGTTCTCATATCAGAGCATTACTATTAACTTTCTTTAATAATAAACCATTTAATAAATTAATTGAAAATGGCCATGTATATTTAGCTCAACCACCATTATTTAAAATTAATAAAGGTACTAAGGGAATATATATTAAAGATGAAAAAGAATTGGAAGATTATATTGTGAATAACAATAAGGAATTGAAAAAAATTAAAAAAGGAACAAAAGAATTTGCTAAAGAGCTAGATCTTGAAAAATCAAAAATGAATATACAGAGATTTAAAGGATTAGGAGAAATGAACCCTGAAGAATTATGGAGCACAACTCTAGATCCTGAAACCCGAAATTTACTTCAAGTTCAATATTCTAAAGATTTAAAGAAAGATCAAAGTTTAATTCATACATTAATGGGTAACGATGTTGCCTTACGAAGAGATTTCATTATCTCTAATGCAATAAATGTTCAAAATCTTGATATCTAATAATGAAGTTTTTTGAAACTTCAAAACTTCATACATTTAAAAAATCTACCTATATAAGCTTAAGATGGATAGGTATAGTTGGGCAATTAATTGCTGTTAATTTTGTATATTTTTTTTTGAATTTTAAATTTAATTGTTTTGCTTCAAATACGATAATATTTTTTGGAATTCTAAGTAATTTATATTTAATTTTTATTTATAAAAAAACTCAATTATCAGATAGATCAGCATTTATTTTTTTAGTTATAGATATTTTTCAATTAGGTGCTTTGCTTTATTTGACAGGGGGAGTTGCTAACCCTTTTGTGATTTTTTTATTAATACCAAGTGTTTTTTCTTCTTCCAATTTGAGTTTTATAACTAATTCCTTACTTGTATTTTTGTCAACTGCTGTAATTATTTTTCTTACATTTTATTCAGTAGATTTACCAAGTCCTCTAAGTGATCATTTTCATGTTAGTCCATATTATTATTATGCTATTCCTGTTTCCTTAATAATTGCTTTAATTTTTTTAAACTATTTTGCGATGACATTTGGTACACAATCACGTTTAAGAAAAGAAGCATTGTCAAAAATGGAAGAAGTAATGGCAACAGAACATGAGCTTTTATCTTTAGGCGGTCAAGCTGCAGCTGCAGCACACTCTCTTGGAACACCTCTTTCAACAATTAAGATAATTACTCAAGATTTAATAAAACAATTTAAAGGACAAAAAGATATTGAAAAAGATATTGAGTTATTAGCAAGTCAAGTAGAGAGATGTAATGAAATTTTAAAACGTTTAACTCTCAATCCTGTCGAAGAAGATGATTTTATTGATAAAGACTTAGCTATGAGAGATTATTTGTCTGAAATTATTTCATCTTTTAAGGAGATTAGTAAAAAACAATTTATCTTTAATTATGATCAAGACTCAAATGTCAGAAAAATAACCAAATCTATAGAAATAGTTTATGGTTTAAGAAATTTTATTGGAAATGCTAATAAATTTTCAAAAAATACAGTTTACATAAACCTTAAGAGCGATAGCGAAATAACAGAAGTTATAATCGAAGATGATGGAAATGGGTATCCAAGGGATGTTTTGTCAAAAATTGGAGAACCTTATTTGAGCACAAATTATCCTCAAGAAAAGTCACAAACAGGCTTAGGACTTGGCTTGTTTATAGGAAAGACTCTTTTAGAAAAAAATTTTGCATCAATTAATTGTAGAAATTCAAAAACAAGAAGTGGTGCTGAAGTTATTGTTAGATGGAATAATAGAGATCTATTTAATATTTAATGAAACTTTTTTTTTGTATCAAATAAAGAACTTAACTCTGATATCATCACATCACCCAATTCATTAACGTCAGTAATTTTGATCGCTTTATCATAATATCTAGAAACATCATGACCAATTCCAATTGCTAAAACTTCTATTTCAGTTTTGTTTTCAATAAACTTAACCATTTTTTTTAGGTGTTTTTCTAAAAAGTCCCCAGAATTTACGGAAAGAGTTGAATCATCAACAGGTGCTCCATCAGATATAACCATTAATATTTTTCTTTCTTCTTTTCGTTTTTTTATTCTATTGTAAGCCCATGATATTGCCTCTCCATCAATATTTTCTTTAAGCAAACCTTCTTTTAGCATTAGGCCTAAATTATTTTTAGCTTGTCGCCAATGAGTATCTGCACCTTTATATATGATGTGTCTTAAATCATTTAATCTTCCAGGCGTTTTAGGTTTTGAGTTTTTATTCCAGTGTTCTCTACTTTGTCCACCTTTCCAGTTTTTTGTAGTAAAACCTAATATTTCAACCTTCACCGAACATCTCTCAAGAGTTCTAGATAATATATCAGCACAAATTGCTGCAATTGTAATTGGTCTGCCTCTCATAGAGCCAGAGTTGTCAATAAGCAAAGTTACAATCGTATCTTTAAAATCTAAATCTTTTTCTTTTTTAAATGAAAGAGAATTATATGGGTCCATTATAATTCTTGGTAATTTTGAACTATCAAGCAAGCCTTCTTCTAAATCAAATTCCCATGCTCTATTTTGCTTTGCAAGCAGTTGTCTTTGAAGTTTATTTGCAAGTTTAGTGATTACATCCTGAAAACCAACTAATTGTTGATCTAAAGTTCTTCTAAGCTTTGTTGCCTCGTTGGCATTTTCTAAATTTTCTGCTTTAGTTATTTCATCAAATTGAGTTGTAAAAATTTTATAATCAAGATTAATATTATCAATATTTTTTTGAACGATTTGTTCTGAACTTTGTTCATCAGACTCATCATCTGAAAGTTGTTCATCTAAGTTAAATTCATCAACATTGTAATCTGCATCTAAAGTAGCTTGAGTTTCTTGATCATTATTTTCTTCTTTATTATCCTCCTTGTCTTTGTTTTGATCATCATTTGAAGGATTATCTTGTCCTTGGTCTTGATTTTCTTCTCTCTTTTCATCATCTTCATCACTCTGGAATATATCCATTTCTTCTAAAATTTTTGAAAATCTTGAACTGTAATTATTTTGATCTTCCATGTTTTCCTGCAAAAATTTTTTATGTTTTTCTATCGATTGCTCAAAGTCTTTTTCCCAGAAATTTAGCATTCTAGAAGTTAAAGGACTTAGTTTTATTTGATGAAAATTTTTAAGCATATAAAGCTCAAAAGCCTCTGCTACTGGCACATCTTCTTTAGTTTTTAATTGATCTTTTCTTTTACGATTGATTATTTGAGCATAATTTTCATTAAAATTTTTTTCTATTCCTTTAAGCATTTTTCCACCTAATACTTCGTATCTAATTTTTTCAGCTATATTATAAAGTGATCTTGATGAACTATTAGAGGGTAAATTTTTTCTATAAATAGACTCATTAGAAAATTTTTTTTTTAATGCAGCTGAATCTGTTTCAGCTCTCAGCCTCATAAAATCACTTGGATTATTTAGATCTTCAATTTCAATTGTATTTGGTTCTTTTTGTTTTTTTTTATCAGATGATTTGCTATTTAACTCAAAATCATCAGAAATTACTTTTGCTGTAGATGTTAAAGCAAGTTTAAATTTTTCTTTTAGGGTAGTTTCTTTGTTGCTCATTTAGATTTGAATATTTACCAATGACTCTGGCAATTCTTCACCAAAACATCTTTGATAATATTCTGCGATAGTATTTTTTTCAATATCATCACATTTATT
>ERZ651776.4661-NODE-4661-length-12434-cov-4.195598_pt1 | contig 12434 bp, 9 predicted proteins | sample MGYA00514761_ERZ651776 | MGnify/ENA metagenome assembly ERZ651776 | reverse complement strand
AAACCCAATTATGCGGGGGAACAACTCGGAGATTCGAAGAGAGATTGAAAAAAAAAGTTCAACCAGACTAAAGCTCATCTGTCATCATCCGAAAAGCTCTGATAGCATGCGTTTTTTCTCTCGTTTGAGAATGGTCCCCGCGGCGGCCGGTTTTATATCCTCAAAACCTTCAAACATTCGATTAGCTTTTTCTGCAGTCTCCACTGTTTCTCCCTTTTCGCGACTCCAAGGGTCAGCAATGTCCACCTACGCTCATCACTTACCTCCACCGAACACACCACCGAAAATTTACTATCTCCTTCGTTACAACTACGTGGATGATATCATGGAGCGACGAGGTCCTCACCGTGAGGAACACCTTGGCTTGGCGACAAAGTTCCTCAAAGAGGGATCACTTGTTATGGCAGGGGCGGCCGGCGGAATAACAACTGACCCGCCAGCAACTAGCATTGCCGACGAGGGACTATTCGTTTTCCAGAGTGAAGAAGCAGCAGAAAAGTTTGTCGAAAATGACGAGTATAAAAAGAATGGCTTGGTCCTTGACCACAAAATTAAAGAGTGGGTTGTGCCTGTGTACTGAGCAAGTAGTTGTCGATCGTCCGACGACAGTGCGACGACGTAAAGCCGTAGTAAATTGCGTGCCAGTATATGTGGCGTAAACCAAAATTTTTTGCTTCTCTACTCTTCTCTTATTTATTTTCGCCGCAAGAATTTGCTGGTTTCTTTCACGAAAGAGTCAAACATTGCGTTGAATTTCATTCTTGCCTGCCTCCCAACGAATCCGTTGGCAACAATTTTCGCGAGGACATCTCTGTCTGCGAGGACCTCGAAGGCTTTTCGAATTTGGTTTGCGAGGGAGTGATTCCCCCCGCAGAATTCGTTAACGGCAGCTTCGCAGACACTGACAAAGAAATTCAAATCCACAGCGATAAGTGCACCAATGGCGCCACCGCAGGCCTCCACTCGGTCAAACACTCTCCTGGTGAAAACAACTTCGCCGATAATTTTGGAGAGGGGGGCGTTGAACAGATCTGGTTTAGACATGAGGACATTCTGCAAGGACTTTGTCTTTAGATGCTCTTTCGCGATGGACTCGATTCCGCGCAGGCAAGATCGACAAACGGCAGGGTCACTGTGAGTCGTACCCCAGGCCATGCTCTCCATGATGCCGGCAACTAAGTCTGTAGGAACAGTGCAAAGTTTTTCTGGGTAATTCTCAATGGTAAACCCAGTGAGAAGAAAGAACTGAGAGGTGAGCCTTGGGTACTGCAAGAGCCCCGCAGTCATCAGAGGGAGGATCTGGGATAGCCCATAGAAGATGACGTCGGTAACATTTACGCCGCTATCGACCTTTCCGGCGTCGTTGTTCATGTCAAGGAAATCCTTGCTAGCAAGAAAGTTGAGGAGTTGAATCGCGCTCAATACGTCTGCATAGGCCTGCTCCTCCTCGTCATCCTCGCCACCTCTGTAGGCAACGATGCTCCTCTTCGACCCTGTGTGAGTTCCGCAGTACCCCTTTAGGAGCTCCGTGCTCGCCTTGTACAGTTCAACGCTCTCAAAGGCGTTGAGGTAGGATATGTGTTGTTCGGCGTAGTCTCGGAACAGGTTAAGTAAAGCACCCACTATGACCAAATTATCGGCAAATAAAGACAACAGTTTGCTCAGCGTCGGTAGGGCAGGGGTTACAAAGGCTGGTATGTTTGTTAAAGCTGTGTTGTTCGAGGCGGTTTCTTCACTGTTACTGTAGCTGTAGTCATAGTCGTTGATGCTCTTGGCGACGCCGTGATACAAATTGATGTAAAGGAGGGTGGCATCTCCGACGCTTGCGAGGTCACTAATGGAGCCTAGGGAGTTCGAGAGAATAATAAAATGTTCTTGCAGCTTTCGAAGGCACATGGCCCTGATTCCGCTGCTTGTATTATTTGTAGCGCCATTGCCACTGCTTCTTTGGCCGCTATCGCTGACAGTTCCTGCTCCACCATCACACAAAACCCTCAAAACCTCCCCTCTATCTTCGTACGGCAGCCTCTTGAGCCCTACGACCTGGTCGAAGCTAATCTCCTTGACACCATTAATCTCTCCCGCGAGAGCCGCCAAATCCGCCTCCGTCGAAGTGTTTCTTAGCCCCAGACTGTAGAAGCAAATCATACCAAGATCCCGCCAGCCATCGCAGTCCCTTGAAAGCACACGGAGTCCATCCTTGGCGGTAATACCCCCGAGCATTACCAAAGCCTGTCGACATACCTGCCTTTCTAAAGGCCAGAAGCAAAAGTAGTGGTGCGATAGAGTCAAGGCAAAGTCAACGACTTGGTGCGCCGGGGAGGAGATTTGAGAGTTGCTGAGAAGTAGGAGAGTGAGGGAGGGGCGTGTTTGAATGTTAGAAGGGGGGAGAAAAAAACTTGGATTTTACCACGGCACGGCACGACACGGCACGGCACGGCACGATGGCGCCATTTTTGCGTACGTTTTCCAGTACTTACCTGAAAAGTTCCAGTAGAGAGTTGTTTGTCGTCAGATTGGAGGAATAAAGTGTCTTATCAGGGATAATGTAAGGAGGAACAAATCTCGAGAAGAACCACAAAATTGTATGGGCCAAATAAGGGGACAGGTTCGGATCATCCGGCGTCGCCCTAATCTGAGTAGCCTGATGCTGCCCGAGCTGAATCAATAGCCCGACCATGCTTTGTAGGGCAACCGCGCAGTTCGGCTGTCGGAGATTGATCTGAAGGATAATGGCGGGGATTGCGGGGGACTCGCCATCGTTTGCATCTGTCATTAAGAAACCCATTGCCATGATCAGTATCCTGGCTTCTTCCAGCAGTGCTGCTGCATCAGGAGTTACCACCCCAGTATTAGTACCACCTCCAACAACTCCGCTAAACAGGCTCTTGAGATTATTCAGCGTATTTGTGAATGCCTCCACAAGGATCGTCAACGACGAGAGCAAGTCCACCCGTCCAATCTGACTGATCGTAATCAGCTGCTCGTTGAGCTCATCCTCCGCGATGTCTTCCCTAACCTCGTCCAAATCTGTACCCAAAACTGCGTTGCGCCTCTCCTCCGCCCGGGAGATCATCAGGCGACCGACAATGAAGTTCTTGTAGACCGCCGAGATTGAGTTGACCGTCTCGGCGGTGATGGAGTCCGTGTCGTCGACGAGGTAAGCAATCGAAGAAGTCAGCATGTCATAACAGTCCAGCTTCCACTCCTCACTTCCGACAAGCATCTCCAGGTCCCCATCAAACACGTTCTGCACGGCCTCCGCGACGCCCTTATACATCTGCTCGGCCATCGTCGCGATCCCCCTGAGAAAATCCTGAAAACCTCCCAGCTTACTCATTATCTCCAAACCCAAATTCTTACTCAACCTCTCCGATATCGCGCATATATCAAAGCAGGCATTCTCAAAGGCCCCATTCTCCAAGCCCCCACCCTCGGCAGTCAAGGAATGCCACATTCCGCACACCCCGTCGAGCATAGCCTTCGCGTACTCCATTCTCCCCTTGCCGTCGTCCTCTTTAGGAAAGAGACCATCCCCCTTAAAAGATGCCATCTGGAGGAGAAGCTTCCGGAGCTCGGGGACGAGGTGCTTGTGCTGTGTGTGTCGGGGGGAGAGAACCAGAGAGAACACCGTCGAATAAAGAGAAGGGGTAAGGAGAAATTCCCTCCACTGGGCCGGGGGCGTGATGGCCGTCTTGGGCTTGTTGTCACTGAAAGACAAACGGCCGATAGAAGCCGAAGGATTCCAGTCCCAACCGCATACCTCACTCAGAACCCTGCAGCCGCTGGCTTCTCCCGCCATCACCCCGACGGAGCCGAACTCGAAGCACCTCATCAGACCGTTCCGGCCGTCGTTTTGAAAAACCTTCCGAACTTCGTCGTGGTACCCCCCGGCTCGACCCCCGGAGTCGTTCTTGCCCCCGGGGGTGGCACCGCCGGTGCCACCGCCGGTTCCCGTGCCCGACGACCTCCCCCTACTCCCACCCCCAAACTCCGCCACCAGCTGCTCCAGAAACGTATTCGCGTACAGTCTATCGTCCCCTCCTCTACCAATCGCCTCCTCAACTTTCTTGAACAAATCATCCTTGTCGCAGTAAGGCTCAAGCCATACTTGCTTGAATAGAAGAGCGGCTGAACCGGCCGCGGCCCTTCTCGACGTTGCATCGACAAAGTCGTTCTGTCCGTTCTGTCCGTTCTGTCCGTTCTGCACCCCTCCGCCAGTTATAGTCAGCGAGAAGATCAGGGAGAGGAGAGATTGGATCTGCTGGGACCCAAAGGCAGAAAAATCATTCAGGATTACCGTCGTGGCGCAGGTTATGGAGTGGAAGAGGAGGAGGGGAAGGGCAGGAAGGTGGTGGGGGGGGATGTTTTGGGGGTGGTGGAGGGTGGTGGAGAGAACCGAGACAAAGGTTGGGAGGGCGGGGGGGGTTGAAATGAACAAGAGGAGCTGGGAAGGATTGGGGACCAATGAGGCGAGGAGGGTGAAAGGGTCCATAAGGGGAGGGTTATCTAATACCGATTGTGCGTCCAGTTGCGAATCGTGCTGTAAGCCCGGCCGCGCGAAATTGGAAACGTTCCAAAGATTCAAGGTGAATTAATGCCCACAAATTTGCCAAGCAAATTTACCAAGCAATTTTTTTCCACGACGAAACTGATTAAATACAAAAATTTTGACTCGTTTGTACTTCATCTACAAGGGTGATTTTTTCCACGAAAAAAATCACTTAAAAGACATTCCAATTTCCCAAAAAATCACCTTTCAGCCCCGCATCTGCCCGCATCCATAGCTAATCTACACAGATGAATGTGCTACGTGAAACTCTCATCCCGCACCTAACATGTCCTTCGACAGTCCCAACCTTTACGGTGATAATCCTTGCCCACATCGACGCCGGGAAAACAACTCTCTGCGACACTCTCATCCACTCTCTCCACCCTGGAGTAATATCCCCACGTGAGTCCGCGCTGAACACAGCCTGCGGGGGGGGGAAGGATAGGTATATAAGGTGGCTAGACTGGGGCGAGGAGGAGAGGAGGAGAGGTATAACGATCAACGGTAGTGGAATTACTGTGGTCTTTAAGGATTTATTCAACTTGACGTCTGCCAAGCTACCTCCTCCACCCCCACAACAGCAGCTGCAGGCGGGAAATACCAGCCTGATCCAGCTCCTCGATTCCCCAGGTCACCTCGACTTCTCATCTGAAGTCCTCGCCCTTTCGCATTCTCTGACTTCCCCCGGTTGTATCATCCTCTTGGATGCCGTCAAGGGCATTGAGGTCCGCACCGTGCAGCTGATTCGCTTGGGCGTTCAGCGGGGAAGTACTCCCGTCGTGGTGATCAACAAGGTAGACCTCCTCTACGACATAATCGCAACGTCAGATTCGACCAACCCGACGCAAAGGGGTGCCGACCTTGCCCAAGCGTGGTTTCGATTGAGGGGGCTCGTAGAGGAACTCAACGCTGTCACCGCAACAGTTGTGAACTCCTATTTGAGGGAGAGCGAGGTGACCGAGACGGAAAAAGCAAAATTAGAGAATGTGTGGAATTTTGATCCTCGCCAAAACGTCATTTACGGCAGCGCGAGCCAGCTCTGGGGCGTCCGCGTGCGCGACGTCACCCGATACTGGTCGAGTCGGATAAACAAATTCAGCGGAGGTGAAAAAAAAATCTCCCCCAAGCAGCTCCGCACTTTGATATGGAGCGACAGCTGCATCAATCCTAAGACAATGAAAGTGTCGAGGTATAATTCTTCAAAAGAGTCATATTTCTCAATGGATGGGGACGGGGAGGCCGAGGGGGGAATCGGAGAGATTGTTAATGTGCCAATATTTGCCGCGCTCGTTCTTGGCCCTGTGTGGGGTGTTTATGACCTAATAAACGGTTCTCGCAAGGGACCGAAGGAGGATAAGATAGCCACGTTGAAGAGATGGAACGTCCCAGGGTTTTCAATTGATAACGACGACGGAGACGACTACAGCGATTTGGAAGCTCCCAAATACAAGGGCGAGATCGATGGAAGGATACAGGCCGTGATGCGAAGGTTCTACCCGATTGCTCAAGCCGTTCTCTCCGCTGTTACTGATACTGTGCCGAAAGAAAATACAGCCGAAGTGCTTCCCGAGAAGAACGACGACAACGAACTATCTCCTCCAGTGAGGGCGATTGTGCCCAAATACGTCACAGTCGCCAAGGAGAATGTTATTGGTCTTGTAGAAGATTCAGAGGAGAGTGCAATAACGATGGGATTTTTGAAAGTCCTTGAGGGGAGAGTCAAAGAGGGCGACCGCCTCTATGTACTCCCTAGCAGCGACGGCGACACAGTTGGCGACGAGAAAAATCACGACGACGACAGCGTGAATCATGACGTCTACAAGCCGAGCCTGACAGATCCTGTTAAAATTTTTATGATTTGCGGGAGCTCTCTCACCTCCATCAAATCACTTGGACCCGGGAAAATTGGAGCTGTTTACTGTCCTAACATTGAGTCGCTCTGCCCAAAGAGCTCCTTTACGTTGTCAAAGAAGCCGGACAGTTCGCTTGCTATTGATCTGGACAAGGGTGCGCGCCGCATGGATCCTATTCTTAAAGTATCTGTGGAGGCAGAGGGAGGGGTCTCCGAGAGAAAGGTTCTCGAACATGGTTTGCGCAAACTCGGCAACTGCGACCAATCAGTCTCAGTCGAGATAACAGAAAAAGGAGAGTTTTTGCTGGGCGCAATCGGAGAGGTCCACCTCGAGAATACGGTGAATAACTTAAAGGAGACATACTGCGGAGGAAAAATCGGGATTAAAATTGGGGAGGCAGTAATTAGTTACGGCGAAACTTGTCTTGCCGGCGGAGGCAGCGGGGAAGAAGGATGGACGAATAAAGAGCAGACTCCGCTTGGCCAGCTCTCCAACCCAATTTTTAAGAGGGATTTGGCCCTGCTGTGTGAGGATAACACTCAACCGAATTATGGTTATGGATCTAGGAATGGTCGCTGTCGTTTCAGGTTTGACCAGGGGACAATTACACTATCGGTCTGTTCTTCAAAAGATGCATTAGAGGGAGAACACGGAGAATATATTGCCCAAATTTCGTCTACTCAGTGTTCTCTACTACAGGCAAAATCTATCCAACAAGGAAAATGCAGTAGTATCAAGCAGGAGATTATAGCTGGGTTTTATTTGGCTGTTAAAAGCGGACCTCTCATGGAAGAGCCAATGCACTCAGTTACTGTCCTTCTTGAAAAAGTTGAATTTGAAGATGAAGAGGGCACAGCAGATGATAGTACTACTGGAGGAGTAAAACCCAGTGACTTCTCTGGGAGGCTCATCACACAGGTAAAAAATGCGGTCCGAAACGCATTTCTCACATTGCCAGTAAGAATCGTCGAGGTGAGTGAGTGAGTGAGTGAGTGAGTGAGCCAACAAGAATAGTGACAGGATGCGCTCGCTTCAATTTCCACATCGAATGGGAGCTAACACTTCAACTAAACTTTTTTGTTGCGGCGGGCGCGGCAGAGCTACTATGAAGGAGAATTTCAGACAACTCTCACTGCTCTCGGAAACCTGTATGATGTACTAAACAAACGGAGAGGCAAGGTCACCGGCGAGGACATGGTAGAAAACACTGACATGATCCTCGTAAGTGCAGCCATCCCCCACTCAGAGTGCTTTGGTCTGTCTGCCGAGCTCATAGAGAAAAGTAAGGGGGAAAGTGTTGTTCCTATACTGAATTGGTCGCACCATGAGGTCTGCGAAAAAGACCCCTTTTGGATCCCACTTAGCAAGGAAGAGAGAGAAGAACACGGCGAGGTACACGCATTCAAGGATGCCAACAACGTCGCAAAAATTGCAATTGACAAAGTGCGGAAGCGGAAGGGTTTGATGGGCGATGCCATTTTGATCCAAGCTGAGAAGCAGCGAACTCTAAAAACGAACAAATAAGTAGCAAAAAGACCTTTGAAGTAAACATCAAGTATCAAACATGTTCCTCACTGTTAGCAAACCTCAGTGGTAGCAAACTTGTCAGCAATTTGTTCGGCTTCGTTTACGATGTTGACATGGGGTGAGGCTATTTTTGCTGATTTCAATGGTCACCGAAGATGGAGGATGGGACCGACTAAGTCTAATCCGAGAGGCGCTAAGGCGACGATGAAATGGAGACTTAACCATTTCATCCCTCCCAAAAGAATTAATTTAAGAACAATTTCATCACAACAACAAACAACAAACATTGCCAAAAAAGAACTAAAAAAACACGGCCTGGCCTCCTTTCTTCCAAACTCTGCTCCATCATCTGTGCACATTACCTCATGCAAAACGACAGGCAGATATTCAGCAATGATGAGAGGAATCTTTGCCCTCCTAATGATCTTCAGCATATCAACCCGGGTATCGGAAAGTGAGGAGGCTGTAGTTAATATTGATGGCACAACAATATTCCAGTTGGCTTCAGTTGTCGAAAAGGTGACTACAGATATGACTATCGACCAACTAACACGGGCAAGTAGCTTGACCGACATTTTGAGTAACAACTTGGAAAAGAAGGACTCAAACCTCTCTGATTATAATGCAAAGTTGAAGGAGTTCGATCCCCGAGACAAGGCTCTCCTCTTCCACTGGCTTTCCAGTCAACAACTTCTGCCCGCTAATCGTTTTATTGTTGACAGCTCGATTCGTTATCTTCAAATGTTCGGTTATGTAGATGACGCCGCTAACATGAAAAAATGGGCAGTTGATTTCGGTCTTTTTGAGGTTGCTGATCAGCGCCCAAACAAATTAGTAAAAGGGCTCGGGGGGGAGGCATGGCACTCGAACGAAGATCACAGTTTCATTGTGTCAGTTTTGCAGGCCAAAATCTTCCCGATTGCCAAGAGTGAACTTGTAAATATTCAGGAGGGAATGTGGCCTTCCTCCAGAGAATCGACAATTTTCGTGGGGGACTGGCACAATATCGTTCTCTTGAGCCACAACCAAACCACAAAGGACAAAGATATTCTTCTTGTCCTCAACAAAACAATCTCAGCTATCAGAAAAGAGCTTCCCGATTCTTTTTTTGCCGCCAAACTGTCCGCTATTTATCCCGGGACGAAAATTCTGCCCCACTGCGGCCCTGTGAACACCAGAATCCGTGTCCACCTTACGCTAGAAGAAGCAAGACGTCGCGAAAGCGCGAGAATAAGAGTGGGAGACGGGGAAAATAATTGGAAGACCTGGGCGGAAGGCGAGGTTCTCATTTTCGAGGATTCGTTTGAGCATGAAGTAGTCTTCGACGCAAGCGATGATGACCTTGAAATTGATGCTGGAATAGTTGCGGGGAGAGATAGGAGGGTTGTACTACTCCTTGATTTCTTCCACCCGAAGACGACACAAGCGGAAAGAGAATTTGACTCATACCGAAAGAAGTAGAGCGAAACAAAAAGCAGAAACTTTGTCGCGCACAAAAGCTCACATTTTATGGTATTTTACAGAACCTGCAAGTAGAGCGAAACAAAAAGCAGAAACTTTGTCGCGCGCAAAAGCTCAACTTTTATGGTATTTTACAGAACCTGCTTTGTTATACAAGTGTAGTCAATTATTCTTGGAACATGGCGGGGGTCGTTCCTCTCTGCTCTCCACTTACTAGGGTTGTCCCATTTCCAACTCGGTTCGTATTCCTTGTTTTTGTTGTCTTTCATTCTGCTCCGAATCGCTGACTTACTCCCATCCCAGCTTTCGTCTTTTAGCCACAATTTTGGAACGCGATCAAGTCCGAGGGCATATACTTCTAAATCACCATTGGATTTCACGTGACATCTCAACAAATTCTTCCAATGCTGAATTCGAAGAGAGCTAAAACCTTCATTGTGTTGTGCTCTGAAGACGACGAGTGTCAGAGTCAGCCACGTACCGAAGATAAGCCCGGCGACGGGTATTGCCAGGACAAAGAAATAAGCGGCGAGCGATAGGTAGTAAGAAAGTAGCACGTAACGGTCAACAGGTTGGACCCCACCAACGGAGCAGATCAACTGGTGCTTTGTTGTCAGAACACCGGGGATATCTATGAAGTGGTAAAAGTTTTTTACTGTGGGTATGGCGAGAAGGAATCTCCACGTCGCTTCAACCCTGTCTAATACGAAACGCAGCACGTTTCCAGCCTTGCCGAAATCTAAGGGAATTCTTGATTGATGGCTGGAGTGAGCGGAAATACCAACAACGCTGTTGACAGTCTCAAACGCATTATCGAAAAAGGGTGAAAAGTGGTCGTTGTATTCCTTCGTCAATTCCTCTACTAAAGGAGACGACGTCGCAGCCTTGCTCAGCTGGGTGGCGTCGCTCGCCCACTCTGTAGCAAACGATATGAATATTAGACAAAACAAGGCACCAATCACGTGGGCAATGCCATGTGCGCAGCCCCAGCAGACGCGTGTCCTTGGCGGCAGACACTCGTCAGTAAGCACATACAATGATATCATCATGATCACAACACTCATCGGCGAGATGAATCCGATTCTAAATATTCTATCAAGAAGCTCGAGCAACTTCCAAACGAACCAAGAGAGAAACTCCAGGAAACCATCCAAATCACGAGAGAAGTCATGGCCATCGAACTCGGCCATGATTCCGCACAAAGGAAACAAGCTCCAGCAGATGAGAAAGTACATCAACCCCCACACGACATCGAGTCTCCAGTTCCTCCAGCGGAACTGCCAAATATTTAGAAATGACAAATTCGTAGAAACCTTCTCGTTAGGGTAGCTGCAAACGCGCTTGAACGGCGTCTTCTTCACCCCGACATTAATTTCGTTCTCAAACGTGTGAGTGGGGTGAAGAAAAGCACCCCCTCCTCCGGAAACGATTAGTTCGGGAAGATTCTGTCCGTAGCCGTCGGGATCAGCCGCGTCATGTTCATCATCGCTGTCAACTGCTGGGAGGTCGGAAGCGCGACGCATCTTTGCCTTGTCCGGCACATGTCGCGTGTAATGGTGAAGGTCCCCGGCGAGGCGACACCGAACCTTGCCACGAAGCGTGCTCCTCATCAATTCCCGGAGATTAGGCTCCGCCAAATCCTCCGGATCGATATCCTTGTTCATGCCATCAATGGTCCAAAAAGGCTCGTGAGTCACAATAACCACGCTGTCAGTCGTTTTGAACCTGTTCTTCGCCACATTTTCGAAAAATCTAAACTGCTCCATGTCGATATCGTTCGCCAGAGCCAGGTCGCAACCAAAGATCCACCATCCCTTGGGAAGAGCGAGTGCGAAGTAAGAGCGGTCCTGGGGCATGAGCCAACCACCTAGCCACGAGCGTGACAAGACAAGGCGCGAGAAGGTCGCCAATCCATCAAACCAGTCATGATTACCGGGTATGACAAATGCACGAGGACCTACCATGTTGGTATTATTTTTTGAATCCCAATGATTGGACTTATCGGTGGACAGCTCGTGCTTTCGAAAGGAGGGCGGCGGAGGCATAGCGTCCTCGAAAGTGCGAAAGAAACGCTTCTCATAATTGTAGGCCGAGGGCTCCGGGTACGCAAGGTCCCCGCCGACAACAAGGAAGTCACCACGTGGCAAGCTCTTATTCATCTTTCCGTTCTTGCTGAGCACCTTAAGAGAGGGGGCGGCCAGAACCTTAGCAACTTGGTAGGACGAGTTGAAACCGTCACCGCAGTCGGCCATGAAATCAAACCAGCATTCATCGTTGCCAGCAAGATTTTTAGTGCAGTCAAAAATCGTCCCCCCATTCGTGTCGTCGTCGTCCGCATCAGCGGACTTGCTCTTCTTTTTCCCCTTTGTCAAATCTTTCTCTCGAACGAGTTGCATCGTCCGAGCATCGAAGCGATTAAGGAAAACAATCGCCTGCACAAATATATCAAAGGCTGTGTATATAAGGAGGAGCGTATACCAAGGAACCATCCCGAGCGTTCCCGACGGACGCTTGGGGAGCTTAGCTACCGAATCATCAGAGTCAGACTCAGAGCTTTCATCATCACTGCAAGATTCCTGGTCAAGATTGATCTCATTCGAGTCAAAACTATGGCTTGCTTGACGACGCATTTTATCCTGTTTCAGTTTCTTTGTTCTGCGCCTCTCCGCTTTGACTTCGCGCAGCACAACTGCTATGATAGCAATGGCGATAATAGAAGACCAAACGAGGTAGATTTGATCCTCTGAATCGTTGTCATTAAATAGGACCGCGCAGACAAGGCTGTTCTCGATCGTAAACGCATCCGCGGTCCTTGACCAGCAGTGAGAGTAGATAGTGGACGTGATTGTGGATGTGATGATAACTCGACGCAAGATGGCCATCTTCGTCAGGAACAGAATTGGCTTTGATTGTTTCAGCTTATACTTCTTGACAGAATGTATCCCTACTCGCAGCAGAAGAAAAATTATCGCCGAGCTAGCGAAAAGCGGCACAAAAAGACTGAACGCAATGATAACATTGTACTGACCAGTCATGCGAGG
>ERZ651776.4659-NODE-4659-length-12435-cov-14.073394_pt1 | contig 12435 bp, 14 predicted proteins | sample MGYA00514761_ERZ651776 | MGnify/ENA metagenome assembly ERZ651776 | reverse complement strand
ACCACGAGGGCATTAATGAATTTCATGAGTATTTATGCTAATATTTATAATTGAACAAGAGGAATAAGTAAAATTTTATTAATTTATCTCCCTGTGTAATAGTCTTGTAATAGTTGTCCTATAATAGTTGGGCATAATAATTAATCATTATCTGGATTAATTAAAAAGCTGTCATTGTTTGAATTATTGTGATGATAAGATTTTTTCAATTTGAATATTTCCAAAAGTCGCCAATACAACTTAAATCTTCTTTTATTAATAAAGAGTGGAGGATTCAGCTTGTCCCCTAACCCAGTATACTTAATAAATTTAGCCAGACCAGTTGATCCTTGTTTCATAGAAAAATCTATTGAAGAATAGTTTGCTCTAAAGATAGCCTCAAGCAAATCAAAAATTTTTCTATTTACTATTTCAATACTTATTGAATCTTTTCTTTGACCACTCATATATGGTCCACTGTCTATATCATCAAAATAAATAACACCATTGGGTTTTATATATTCAAAAAAACCATATACTTCTTTTTGAACATGAGATTGATTATGTAATGAATCTATATAAAGTATATCAATACCATCTTTAATAATTGGTTTTTTTTTTAATAATGACTCTATATCGGTAGAATCCTGTTGAACAAATTCCCAATTATTAGATTTTACAGCGTCCTTGCAATCTTTAATATCAATTGAAATTAATCTAGAATTACTTTTTTCAGTTATGGCATTTAGAAAAACTCTTGTACTTTGTCCTTTGTCTACTCCGAGCTCAACAATTATAGGATTTTCTCTTCTTGATGCATCGGTATGCATTTCTAATAATTGATTTGCTACAAATCGTAACTCTGATTTTATTTTAGAATTCGCACGTAACTTATTAATATAACTTTCATAAATTTTCATTTTTATCTAAATCTAATTTAGCATATTAGGTTCTTTTTTTTTTAAATTTTGCCTCACATTAATGAATTTCATGAGTATTTATGTTAATATTTATAATTGAACAAGTCTAATAAGTAAAATTATTTACTCTATTTCCTTGTGTAAATTATTTTGTAACATCTTAAAATTTTTAATTAAACATTATATTCTATAAAATTTGTATAATCTGTATATCTTTACTCAATTCTAGAATAAAAATAAGCTTAAACAGATTTGGCCTAATGTCATAGTTTTTTAGTAAAATAAATCAGTTTATTGTTAGTTAATATTGACAAAAAATTATTTTAATAGTCAATAAACAAGTAGCTTTATTTAGAAAAATATTATTAATTTATAATCAATGACAATTAAAATGAAAAAAAAACTTCAATTAATCAAATTAAATTATTACAAAGATAAAAGAGGCTTGTTAACTCCATTTGAATTTAAAAATAAAAAAATTAAGATAAATAATTCATTATTATTTAATGTTAAAAGATTGTTTTTTGTAGTTGGAAATAAAGACTATTTCAGGGGGAACCATGCGCACAAAAAATGTTCTCAAATTTTAATTTGCCTAAATGGAAAAATCAAAATAAAGACAAAATATAAGAATAATTCAAAAAGTTTTCAAATAAGTAATAAAAAAGGTGAGGCACTTTTTATTCCACCTATGGTATGGAATAGAATATATTTTATTAATAGAAATTCCTCTCTAGCTGTTTTGTGTGACTATAAATATGATTTTAAAAAAGAATATATAAATGATTATAAAGAATTTAAAAAATTGAGTTCTAGATTATGAGCATTAAAAATTTTGGTTATTTTGATGATTTAAATAAAAATTACCTGGGGATTTTAAACTCAATAAAAAGAGTATTATCATCTGGGAATTTAATATTAGGTCCTGAAGTTAATAAATTTGAAAAAAAATTCTCAAAATTTATAGGATCAAAGTATGGAATAGGAGTAGGTAATTGTACAGATGCAATATATATAGCCCTAAAAGCATTTAATATCAAACAGGGTGATGAAGTATTAACCGTAGCTAATACAGCAATACCAACTATAACTGCAATTGTTAATACTGGAGCTGTTCCAAAATTTGTTGATGTAAATGAAAATTATTTAATTGACTCAAGAAAAATAGTTCAAGCGATTAATAAACGTACTAAAGCAATAATACCAGTTCATCTTTATGGCAAAACTTGTGATATGAACGAAATAATGAAAATTGCTAAAAAATATAAATTAAAAATTATTGAAGATTGCGCTCAATCTACAGGTTCATCGTATAACAAAAAAAAATCTGGTAACTTTGGTGATATTGGTTGTTTTTCATTTTATCCAACTAAAATTTTAGGAGCATTTGGTGATGGAGGTTTTATAACAACAAATAATTTTAAACTTTTTAAAAAAATGAAAAGAATAAGATTTATGGGAATAGAACAAAATAAAAAAAAATATTTTGCTTATGAACAAGGGACTAATTCAAGGTTAGATGAAATACATGCTTCCGTATTAAATTTTAAGTTAAAATATCTAAAAAATCAAATTTCTAAAAGAATTAAAAATGCAAACAAATATCGTAAGCTTTTAAAGAAAACTAATTTAATTCTACCCAAAATAGAAAAAGATAAACAAGATGTGTATTATGAATTTGTGGTAAGATCAAAAAAAAGAAATAAAATTTTAAATGAATTAAAAAAAAAAGAAATAAATTTAAAGATAACTTATGAATATCCTATATACAAGATGAAACCTTACAGAGAATTTTATAATAAAAATTTAATAAATACAGAAATGTATTCAAAAGAAATATTTTCATTACCTATCTATAATGGAATAAAAGATAAGGATATTGAAATAATATGTAAAAATTTAATTAATTTGGTAAAATGATTTCAATTGTAATACCCGTATTTAATTCAGAAAAAAACATCCACTCTTTAGTGAAAAATATATTTGAAGTATTTAAAAATTTAAAAATAGAAATCAATCTAGTTAATGATGGGAGTAGAGACAATACTCATAACGAATGTTTAAAAATTTTAAAAGAACATTCCGCAAATATTAATTACATAAAATTAAGAAAAAATGTAGGAGAACATAACGCTGTAATGGCTGGCTTAAATCAGTCAAATGGAGATTGGACTATAATAATGGATGATGATTTTCAAACTCCTCCCAGTGAAGCACTAAAATTGTATGACTATGCAATAAAAAATAAATTTGATGTTATTTATGCAAATTATGATGATAAAAAACACTCAATTTTCAGAAATCTAGGAAGTAAAATTAATGACTTAACTGCAAATTTTATTTTAAAAAAACCTAAGGATTTATATCTTTGTAGTTTTAAATGTATATCCAAAAACATCACCAAAGAAATAATTAAATATAAAGGCCCCTATCCTTATATAGACGGGTTGATACTTTCTGTAACAGATAATATTACAAGTATAAAATTAGAACATAAACCTAGAAATATTGGGAAATCAAATTATTCAATTTTTAAATTGGTTATGTTATATATAAATATTAGTACAAATTTTTCAACTATACCAATTCATATTTTTTCAATTGTTGGACTTTTAATTTCTTTTTTCAGTTTTATTTTTGGAATTATTATAATTTTAGAAAAATTATTTTACCCAGATACACCTTTAGGTTATAGCTCTTTAATTGCAGCAATAATATTTTTTTCTGGAATACAGCTAATCTTTTTAGGATTAATAGGTGAGTATGTGGGAAAAATATTAAAAAATGTAAATCATGAAACACAATACATAATTGAAGAAAAAATAATCAAAAATGGAAAAGAATAAATTATTTTATAAATTGTTAAATTATCCATTAATCTATTCATTATCTCAGAAAATAATGTCTGCTACAAGTTTTAGAAAAAATATTATTAAGAATATCATAAAAAAAAAAAATCCATATATTCTTGATATTGGTTGCGGTCCTGGAGAAATCTTAGAAACTTTAAGTGATGTTAATTATTTTGGATTTGATGTTAATAAAAATCATATTAATTTTGCAAAAGAAAAATACAGAAATAAAGGTATATTCAAATGTTCTAAATTTTCTTCAAAAAAAATTAATAAAAAAATTAAATTTGATTATGTTCTTTTGCTTGGTTTGCTTCATCACCTTAATGATAAGCAGTCATACTTTTTATTGTCAGAAATAAAAAAAGTATTAAAAAAAAATGGAATGTTAATTACTTTGGACAATATTTATATAAAAAACCAGAACATTATTGCAAAAAAATTAATAGATTTGGATAAAGGTGAAAATGTAAGAACAAAAAAGCAATATCTTAAAATTTTAGATAAAGATTTCAAAAAAATTCAATGTAAAATTTACGTTCAAAAATTTATACCTTATACATGGTTTGTATCTAAATCTTATCTCTAAATTTTAAAAGATAAATATCAGTCATATAGAAAACTGTTTTTTTTGATATAATTTCAACATATTCTGATATAATTTTAAGTTGTTCAGTAGGTGATGTCTTTGTTCCATCATGTGCTTTGAAATTAAATGCTAAAATTGCAGCCAATTTATTTAGAAAAGACATTCTTCCTATGCCTACTATCAGCTCACAATTTTCGTTTTTAAGTTTTAAATCTTTAAATAATTTTTGGATTTGATCTTGAGACATATACATCAATACGTGATTTATGACCATGACATTAAAATCATAATCAAAAATATTAACAATTTCGGTATGATCTTTATTTATATCATAATTTAAAATTTTTTTATTTAATTTTTTTTCTAAAAATTTAGTTCCACAACCAAAATCTAATATTGTTTTATCTTGATCATTTAAATTACCAATTTCAATTATTTTGTTTATTATTTTTTCAAAATAAATTTTAGCAATACCGTTATAATAATCTTTATTCATTATTTATTATATATTATTTATTATTTATTATTTTTAATACAAATATAAAGCAATATTAATAATTATATTAGATAAATCATAAAAAAAATTGTAACAATCTATTTTATGAATCAATTAGTAAAAATTTCAATAATATCGATTTTTGTATTATCTGTTTATTTTTATTTGTTTTCATCAGGCTTAATTCATTTTCTTGCTTTAGGATCTAGTTATTATTTTGGTGACTATTTTGCATTCCCAAAAGCAGTAGAATGTTATGTTTTAGGATTTAATCCCACTACAGGTTTGGATAAGCCTGAATGTAAAGGGTTTGACTATGGGTATGCACTTTTAGTTTTTGCTCCTTTCAAAAATTTTATAATAAATTCAAATCCATACACTATACCTTCCATTTTTATAATTATTTTTACCATAATCACTGTAAAAATATTAAAGCCTAAAAATTATTTTCAAATTATAATTTGTTTATTAGCATTATTAAATCCATCTTCTTTATTGCTAATAGAAAGAATGAATTTGGATATATTATTATATTTAATCTTAATTTTTATATGCTTTAATAAAGTTTATCCAATTAATTGGTTTTTGGTAATATATTCTTTTTTAATTAAATTTCATCCTTTCATATTTGGAATAATTATTTTTGTAGAAAGTAAAAAAAGAAAAATTATAAATTACTTTTTTTTATTCTTATTTATACTTGGCTCATCTTTACTCTTTATGTTTATTTATTGGGATGAATACTCATTGGTATTAAAAGAGTCTGGTGGATGGAAAGTTGGATTGCATTATTTATTTTCTATTAAAACAATCGCAAAAGTTTTAAAAGAGTCTTTTTCAATTCATTATGGAATCTGTATTTTAATATTGTATATAATTTTTTTTAATTTGATTTATAGAAATCAAAAAAGATTAAATGAAATTTCTAATAATGATTTTAATTTTGAAAAAAAATTATTTTTCATAAGTTCAAATAGCCTGTTGTTTTTATTTTTGACATTTTCAAATGCTTTTTACAGGGAGGTATTTTTAATTTTAACTTTACCTTATTTATTTATATATGAAAAACAAACCTACATTAAAAAAGTTTTATATATTTTTTGTGTTAAATATTTCTATAATTTTGTTTATACATTGGGTCTAAATTTCGATACATTTTATCATATTGAAAATACTAGATATTATGAAGTTCATTTTTTGATTAATGTTTTTATTAAAGGTTTAATTGATACAATGCTAATGATTATGATTGGATCTATAACTTTAAAAATGAATATTGAAGTTGTAAAGTCAATTATTATTTTAAAAAAAAAGAATTAAAACAAAAAAAATCTAAATGAGAAAAAATTATCTAGAAAAGTGTTTTCCAATTGAATCTCAAACCTCACATTATGATAAAAAAGTTATTTTAAATGTTATTAGTATCTTCCAAAAAAAATTTTGCTACCTAGAAATAGGATCTTATCGTGGCGGAACACTGGTACCATTTTTAATGAGTAAGCATTGTAAGTTAATTTATTCAATAGATAAAAGAAATCAAAAAATAGATGATGAAAGAAATAAACTATTAAGTTACGAAACTATAAGTGAAATAAATATGATTAATGAATTAAAAAAGCACAACCTAAATCTTTCAAAACTTAAAACATTTAATGGCGATATTAAAGATTTTAAAACTAACAAGAAATTTGAATTAGTTTTTATTGATGGTATTCATACAGATACTAATACCTTTTCAGATTTTCTTCATACTTTAGAAATACTAAAAAGAGATTGTATAGTTCTTTTTCATGACACTTCTATAATTTTTAAGTCTTTGGCTATTATTAATATTCTTTTAGAAAAAAAAAATTTTTTATTTAAACTTATAAAATTTAAAGACTCTGAAATCACAGGTCTTTTTTTTGGTAAATTTGCTAAGACAAATATTAATAAATACAATCTTAAAGCTCAAAATTTTGAAAAATTTTCTAAATTAGCAAATGATAATCTTTTGATTGAACAATTTAATAATAGAGTAAAAATAAACTTTAAAATTTCAAGATTTTTAAAAAATAAATATCCATACAAGATTAATCTTAAAAAAAAAGAGACTTTGAATATTACTTAAATAAATATGCTAAAGAAAATTATATCAAAATTTATTAAAAAATTACAAAAAAAAAATCAGCCGAACATAGTAGGTATTAAAACTAATAATTTATACAATTATCATCTTAATAATTTTAGCAAAATTAAAAAAAATTATAAATTAAAGATAATTACTTCTTACGATGAAAATTATAACTCAGTTGGAAACATTACAAGCAAGACAATGTCTAAATATGCCGATAGATTTAATTTGGAATTTGAATTTTTAAAAATGCCCTCAACAGGTAGAGTTCACACATGGAATAAAATTAAATCAATCAAAGATGAAATTCTTAAAAATAAAAATGATTTTATAATGTGGCTTGATGCAGATGCCTTTTTTACAAATGATGCTGAAAATATTATTTCAGTTTTAAATGATAATGATGAAATTTATTTAAGTAGCCATTACTGCAGCGTTCATAAAGGATCGAACTATAAAAATACAATTTTAACAACAAATCGAATTAATTGTGGTGTTATGATATTTAAAGTAAGTGAATTTAATGAAAAATTTTTAGAAAATGTTTGGTCTAAAGAAAATTATATAAATCATTATTGGTATGAACAAGCAGCAATAATGGATTTAGTTGGTTTAAAAGCTGATATAACTGGTAATCTAAATGATAATAAGGGAAATGATTTTTATTTAAAAAAAATAAAATTTTTAACAAAGGAATGGAATTCTATACCATCATTTAATGAAATTAGCACAGAAAGTATAAGGCCATCCATTATTCACTTAGCGGGAATAAAATATGAAGACAGAATAGAATTTTTAAATGACTATTTAAAGAGAGGTAAAATCTAAAAATACTTCAAGAAAGATACTAAAATCAAAGATTTGTTTAACAATATTTAAATATCATTTAGTAGAGCTTTCAGTGATAAGCATTTTAAAGTATTTCAGTTTAGCAATTTCACTTCGATTGGATTAATTAAATATGTCATTGACCTGTTTCCTAAAAACATTTTTTTCATCTTTAATTCTTTTTCTATAATTATCAAAAAAATCTATTTCAGTTTCAAAATTATCAAATATACGAATAATCTTGTTTTTAATCAAAATTAAGTTCTTTCTTTTTTCATCAAATTTAAACTCAATACCAATTGGAACAGCATCTTGATAAAAAGCACTGCCTTCTTTGTTTGTTATTATACAATTTTTAAGTATGCCAGCTTCTCTAGGCAAATGATCTACACCAGGATGAAAACCAAAATCCATATAAATTTTACTCTTACTTAAAATTTTTATTAACTCTCTTATATTGTAACCTGCTAGAGGGATAAATTTTATACTAGAGTTATCTTCAATAATTTTTTTCATGAACTTTGAACTTTTTCTTGGATTATAGCAAATAATATTTTTCTTATCTTTAATAGAAATTTTTTTTGCTGCATCTAAGTATTCTTCTCGAATATAGTCTTTTAACAATAATGAATTTATTTCTTTTGTTTTGAGAACTTTGTACTGGTATTCGGATTGAGATAAGTTCATGTTAATCCCATCAACCTTGGCTATATTGGCAAATGGATAGATCAAATAAATGAATTTCAGATATTTTGATAAACTTAAATTTCCAAATAAATTTCTGGTTAAACTATTCAATAAATTAATGAGATTAAATGGTAGTTTTATTAAAGATCTTAAAAATTTTGGATTATTATCATGAAATTTTGTAATAAAAAAAAAATCTAAACTAAGCCACCATAATACTTTTTGGATATTATGATATTTTCTAGATAATTGGATAGTTGTATTAATTTCAGGAACAATTAAAATATTTTTTTCATTATCTACAATTTTGTTAACGAAGGGAAGATTGTATATTTTATAATTATTATTAACTGGGTTAGTTTGGTTTTCAGGAAAATAATACATAAAAACTTTTTTACCTAGGTTTTTTAGTTCACAACCTAATTGGTGAAGATCTTTAGGTCCACCTGTGTCAATATTCGCTGGCGCCATGATATAAATAATAGTTTCTTTTGAGATATTTAGTTTCATTAATTATATTTAAAATTTAAAGCTTTATTTAAATATTTTGAATCTAATTCACAATTTGTATAACCCTTTTTAATTATATTTAGATATCTTTCTGTTGGAAACATAAATGGAGATTTAATAACCATAGTATAGGTCATTACTTTTTTTCCATAATAATAAAAATAATATTTTTTATATAGGTTAGGATAGTCTTCATAAATATCTAACTTTTTTTCGTCATTTTTTGATATTTCAAACAAAGCCCCTGGAACTAATGAATTTTTTTTAGGCTCTATATCAGCTGCTCTGTATTTACTTCTAAAAGTTAATTTAAAACCTTTAAGATTAATTTTTTTTAAAAAAACACTATCTTTGCATCTTCTTTTCATTTGGAAATGATTTAAATTACTACCGTAGGCAAAATACAACATTTTTATTATCTAATAACTACTTTTATTTTTTTTTTATTAACAAATTCTAATATCTCAGTACTACATTTATCAATTTTTTTTTGATCTTCTGATCGTATAACTATAGATACTCCTAGTTTACCTGCTTGAAAAAAAGGGTAGCTTCCTATTTCAACATCTTTATTGTTATCTTGAACGTTGGTTAATGAGTTTGCAATTTCACTTTCTACAGTTTTTAAACTTATCGTGTGACTAATTATTGGATTTCCCCCTACTATTTTATCTTTTAATCCACCTAACATTGACTTTAAAATTGACGGCACTCCAGGTAAACAAAAAACATTTTCAACATAAAATCCAGGGGCACCACTTGTTGGGTTAAGAATTAAGTTAGCATTTTTTGGCATCCAAACCATTTTCTGTCTTCCTTCATTAAATTCTCCAACTTTATAATAAGCCTCCAATATTTTAAATGCCTCCTGATGAATTTCATACTCAAGGTTAAATGCTTTTGATATAGATTGAGCGGTAATATCATCATGTGTCGGACCGATACCTCCAGTTGTAAATACGTAGTTGTTAACTTTTCTTAAGTGGTTAACTGTTTCAACAATAGTGCTCTCAATATCTGGAATTACTCTAACTTCATTAACTGTCACTCCAATAGAGTTTAACCACTTGGCAATAGTTCCCGTATTAGTGTCTAGTGTTCTTCCTGAAAGAATTTCATTACCAATAATAAGAATTGCAGCTTTATATTTTAAATTTTTTATCATTATTACAGGCAAAAAAAAAGGGTGTCATTTCTAACACCCTTTTTAAATTTTTTTTTAATTTAGTAAATAATTAAAAGCTTTTTCCTATAGTAAAACTAATCAAATCCAACTCTGCATCAGCTTTAAGTATTTTACTATTAGAGTTAGTGTGGGTCACTTCATCAAAGTCAGTTCTAGTTGCTTCAACTCTAACAAACATTGAGTCATCTCTATTGAACTGTGCACCTAAACCTAATACTGTTCCCTTAAGATCTTTTTCTTGAGGAGCAGTATCTGTACTAGCTGTACCTGCGGTTGTTGCTTGTCTGCTAAAATCATCCACTTCTAAATCACCTTGTGAATATCCAAGTCTACCAAACACACTTAATTTATCACTTACAGTGTATGTCGGCTGAACATATGCAGTAATTAAATTTCCAGCACTAACTGTTGCATTAAATCCAGTAGTTCCGTCTAACTTTGCAACTTCTGCTGTTAATGGAACAAAATCTAGACCTAAAGATACACTAAAAACATCTGATCTTTGAAATTGTCGTTCTACAAAAAATGATGGAAGGGCAAAAGTTCCGTCATTTTCGTTTTGAGTTACTGTAGCTCCTGAGTTTTGTGTCTCAGAACCTGATGCACTTAGCTTAGCGTGGCTAAGTTTAATACCTACATTTGTAGAATCAGCTGCTGCTATATTGTAAGCAAACAGGACAGAAACTAATGTTGTTAATATTTTTTTCATGTTATTTCCTTATTTCTATAATTAATTAATTAATGATTTGTTTTTTATATTAATAATGAGAATATTCAACTATATCTTAAAAGAGAATATTCAAAAAATAAGCCTTTTTTGGCCTATTTTGCTCATAAAAAAAAATTATAAAGATTTTTATGAAGTGTTGCATTTATGCATCATATTTAAAGGTAAATAGCTTGATAAATTATCAATGACTAAAATTAAAAGAGAAAAAAAATGAAATTTAATAGTGTTTTAATAAAAGGAAAACTTATTAGAAGATATAAAAGGTTTTTTACTGATATAAAAATTAGTGAAGAAATTATCACGGCTCATTGTCCTAATACAGGATCAATGAAGGGTTTGTTAGATGAGGGTAATGAAGTTTTTGTGTCAAAAAATGATGACCCAAAAAGAAAGCTAAAATATACGCTCGAGATCATAAAAGCTAAAAAAAATTTAGTTGGTGTTAATACTCATTTTGCAAATAAAATTGCTTATCATGGCTTATCAAATAATCTAGTGAAAGAGGTTGCAAATAGTGACAGTATTAAACCTGAAGTATTCTTTGATAAAGAAACTAGATTTGATTTTTTAATTGAAAAGAACAAGCAAAAAATATTTGTAGAGGTTAAAAATGTTACTTTATTTAGGGATGAAAAAACTGCAGAATTTCCTGATGCTGTAACGTCTAGAGGGTCTAAGCATTTAAAAACTCTTATTGAAGCTGTTAAAAAAGGTTATAAATCCTATCTATTGTTCTTAGTTCAAATCCAAGGAGTTAATAATTTTAAAATAGCCAAAGATATTGATAAAGAATATTATGAAAATTATTTACTAGCAAAAAAAGCTGGTGTTATTTTTTTAGCTTATCAATGTAAAATAAGTGCAAAAGAAATTAAGATAGATAAAAAAATTAAAATTATTGATGTCTGATTATTTAGAAAAATTTGAAAAAATGAGAGTTGCTGGAAATCTTGCGGCGAGAACTCTTGATATGTTGACAGAAAATATTAAACCTGGAATTACAACTGATCATATTGATAAGTTGAGTTATGAATTTATAAAAGACCATGGTGGATATTCAGCTCCTCTTTATTATAGAGGTTTTAAAAAATCATTATGTACTTCTTTAAATCATGTTGTCTGTCATGGAATACCTTCAGATAGAGTATTGGAGGAAGGTGATGCTTTAAATGTTGATGTAACTGCTATAGTTGATGAACATTATGGTGATACAAGTCGAATGTTTTGTGTTGGTAAAACCTCAGTTAAAGTAAATAATTTAATTGATGCAACGCACGAGTCTATGATGAGAGCTATAAATTTATTAAAACCAGGATTAAAACTTGGTGACATTGGTTATGAAATACAATCTTTTGTTGAAAAAAAAGGTTATTCTGTTGTTAGAGATTTTTGTGGTCATGGAATAAGCACTACCTTTCATGAGCCCCCTAATATATTACATTATGGAAGAAAAAATACAGGGATGGAGCTTAGACCTGGAATGACTTTTACAATTGAGCCTATGATAAATATCGGTGAATGGGATGTAAAGATGCTAAAAGATGG
>ERZ651776.4658-NODE-4658-length-12435-cov-22.280466_pt1 | contig 12435 bp, 9 predicted proteins | sample MGYA00514761_ERZ651776 | MGnify/ENA metagenome assembly ERZ651776 | reverse complement strand
TTTCACAAATAGAGCAACTACAGACTTATCAGAGTTCATTACTATGCTTGTGGTACTGTTTTCTCCAGACACCCCCGCCCAACTAAAGAAAACGTATTCTTCAGTTGGGGTTGCGTTCAAAACAACGGTTTCTCCCTCTTCAAACTGCGCTGAGCTTGGCAAAAGAGCGCCTCCCTCTGTTGGATTAGTAGAGGTGGTAAGAGTGTATAAAATTGGATCTTTTGAACAAGAAATAATTGCTAAAAAGAAAAGAAAAGAAAAGAATTTCTTCATTAAATTTTGATAAATGTTAATTAATTATAACTCCGTTAGCAATAAATGAGAGTTTAAATTCAGGCTTTATTATTTGTTCAATTTCAGACTTGGATTTTCCAGCATCTTCAGCATAATGCCTAAGCATTTTAATGCTAATAGTGTCTTGTTTTACAAACCCCTCCAATACGGTTTTTTTGTTTTCAAGTCCTGTTTTAGGAACAAAAAACCCATAATCTTTGAAGGTTACTTGAATAGTATCAGTTTCAACTTGAACCTGCATCCAACATCCTTTTTTTGGACAAGAAGATAAAATAGTTCCATTAACCTTGGCAAGAGATTTGTCTTTTGCGTTGTTAATCAATCCTTTCAGGGTTACAGTGTTTTGGGAACTAATTTTTTCACCATAATATTTTAAATCTCCGCTTTGTGCTAGAGATAATAATGGAATAAAAAAGATTAATAAGACAATTTTTTTCATTTTATAAAGATATGAAAAAAGTATTCCTTAAAATGCAAAAGCCTCTTTACTGTTTTTTTGTTTTGTAACATAATTTACATAATAATTGAGTGTTTAAAATTCTTTCAAAAATTCTTATATTACATAAACTGATAAGAATTACAATTTAGTTCAGCAAATGAAAAAACAAATTAAAGTCCCGGCGATATTGTCTTTAGTGTTATTTGGCCTATTGTTAATTCCTCTTGATGGAACAGTGAACAATACTTTTGTTTTTTTTATTGGAAGATTTCATCCAATTATTTTGCACCTTCCTATTGGAGGCTTGGCCGCTTTATTTGTGATGGAAATTATTAATTCATATCGACCACAACTTAATTTGGATTCAGCATGTTCAATATTATTATGGTTTTCAGTTATAACGGTAATTCCATCAGCTATTTTGGGGTTTGTTTTAGCATCAAGCGGAAATTATGATGATGAGCTGTTAAACCTTCATAAATGGCTAGGCTGGCTAACAGCTTTAGTGTGTGTTTGGCTACTTTATTTTAATTCAAAATCAAAAAAAACCTACAGAGTATTTTTATATGCAAATGTGATTTTTCTTCTTTTTGCAGGGCATTTTGGAGGACAGCTTACACATGGCAAAGACTATTTAACTAAGTACATGCCTATAAGCATGAAGAAGGTTTTAAATATTGATGATGAAAGAAATTATCTTGTTGTAGACAGAAAAATTGATTCACTTTCTACAGGCGCAACATATTATACAGATCAAATTAAACCAATCATAGAAAATTACTGTTACAAATGTCATGGACAAGAAAAACAAAAAGGAGACATGAGGTTTGATAATATTGATTGGGACATGGTTAATGGTTTTGATGCTGAAAAATGGAATATGATGTTAAATGAGATTAATCTTGGAGAAATGCCCCCAAGCGACGAGCTACAGCTTTCAGAGGATGACAGAAGAATTTTAGTTGATTGGATAACTGAAAATTTAGATAAAGCAGCTGAAGCTAAAGAAACAGATAGTAAACTAGTGATGAGAAGGCAAACAAAATCACAATACACTAACTCATTAAATGAGTTATTAGGAGTTTACATAAATTTTGGAGATCTTTTGCCTGATGACGGTAAGTCGAAAATGGGATTCACGAATAACGGTAATATTCTTCAAACCTCATCACTTCATATTGATTATTACCAAAAGCTTGCTCGTGAAGCGTTGGACAAGGCTCTGGTAAAAGGAGAAAAACCAAAATCTAGAAGATATAAAGTTGTTCTTGGGAAAAACAAAGGAGATGACGTTTTAGGCGCAGAATTTGGAGGCTATCAGACAGCTCCTATAAACAATAAAGATTTTGATGTACAAATTCTTGACATGAATGGTAAGCCTGTAAAGAAATCTTCCAGCATTGGCGATTCTATTAAAGTATTAAAAAATAAAATAGGTATAGGAATGAGAGGATCGGCAAGTAATAGGTATTATATTGTTGACGAGGGAATGATTTTAAACTCTGCACTGCCTGCAAAAGAAGTCACGCCAAAATCTTGGCAAGGACCTTCTCCCAATTTAAAACTATTAATTAAAGAAGATTTTCCTAGAGAGGGCAAGTATGCTTTTAGAGTTGAAGCCTCTAAAGGATATAATTCGTTATCTATTGAAAGACTTATTGACTTGAGAGAAAAAGAACCAGCTTTAGACTTTGAGAATTCTTTTTCAGTTAATGCAAAAGATTTAAACATAAAGAACAGCTTTACATTTGATAATAAAAATCTAATTCCCAAAGAGTTTGCAACATTTTCTGAAATTGAATTTACATATGATGTTCCTTTTGATGGGATATATAAAATTGATTTAGTTCATCCTTACGTTTCAAATGATGTAATGCCCTCATACCACATTAGATTCTTGGGTCGAAAAGAAGAAGGGGTTATAAGTAAAAGATTAAATATAAATCAAAACGAAAAATTAGAAGAAATTACAACCCCAGTAACTTTAGCGTATCTAACAAAAGGTAAACACAAAGGATTTATTGGAGGGAAATTTTTTGTTGGCTTCAGTAAGTTGATTTTTACTCCAGTAACTAAAGACGATCCATTGCCAAAAACATTACAAAAGGAATCCCAAAAGAATAATTTTCAATATGAAAGAGTAAACCCTTCAATATTAGCATTTGCAGGATCAAGAACAGATGATGGGATGGATTATAAAGCATTGTCTAAGCCAATCGAGGTAAAAAATTCAATGGAAGACTCACAGGTTTTTGAATTTACAGGAATGTTAGAAAACCTCCCTGTTCCTATGGCCAGTGATGATGTAAGTGGAGAGCTTGCTAATATTGTAACTTTTGGACTATGGAATAATCATTTAGTTAAAGAAAGTAGTTTAAAAGGACCGCCTCTATTAATTAAATCTGTAGAATTTGAAGCTCCTTACTATCCAGTGTGGCCCCCAAAATCTTACACGGAAATATTTTTTAAATCTAAGAATCAAAATAATGAGGAAGCATATGCCAATGAAGTCATAGAAAAGTTCATGGAAAGAGCATTTAGAAGAACACTAAATGATAGTGAACTTGATCGTTATATAACTTTTTGGAAGAATATTAGAAGCGATTTTGATTCTTTTGAGGATGGTGTAAAAGAGGTGTTGATTGCTATCCTTTGCTCACCAAATTTTATTTATTTAAATCAGCCTATGAAACTAAATTCCGGTGAATATGATGATGAATATTATTTAGCCTCTCAGCTTTCATATTTTTTATGGAACTCTCCGCCTGATGATAAGTTAATAGAACTTGCTTCTAAGGGGAAGCTATATAGAAACTTACCCAGTCAAATTGATCGTATGATCAAAAACTCTAAAATTGAAAATTTAATTAATGGGTTTTCATATGAATGGCTAAGATTAGACAGGCATAAAAACATGGATGTAAATGTTCAAGAATATGAAGATTATACAAGATTTGTAAAAGAAGATATGTTTAGCGAAACCTACGAATTTGTTAAGCATATACTAATAAACGATTTAAGTATAATGAACTTTATAGATTCTGATTTTGCTATGCTAAATCAAAATTTGGCTGAATTTTATGGGTTAAATGGAGTAGAGGGGAACGAGTTTAGAGCGGTAAAGTTAAATAAAAATCAAAACAGAGGAGGCTTGTTGTCACAGGGTTCTTTTTTGACGGGACACTCTGATGGAACTCAACCTCACGCAATCAAAAGAGCAGTGTGGTTAAAGGAGAAGATATTAGGTGATCATCCCCCTCCACCTCCTCCAAATGTTCCAGAACTGGACTCAGAAACTCCTGGCTTTGAAAAGCTAACTTTAAAAGAACAGTTGTTTCTACACAGAAATAAAGTTTCATGTATGGGTTGTCACAAAAAAATAGATCCATACGGAGTAATATTTGAAAACTATGATGCAACTGGACGATATCAGCTTACAATGAAGGGCAAACCTATTGATTCAAAATCAGTATTGCCTGATGGAAATGAAGTAGATGGTATTCAAGATATGAAGGACTATATTTTAAAATTTAAAACTGAAGACTTTACAAAGTCTATTGTAAAAAACCTTTTTTCTTATGCGAACGGAAGAGATGTTGGGTTTGCTGATGAAAAAGAAATTAAGTATATTGTTGAAAGGGTGAAAAGAGATAATTATAGTTTTAAGACTGTAATTCAGGAAATTATCTACAGTCCATCGTTTTATAAAAAGAAAAAAAATTGGTTTAGTAAACTGTTTAAAAATGAGTAAAAAATCTTGGCATTTAGACCGAAGAACTTTTTTAAAAGGCTTAGGCGTAACTTGTATGCTTCCTTATTTCGAAGCGATGTCAATGACTAATTTTACAAAACTTTCAGAACCTGAAGCTGCAAAAAGACTTTGTTTTCTTTATTTTCCTAACGGTGTTGGTCTTCCCCCAAAGCAAAGTGAGTATTACAAGGATTGGAGTTGGTTTCCAATAGGTGAAGGAAAAAATTACAAACTCACAAAATCACTTTCACATTTAGAAAGACATAGAAATAACATGTCAATCATTGGGGGGTTAAGTCACCCTAGCAGTCGTACTGTTTTGGGCCATATGGCTGGTGATTCATTTTTAACTGGTGGTGATTTACGAGGGTTGTACAAAAACAGAATCTCTGTAGATCAAGTAGCAGCTGCTGAGCTAAGTCAATATACTAGATTCCCATATCTTTCTTTATCAACTGACGGAGGTGTTGGATATAAGTCTAGAACCTCAACACTGTCTTTTAATTCATCAGGTAAACCAATACCTTCTGAACACAGATTAAGAGATATTTTTGAAAGATACTTTTCACCAATAGGTGGAACTTCTACCAACGAAAGGCAAAGAAGCATTAATCAAGGAAAAAAGATTGTTGACTTGGTACTAGAGGACAGTAAAATTTTAAAAAATAAACTCGGCTCTTACGACCAATCAAAGCTAGATGAATATATGACCTCATTAAATCAAGTTGAAATGCAGCTTGTCAGAAACGAAAAATGGCTAGATGTGCCAATGAAAGAATTTGACGCTAGCTTAATTAATTTAGATGTTGACCCGACATCTGCACCACAAGACTATGTTAGATCAATGATGGATTTAATTGTTCTTGGTTTTCAAACAGATTGTACGAGAGTTATAAATTATATGATGGCTAGAGAAGATGGAATGGGGTTTGGAGATAATTTTTCAAAAATTGCTCTTGGATTACAAGGACATCATACAATTTCACATGATGTAGCCACTGGACATTGGGAAGAATGGGGAAGATTAGACAGGTGGTATTCCAAACAGTTTTCATATTTTTTAGACAAAATGAAAAATACAACAGATGTTAATGGTTCTTTACTTGATAATACTTTAATACTTTATGGCAGTGCTTGTAGTACAACCCACAATGCTAGAAATTATCCTTTAATTCTTGCAGGAGGCTCCGATCTTGGGGTTAAACACGGCAGCTATACTGTTTTTGAGGAGAAAGATGAAAGGATGTCGAACTTACTACTTAGCATGCTTAATAAGCTTGATATTGAAAAAGAAAGCTTTTCTGATAGTACAGGAAAATTATCCACTAATATTATTTAGTATAAAAACAAAACTCGTATACGTATTCGATTAATTGCCGAATGTGCAAACAGATGCTTAGACTTATACCTAAGGTTTAATTGTATTGACCATAGTCTTTAGCAAACCATTTTGTTTCTTATCATTCATCAATTGCCAAAACATAATTCCACCTAATTTTTTATCCAAAGCATATTTGGATTTAAGTTTTATTGATTTATGATCATCAAAAGTTGCAAAAATTTTGTTTATACTGTCGTATGCATATGGTGAATTTGCCACATCGTCCCAATAAAAATTAAAATTAGACCTTACATCTTCAAAGTTTATTTGATTATAACTTCTATTCCATTCAGCGTTTTGATGTAGACCATTATTAATATTTGCAACATTTTTAAATGTTTTAATATAAAAGGCTCCTCCAATAAATATTTGACTTGGCTTTACCCCTAAATTCATTAAAGCTTCTATAGATGATTCCGCAGATCTATCTTGAAATTCGTTCGAAGATAGTGCTGTGTGGTGTCCAGTTTTAGTTGAGCCTGATCCATAAAAATCATAGGTCATAAGATTAACATTATCAACCAAAGGCATTACCTTATCCCATTCAATTGAATTTTCAAAAAATCTATTAGATGCGCCTGCAGCAAAACTTAATATGTCATTTTTTTTCATATACTTTCTAAGTTGAACTATTAAGTCTGTAAAGTTTTCACGATCTTCAGGCATGTAACTATGTCCTGGATATCCAGAAATTCCTGGATACTCCCAATCAAGATCAATTCCATCTGCATTAAATGACTCTATTATATCAGCTGTAGAGATTGCAAACTCAATTCGAGCTTTTTCTGAACTAAAAACATCTGAACAGGTTTCACATCCTCCCCAACCTCCTAGTGAAACTAATACTTTTAATTTTGGATAATTCTTTTTTTGGTTAACAATATTCACTAAGGCAAGACTGTCTTTTATATCGTCAATAGCTAATTTATTTCCCTTGAGATGTAAAAAACTATATATTATTTGATCAACTCCGTTTAAGTCAAATTCATCAATCGACTTTTCATCACCTGCATAATAAGCTATAACTTGAGGTTTAATTTCAATTTCTTTTGAATCAAATAAACAAGAAAATACAAGTGGAATAAATAGTAATATTGGGATTAGTTTTTTCATTTTTTAAATGGGATTTATAGTTTTAATAAGATGTTTTGCCAATAAAAACATTAACTCCAGGTTGTAAAGGGTTTCCACTTGCTCTTCTGTTCATCACTACTTGTCCACAATGCCATAAAGCATCAGAAATAGGTCCATTTATTTGATTCCAAAAAGGAAACTCCATTTTTGTTCCTTCCATTTCAAATCTCAGGGTTAATTGTGAAAAGTCAGGATTTAACTTTAACTCATCTTGAATATATTTCAAATTCAATAATGTTTTTTCTCGCAGGTCATTATAATTACCTTTTACAAGGGTAAATTCAAATTCATTCTTTTTAAAAGATGACGAAATCATCTCAGTCAAGCTATATATATGTTCAAGTATTTGTAATGTTGATCTTGTATCATCACTAGGCTTATAATTTAAATCTTTTTCAGTTAACGACTTAGTAGCCCAATAATATCTGTAGCCAAGACCTTCAATCATTCTTGAAACAATATTAGCTTGTGAAAACTCAGTTGGGTATTCTGATATTTCACTAAAGGGTAAATTAGCCTTTAGTTGAGTCGTTTGCCCAAAAGACACAATTGGAACAAACAGTAATAGTAAAAAGAGTTTTTTCATACCTAAATATAACAATTATCTAAACCTTAGCCCTCATTACCAAACATATAAAAACAAAAAACCCCTCAAGAAGAGGGGTTTTAAGGGTGGTCCCACCTGTACTACAACCAGCCTGTTAGTGTATTGATAGTCAACTGCTTACAAAGAGTGGCGGTACACATTGTGTACCATATAACCCTGTACGTGGTACACTTCTGTGTACCACTAAAAAGTGAGTTAGCTAAATCACTTTTTATGATTACTGTGGTTAAAGTTCAGTTTGGCCTCAATTATTTAATTTTTGAAATATTTTATTTCAAAGTTTCCATCATTTTTTTGTTCATAATAGAGGCCCCTGTATTCTTTAGTGGGCTCATAAGACTGAGAGTTAAGATGATCACTTTCGGGAACTAAATCAAGAAGCCCATCTTTGTTAACATCATAAACCAAGGTTCTATACGCCCATTCAATCCACATATCCTGGTTTGAAAACCATGTTTCGGGTTGATTTAATATTGTTATATCGCTTAATTCACTGTCTTTGTATTCAAGGATTTGAATTTTAATACCATCATAATTTTTATTATTGGTGACCATGGGCTCATTTCCTGTCCCAGAAGTTCGTGTGATAATTATTTCCCAAACACCATCATTGTTAAGATCATAAATATCAAAATCAGTTATAATTCCCCATCCATTAACCTTAGGGATTAGAATTCTATTTTCTAGATCAAATGTACCGTCTCCTTTGCCAAAATAAATTCCAGCTCTCCAAAATATAATATCTGCTGCATTATTAAACCAATCAGCTTCCCATTCATGTCCCCCCATGATTAGATCTAAATTTCCGTCTCCGTTAATATCAAACAACTCATTATGATACATCGGTATGATCCTGTGGAAAGGAATATTTGAAAATTTTTTTTCAAAATCACCTGATCCATCACCAAAATAAACAGGAACTTTGTCGGGAGTATATTTATTAAAGCCTTGATTGTTAAAGGGAATTATATCTAAATTACCATCATTATTTAAGTCTCCCATAGCGCCAGTATGAAAATACCCTTTTTGATCATCTAATTCTTTTATAGAATAGTTTCCATCATAAATAAAAATAATATGAGTTGAATCTCCCGTGTAGGGATTCGTGTCAATTCCTGTCCCAATCATTACTATATCATCTAATCCGTTTTTATCAATATCTCCTACTAATAATTTTCTTGTTGACGATTGTGGTGATTGGAAAGAATGCTTTATTTCATTGTCAATAACTATAAAAACCTCTCCTTTATCCTCTGTCAAACAATCAATTTCTGTTAAAAATAAATCAGTTACTTTATTATTATTAAAGTTGCCAAAGGAAGACCAAACTTGTAAACAACCGTTTCCGCTCATAATTGTATTAGTGAAACTTGCGTAATCTTCAAAAGGAGTATTAAGCGGCTGGAAATGAGAGGTTAATTTATTAATTCCTGAAAATAATTCAAAATAATTAATATTAAATTCAAATTTAGCTTTTACTGTTTTAGATCCATCAATCATTATTTGTACTGGGTTTTCTGAGCCAGTTAGATCTCCTGACCATTCAACAAACTCCCAGCCGCCCTTAGGAACTGCAGTAAGTTCCACTATAGTTCCACTATTATAATCCGTAGCTAATCCTTGTTTTATTACTGTCTCAGTTATTGTTCCTTCTCCTTCAATTTCAATAGCTAATGGATATTGCTTTTTAATAAAGTTCGCAACAACTGATTTATTCCCTGTCATTGTTACACTAACACTACTTGATGTTCCAGTCGCACCTCCTGTCCATTTTTCAAAAGCATATTCAGCTGCAGGTGTGGCTGAAACTGTAGCTACATCACCAGATTCATATTGTCCATTAGTAGGAGATAGTGTTCCCCCCTCAGCCGGGTTAGCTGAAGCTGTCAAAGTAAACATAATAGGCTCTTCTACATCTTTATTACAGGAGACGAGAATTATAATACATAAAAACGAGAACAGTTTTTTCATAAAAATTAAATATAAAAAAATTATTCTTTTAATATAAAATGGTACACATAGTACTAACTTTTAGAGCAACTGATAATAGTTTTGTGGTACACAGAATGGTACACAATTCCTTTTTTGATTAAGAAAAACAAAAAACCCCTCAAGAAGAGGGGTTTTAAGGGTGGTCCCACCTGGACTCGAACCAGGGACCACTTGATTATGAGTCAAGTGCTCTAACCAACTGAGCTATAGGACCTGTAATAGGGTGCAATATTAATACATTTTTTTAATACTAGAAAAAGAATACTATTGTTTATTCTCTGTGTTTTGACACAATTCAATTAACACTCCGTTGGTTGTTTTTGGGTGTAAAAACACAATTATTTTGTTGTCTGCTCCTTTTTTTGGGGTTTCCGAAATAAACTCAAAACCTTCTTTCTTTAATCTTTTTACCTCCTCGTTAATGCTGTCTACGTGAAAGGCAAGGTGGTGAGCGCCCTCATTTCTTTTCTCTAGAAATTTTGCAATTGGACCGCGATCATTTGTCGATTGTAGTAGCTCAATTTTTTGGTCTCCAACTTTGAAAAATGATGTTATTACTGACTCTGACTCTACTGATTCTGTTTTATAGTGTTGTTTTCCTAAAAGTTTTGCAAAAAGCTTGTTGGAGGAATCAATGTCTTTAACTGCAATTCCAAGGTGTTCTACTTTATTAATCATAACACTAAATTAAATTAAAAAAATTTGTTTTAATTATTTCATCTTGTAAATGTTTATTTTTACCAAATGGAAAGCAATAGACAAAAAAAAATTTCTAAAATTCTTCAGCAAGATCTAGCAGATATTCTTCAGGGGGCGGCAAGAAAAGGCGGCTTAAAAGGGATTATCATTTCTGTTTCTAAAGTTTCTGTGACTACGGACCTTTCTATCGCAAAAGTATACTTAAGTGTTTTTCCGTCTGGCAAGGCAGACGAAATTCTTGCTGGAATTAAAGCAAACACCCCGCTAATTAAGCACGAAGTTTCTCAAAGGACTAAAAACCAGCTGCGAAGAACTCCAAATTTTATGTTTTTTATAGATGACTCTTTAGATTATATTGAAAAAATTGACAAATCACTAAAAGGAATTGACAATCCGATTAATCCATAAAAATAAGTAGCTCTTGAATTTTTCTTATTATATAGCTAAACGATACCTATTCTCAAAGAGCTCTAATAATGTCGTGAATTTTATGTCTAAGCTGGCAGGACTTGGGGTTGTTGTTGGCTCTGCTGCTCTTTTTATTGTTTTGTGTGGCTTTAATGGACTTAAAGATTACAGTTTAGCCTTTACTTCTTTTGTAGATCCTGACCTTAAGATTGTGCCTGTCAAAACAAAAACATTTATGGTTAACGATTCTTTGCTAAGCGACATTTTGCAACTCGACAATTTTTTAAGCTACACTAAAACCGTTGAAGAAAATGTTTTTTTATCCACCAACCAAACTGGTGATGTTGTTTCTGTAAAAGGAGTCTCTGAGTCTTTTCCTTCAAAAACCGTAGATTCAATTTTATTTGATGGAGAATGGATTTCTGACTCAAATCAAATTGTTTCTGGTTGGGGTATTGCCAACAAGCTTTCTTTTGGGGTTTATGATTATTCAAAAGCTATAACACTTTACGCCCCTAAGCCTGGGAAAAAACAAATTCTTTCAGTTGACAATTCTTTTTCAAAACTAAATGTTGTTAATGTTGGGTTATTTGAAATTAATGAAACTTTGGATTTTTCAGTTATATACGCTGGGGTTAGAGATGTGCAGAACCTTTTAGGCTATGCTGAAAATCAAGTAAGCTCTTTGGAAATTATGTTGAAAAACCCATTAAAAGCCAAAGAGAATGCTGATTTGTTAAGCTCAAAACTTGGTCCTGAATTTAAGATAAAAACAAAAGAACAACTAAACGACACGTTATACAAAATGCTAAACACTGAAGAAATTGCTGTTTACCTTGTTTTTACATTGGTGCTTATAATTGCCCTTTTTAATTTAATTAGCTCAATTATTATAATGATTCTTGAAAAAAGAAGCAATCTTAAAACGTTATATAATTCCGGAGCAACACATGGAGAGATTAAAAAAATATTTTATTACCAAGGCTTAATAATTACTCTTCTTGGTGGAGCTATAGGGTTGTTTGTTGGGTTTCTTTTAATGTTATTGCAGCAAAACTTTTCTGTTTTTATGATAACTCCATCTCTAGCATATCCTGTTTCTATAGACCTTAACACTTTCTTGATTGTTAGTGTTACAATCTTGATTCTTGGAGGTGTTGCGTCTAAAATTTCATCAAGTGTGGTAACGAAAGAGCTTGTGGGAAAGGCTTAAGCAAACTCATAAGAGTTGAACCTTTCGTGTATTTGTTCAAGGGTTGCAAAAACATCTACAGAATCATCACTAGTAACAAGTTTTTGCCTAAAAGGCTTAAAGTCTTGTATGCCTTTAAAGTAGTTGGTATAATGTCTTCTTGTTTCAAAAACTCCAAGCCTTTCACCTTTCCAGGCGATAGACATTTCAAGGTGTTTTTTTGCAGCAGCAACTCTTTCTTTTATGGAAATAGCTGGCAAATGTTCTCCTGTTTTAAAAAAATGTTTTACTTGATTAAAAAACCAAGGGTTGCCAATGCTGGCCCTACCTATCATTGCTCCGTCTAAACCATAATTGTCTCTTATAAGCATTGCTCTTTCTGGTGTGTTTATATCTCCATTTGCAAATATAGGAATATGCATTCTTTGGTTGTTTTTAACTTTTTCTATTTCGTTCCAATTTGCTTCTCCTTTATACATTTGAGCTCTTGTTCTGCCGTGAATTGAAATTGCCTTGCATCCAACATCTTGAAGTCTTT
>ERZ651776.4657-NODE-4657-length-12442-cov-3.286858_pt1 | contig 12442 bp, 8 predicted proteins | sample MGYA00514761_ERZ651776 | MGnify/ENA metagenome assembly ERZ651776 | reverse complement strand
AATTATGGATTCTGACGCTACAAGCGTGCTTCAAAGAACAGAAGTTTTAGATGCTCTTGGCAAAGAGAGAAAAAAATTAATTGTAGTAACCTACCCAGAGGCTATTGTAGAAAAAGTAATTGAAAAAAAGAATTTCGAGAAAAATAATTTGACTATTTCCGTAGGCGAGGAATTAGAATTGGATTTAATCGACGAAATATTAATTGATTTAGATTTTGAGAAAGTAGACTATGTATACGAGCCTGGTCAATTTGCAATAAGAGGGGGGATTATAGATGTTTTTTCTTTTAATTATGAAATGCCTTATCGCGTAGAGCTTTTTGGAGATGAGATAGAGTCTATAAGAGAATTTGATCCTGTTAACCAGCTATCTGTAACAACATTAAACAGAATTAAAATTGTTCCCAATATCAATAATATATCTTTTTCCAAAGATAGAGTTTCCTTTTTGGAGTACCTACCAAAAAACACCACACTATGGGTGAAAGACTTAGAAATATCTCAAAAGAAAATGGAGCAAGGCTTTGAAATTGCTAGCAAAGTTTACAATAAAATAAAAGAAAACATTAAGAATTTTAAAAAAAAGTTTAGTTTAATAAATCCTCTTATTTGTTTTGCAGTAAAAGCAAACTCAAATAAAATATTATTGCGTGAAATCGGCAAACTTGGATTGGGTGCAGACGTAGTTTCCATGGGAGAGTTAATGATGGCATTAAAATCTAGTATTAATCCTAAAAAAATTGTTTTTTCTGGCGTTGGCAAAACTGCAGAAGAAATTAAATATGCAATTGAAAAAAAAATACTCCTTATTAATGCTGAGTCAAAGAGTGAAATTTATGAAATAGAAAAAATTGCAAAAGCAAAAAAGGTAAAGGTCGATATAGGAATAAGAATAAATCCAAATACCGATGCAAAAACACTTAGTCAAATATCAACTGGCAAAAAAGAAAATAAGTTTGGTGTTTCAGAAAAAGAATTTTTACATTTAGTTGAATATTCAAAAAATTCTAAAAATTTAAATCTTAAATGTTTGAGTGTTCATATAGGAAGTCAGATACTTAGTCATAGACCTTACGAAAAGATGCTTTATGTTTTATCAAGAGTTATTGAAAAAACAAAATTTCATTTTGATTATATTGATTTAGGTGGTGGAATGGGCATCGATTACGAAAACAACAACAAAAAACTTAACTTAAAAAAATATGCTTTATGTATTAAGAATTTTGTAAAAAAGTTTAACTCTAAAATTGTTTTTGAGCCTGGTAGATCAATTATTGGAAATTCTGGAGTTTTAATTTCAAAAATTATCTATATTAAAAAAAATTATAAAAAAGACTTTATTATACTTGATGCAGCTATGAATGATTTAATGAGACCAGCTTTATATAATGCTAAACATCGCATAATCCCGGTAGAAAAAAATAATAAAAAAATTAATAAAATTTATGAATTTGTTGGACCAATTTGTGAAAGTACAGATAAATTTTCAACACTTAAAAAATTTCAAAAATTAAGTGAAAAAGACTTAATTGTTATATGTGATGTTGGTGCATACGGAATGTCATTAAGTTCAAACTATAATCTAAGACCTAAGGCGATGGAGTTATTAATTAAAAGATCAAAAATAAAAGTTATAAGTAAACGACAAACGTATAAAGATTTTATATAATTTTAAGTACAAATGATTAGAAGTTTTTTTTTTTCAGTAATCTTTTTTCTTGGAATTGTTTTTATTTCAATACTATTTTTACCCACACTCATGATGCCAAAAAACAGTGTTTTGTTTGGTGGAAAATTAATGGGATTATGGACAGAAGTATGTTTAAAAAAAATTTTATCTACTGAAATAATTGTAAAAGGAAAAGAAAACATCCTCAAAGATCAAAAGTTTTTTATTGCTGCTTCACATCAATCAATGTTTGAGACTTTTTTTCTTCAAACAATTTTTGATTCACCTATTTTTATTCTCAAAAAAGAACTTTTGCTTATCCCAATTTTTGGCTGGTATTTAAAAAAAATTGGATCAGTTTCCATTAATAGAAATAAAATAACCAGAGAAAATATAGGTTTTTTCGATATTATTTTAAATACTGTAAAAAAAACAAATCGACCATTGATTATATTTCCACAGGCAACCAGAGTTTTACCAGCTGAAAGACCTCCTTTTAAAAAAGGGGTGGCTAGGATTTATGAGGAACTAAAAATATGCTGTCAACCTGTCGCAATTAATTCTGGTTATGTTTGGCCAAAAAAAGGTTACAAAATTGCAAATAAGAAAATTACTATATCTATTTTAAAACCCATAGAAACTGGACTTTCTAAAGAAGATTTTATTAAAACACTTGAAAAAAATATTTATTTAGAACTTGATTTAATTAATTAGCCCTTCATAGGCATAACAACATAAATACTATCAAAATCTCCAGGGTCTTTAATTAATGCTGGAGATCCAGTCTCATTGAGAAATACTTCCACTTTTTCTCCATCTAATTGTGAAGCAACGTCAATCAAATATCTAGAGTTAAAGCTTATTTCCAAATCATAATCAAATTTTACATTTAAGCTTTCATTTCCATCACCGCTGTTAGTGTTGTTTACTGAGAGGTCAAGCTTATCTTTTGATAGTTTGAATTTTACACCATCTTTTTTGTCAAGTGAAACTGAAGCCACTCTATCTACAGATCCTAAAAATAATTTAAGATCTATTTCTAGCTTTTTTGAATTATTTTTTGGTATCACCTGAATATAATTTGGAAACTTACCATCTATAAGCTTTGAAATTAAAATGCTATTAGATAGTTCAAATTTTATCTTAGATTTCATGTTAGAAACTTTAACGTCTCCATCATAATTATCTAATAGCGAGCAAAGTTGAAAAATTGTTTTTTTTGGTAAAATTATTGGTTCAAATTCTATTTCTTTTTCTAGCCTAATTTTTGAAATTGACATTCTATGACTATCTGTGGCTACTGCTGTGAGGTAGTTTTTTTCTTCTACTTTTGTTTGGTGTAAATAAATTCCACTTAAATAGTGTCTTGTTTCATCATTGGAAACTGAAAATTTACATTTGTTCAATAATTTTAAAAGATGTTTCGAATTAATTACAAACTCTTTTTTATTAAAATTTTCATCCGTCAATGGAAACTCTGAGGAGTCAATGCAGTTCAAATTAAAAATTGACTTTTCTGACTCTAGTTGAAGTTTACTAGTTTCGGTAAGAGAAAGATTGATTTTTTTTCCTGAGGTAAATTTTCTGACAATATCATGCATAATTGACGATGTTGTAGTGGTTTTTCCTTCTGCCGATACTTCAATATTATTTATTTGATGAATAAAAATCAAATCTAAGTCAGTTGCTGTAATTGTCAGTTTTTTATTACTTACGTTCAGTAAGACATTTGATAAAATAGGTAAGGTACTTCTTTTTTCAATTACACCTTGACAATATCCTAATGCTTGTTGCAAGTCTTGCTGGTTAACACTAAATTTCATTTTGTTTATTATTATAAAGTATTTGATTTTTTAATTTATTAATATTTTCTAACATGTCTGGATCTTTTTCTTTTAATTTTTCTATAGTTTTCACTGAATGAATAATTGTTGTGTGATCACGATTTGAAAACTCTCGACCAATTTCTGGTAAAGACTTAGATGTTAAAATTTTAGTCAAGTAAATCGCTGTTTGTCTTGGTCTTACAAGATATCTAGATCTTCTGGATGATAACATTTCATTTTTACTTATTTTAAAGTATTTACATACAATTGTTTGGATTAAATCTATTGTCACTTTATTTTCTGACAGATTCAGCAAGTCTTTTAAAGTAACTTTTGCCTCTGCTAGGTTAGGAGATTTATTATAAATTCTAGAAAATGAAACTATACGGTTAATTGCCCCTATAATCTCTCTAGTGCTCGTTGTTATGTCGGTGCTAATAAATTCTTGAATTTCTTTTGAAATTTTAATTTGATCTGAATAAATATTATTTAATTCAGCTGTTTTATATTCAACGATTTTTTTTCTTAATTCATGATCTGGTTTTTGAATATCAACTACTAAACCACCAGAAAATCTTGATTTAATTCTTTCTTGTATTCTCGATAGTTTGTTTGGAGATCTATCGGCAGAAACAATAATTTTTGACCCTTTTTCTAATAACGCATTAAAAGTATGAAAAAATTCTTCCTGCATCGCTTCTTTGCCGTTCATAAATTGAATATCATCAATTAACAAAATATCTGTATTTCTAAAATATTCTTTAAACTTTACCATATCATTGGATTTTATTGATTTAACAAATTGATACATAAATCTTTCAGCAGATATAAACATTACTTTATTATTTTTTTTAAGTTCTAGGCCTATAGCGTTTAATAAATGAGTCTTTCCCATTCCAACACCACCATAAATATATAAAGGATTATAGTTGGTATTATTTTCTGAAATTTTTAACGAAGCCTCATAAGCAAGTTTGTTGCTTTGACTTGTAAGAAAATTATCAAATCTTTTGTTAGGATCGATTCGATTATATTGAAGATGGGAGTCTTTTATAAATGATATATTTTCACCTTTATCCAAAGATACAATATTTTCATTATCTTTATTTTTATCAAGCTCAGCTATTTTAAATTCAATTCTAATTATATCTTTTTTATACCGTTTTACTATTTGTAAAATTTGATCTAAATATCTTGATGTAATCCAATCACGAATGAAACGAGTTGGAACTGAAAGCAATATATAATTATTAAACTCGTCTATTAAATTGATTTTTTTTAGCCAACTTTCATATACATCTAATCCAAGCTTACTTTTCATCTCATCCTGAACTAAATTCCAATCAAATACTTCTAACTTCGGATTGTTTATATTTTTATTTGTATAAGTATTATTCATTTTATCGGAGAAAGTTTAGTTAGAACCTTAATTAAATTAAAGCAACAAATAATTCATTATATATATAAGAAAAATAAAATCTGGGATTGTGTAAGTTCCTTTTTTTAAAAAAAATCTTTGACAATATTTTTTTTTATGACTCTTTTTGTAAAAGGGCTTTAATTCATAATTAAAATTGTATTTTTCTCCATTTAATTCTCCCTTGAAACCTGAATACCCAACCGTACCGTAGATCCAGTTGTCCAGACCGTAGCGTAAATTGCTGGGACCGGCATGAGTATCATTAAGCCCGAACCCGGTAATCAGAACTTCACGGATATCCGCTTTATTGTCCCCATCTGTGTCTTTAAGGAAGAGCATATCCGGGGCATGAGCCAAAATCACTCCCCCCCGGGCGAAAGTCATGGATGTGGGAATATTAAAGCCATCGGCAAAGATCGTAAACTTATCCGCCTTGCCGTCCCCATTAGTGTCTTCACATATTTTAATGCGGTCCTTTCCTTTACGACCGTCCTTAAGCTCATTGGGATAATCCACAGATTCCACAACCCAGAGTCGTCCGCGTTTGTCCCATTGAAAATAAATCGGGTTCACAATATCCGGCTCAGACGCAAAGAGCTCGAGTTTAAATCCCACCGGAACCTGAGTGTGCTTCATGCTTTCCTGAGGGGAAAGCGGTAATTGGTAAGGAAGTGGTTCCGGCCTTTTTTCATAGTTTGCAATGTTATCCCGCTTCTCGTACTTCAACGGTTCTCGATTTGCTAAAAAATTTTTATAGCGCTCGTGAACTTTTTCACCCACTGCCCAAAGGATTCCATTTTTGAGGAGTTGGTGAAATTCCGGTTTATTCCACACTCTTTCATCATGCCCAGAAGCAGTATAAAAAACCCGCCCTTTTCCCTCCTCACGAACCCAAGTCCATGGTTCAGGATCCTCATGAGGATCACCAGGCAAAGGATCCCTCACCATCAGCACAGTCCGGTTCTTCGAATTGTGCCGCTCATGAAAATAAGTTTCATCCCATGCCTCCAAGTTACCGATCCCCTGAACGGCAGGATGATTGACTTTTACAACTCTCGGGCTGAAGACAGCACCCTGGTGACTCTTGAAACGGCCTCCGACAAGCTGGTCATACTCGGGGATATTGGCAAAGCACCAGCTCGCACAGTGAACCGGAATAAATCCCTTTCCCGAACGAACAAAAGACAGTAAATTTTCCCATTGACCGGAAGAAAGCTTGGGATGATTGGCATAGAGAAGAAGGCCATCAAATTGGTTAAGGTACTCAGGATCGTCTAATGCTTGGTTTACACTGGTGACATAATCAAAATAAATGGCATCCCGTCCAAGAGACTTAGACAGGATTGGGTAATACTGATTAGAATTATGATGTGTTGATTCGTGTCCAAGAAAAAGAACTCTTATCGGATCGGCAAAAGTCTTACCTATTTGAAAAGTCAGAAATGCTATGAAAAAATATATAAACGTACGGTCCATTTTTTCGGGAATAAAGGTGGGGATAATATTTAAAGGTTCTTAATAATATCATAATTTTATATTAAACAATAGATTGACTTCGTCATTTTTTATTGAAAGTTAGACATATTAATCCTGACAAAAAAAAGGCTTCCCCGAAAGATTTCCTTAAAGAAATCGATCCAAATCATAACTTTCTTGGTATACTGAAAGAAATAAACGGTGTTTCTTTTTTTGTTAAAGATAAAGACTTTCGTTTAATCTTCGCCAATCCTTTTTTCTACAGAAGATTGGGGCTTAAATCACAAAAAGAGTTGCTGGGAAAAGACGATTTCCAGCTTTTCCCGGAACCTCTGGCTAACAAGTTCAGGAAAGATGATGAAGCTATAATACGCGAAAAATTACCCAAATTAGGATTAGTTGAATTATTTCTTAACCAGCAAGGCACACCGTCATGGTACATTACCAATAAATTCCCCATTTTTGACAGGCGAAAAAGAGCTATCGGAATAATGGGAACAGTTCAAAAATACGAAAAAGTTCCAATTAATCATACTCGAGACAAAGAGATGGAGATGGTAATTGAAGAACTGCAAGCGAGTAATGAAGGCACTCCCAGCATTGCAATGATAGCAAATCAGTATGGCCTGTCACATCGCCAACTAAATCGGAGATTCAAAGAAGTAACCGGACTTACCCCTCAACAATTCTCCGTTCAAATCCGCATTGAAAAGGCCTGTAAATTACTCAAGGAATCGAACCGAAGCCTAACTGATATTGGTTACGAATTAGGGTTTTGTGATCAGAGTGCTTTTACTGCACAATTTCGTAAAAGGATGAGTATGACCCCGAGGCAGTATCGTAAACAGTACAGTTAAGGTCGCTTACCTTTTTTTGGCTCTCCGCTTTTCCAAAGCTTAATATTATTGTAGTCATTTTTTGATTTGGGGCCTTTGGTGCTCCTCCCTCGCTTAATATCTTTTTCAAGTAATGCAAGTAGCGAAGCAACCATATCAGGTTTTTCCTCATACAAATTCTTTTTTTCGCCCAAATCAGTAGACATATCATACAATTGTCCAGGTGCAGCGCCAGCAGGAGCCTGCTTTTCTTTGGGAGAAGTCCATCCACCTGATGCCTTTGCCAGTAAGAGTTTCCAGGGGCCCTGCCGGTAGGCAAAATGTCCGCTTATGGAATGATGGATCACACCCTTTCGACTTGAAACAATCTTTTTCCCATGAAGTGCAGGAAGAAAGCTTACGCTGTCTTCCCCACTATTCTCGAGGGCTTTTTGTCCCAATAGGTCTGTCATCGTAGCAAATAGATCAGTAAGGCATATTAATTGATCAGATTCAGATCCAGGCTTTACCCTCCCGGGCCACTTTACAATGAATGGAATGCGATGCCCGCCATCCCAGAGATCCGCTTTGGATCCCCGTAGATCAGCACTTACAATATGCCCCTGCTTGGCCAGTTCACCAATTCCAGCAGCCTTGGAACAACCGTTATCGCTGGTAAAAATAATCAAGGTATTATCCACCTGTCCTATTTTAGTAAGAGCTTTTTGAATTTCTCCGACCACATGATCAGTCTGCATGACAAAATCACCATATTTCCCGAGGCCACTCTTCCCTTCCCATTCCGGAGTGGGAACAATGGGGGTGTGCGGAGAACCGAGAGGAACATAGAGGAAGAATGGTTTCTTTGAATCTTTACGAGATTCGATATATTGAACGGATTTTTGGGTTAAACGTGGAAGCATGTTGATTACAGGATCGTGAGCGATGACTTTATCATCCTCGATCACCGCCTCCATATTACCGGCATGATGAAATCCATGAAAATAATCAAAACCCCGATGAATGGGACCGTCGGGAATTTTTGATCCTACAGGAGGGGCCTTATATTTCTTCTTCGAATATTCTTCTCCACTTTCTGGATCAAGGTATTTAAAATTGAGATGCCATTTCCCAATAATCGCAGTATGATAACCTTCATTTTTCAAAAAACCAGATACCGTTGGACGGTCTTTTGTAATCAAACACGGAGCAAAACCCTGAACAACTCCGGATTGAAGTTTTGTACGCCAACTATATCGTCCCGTCAAAACTCCGTAACGGGTGGGAGTACAGACTGAGGATCCAGAATGTGCATCCGTAAAAACCATACCCTGGGTAGCTAGCTTATCCACATGAGGGGTCGGTATTTTGCCTTTTTCCGGATTTAAACACTGAATATCCCCATACCCAAGGTCATCGCATATTATGTATATTATATTCGGTTTTTCTGCCCATAATGTGGAAAGGCTGAATAATGTAAGCAGGGCGTATAATTTCATGTGCATAATCTAAGCAGTGATGAAAACTGAATCGTTAGACAAATTCAAAATAAGGTTGTCCTTAAATAAAGGTCTGGAAGAAAGCTTGATGCTTGCGAACAATTTGAAGAATGTTTTAGTTATCCCTTTAACCTCAAACACATGCGACACCTCTCCGTAAGCTCAAAACTTTTCTCAAACAACCGCAAGAAACTTTGTGGCAAATTACCCGGCAAAGCAATTGCAGTTGCGAACGCGAATGATGTGCTGCCCACAAATGCAGACGGCACACTTCCACTCCATCCCAATTCCGATCTTTTTTACCTTTCGGGCATTGAACAGGAAGAAAGCTTACTCGTTCTGTTCCCGGATTGTTCCAACCCCAAGCACCGGGAAATTTTGTTCGTTCGTCAACCGAGTGAACATTTAAAGATTTGGGAAGGGTATAAGCATAGCAAAGAAGACGCTCAGAAGATTTCAGGCATTCAGACTGTTTACTGGACCGAGGACTTCGATAATATTTTTCAGCTTCTTGCCGCTGAGGCTGAAGTTTTTTATCTAAATGAAAACGAACACAGTCGAGCAGCCAATGAGGTGGAAACCCGTGAACAACGGTTTAACCGAAAAGTTCTCAAAGATTACCCTCTTCATAAAATTGAACGCTTGGCCCCGCATCTGCACGACCTGCGCTTTTGTAAAAGTGCAGAGGAAATCAAATTGATCAAACAGGCAATTAATGTAACCACAAATGGTTTTCGAAAAGTTCTTCGCATGGTCAAACCCGGGGTAACCGAGTACGAGATTGAAGCGGAATGGGCGAAGGAATTTATTAAATGCAGAAGTAAGTTTGCCTATACCCCTATCATCGCATCCGGATCCAATGCCTGTGTTTTGCACTATTTACAGAACGACCAAACCTGTAGAAAGGGACAACTTCTGCTCATGGATGTCGGTGCCTGCTACGCCAATTACAATGCCGACCTTACCCGTACCATTCCCGTAAGCGGTAAATTCTCACGACGGCAAAAGCAGGTATACAATTCAGTTTTACGGGTCCTACGTCAGTGCATTGATAATGCTACCATCGGAAAAAGCCTCAAAGAATGGCAAAATGATTCTCATGACATGATGACGGAAGAAATGCTCCGGCTAAAACTCATAACCAAAGCACAGGTTAAAAAACAGGATCCGGATCAGCCGGCCTGCAGAAAATTCTACATGCATGGATTAGGGCATTCTCTTGGTCTCGATGTTCATGATGTATCAAATGGCCAGTCCGTCTTTCGGGAAAACTCGGTCTTTACCGTGGAACCTGGCATTTATTTACCGGATGAAGGCTTTGGGGTTCGCCTCGAGGATAACATTCAAATTACGAAAAATGGACCCGTTAATCTAATGTCCAAAATCCCCATCGAAGCAGAAGAGATCGAACAGATAATGAATCGTTAGGGTTCTTCCCCAGAATAGTAAGTTTTTCAGTTCAAATAGAAACTTTCGGAGCCTGTGCCATCTCTGGATCAGGAAGAAGACTAAGGTTTTTCCCTGCTCGAAAGCGAAACCATTTGGCAACCAAAACATCTGGAAAGGTAAGCAAACGGTCCTGAAGTGCAAGTAGGCTATCATTATAAAATTCACGGGCCAAGGCAATCCGGTCTTCGGTGTCGAGCAATTCCTTCATAAATGAACCATAGTTTTGATCCGCACTCAAATTAGGGTAATTTTCAGACAAAACAAACAAGCCGCCAACCAAACCTGCCCCTTGATTAATTCCCTCGCCCAAATCGGCTGTATCACGACTCGTTCCATTCGAACCCGATGAACGAAAGGAAGCAACTAGCTCCTGCACTTCAGATTCGTATTCCGCGATTCCCTTTACACATTTTAACAATCTGGGAATCAAATCGTGACGACGCTTCAATTGAATTTCAATTAGACCCATAGCATGGATGAGACGATTACGCACCCGGATCAAACCATTATACAATATCGTGAGGTAAAAAAGACTAGCAACTGCAAGAAAGATCAGACCCGACACAAAGATCCAACCAGGGTTCTCAAGCATGGCTTCTTGGGGTTCTACTCCAGTCTCCACCGAAATCACGACTACGGGAACAACTAAAGCGGCTACGAAGGAAAAGAGAATTATAATAAAAGACCAAACATTCTTCGATCGGATAATCTGGGACTCGGACTTGGTCGAAATGAAATAATACCGGGCATCCTTGCTTTGGGTAATCATCGGCTGAGCGACCTCTTCCCTGAGTTTGGCCGGACCAAGAATGTAAAGATTATCATTGGGAGTAAGCGAATGCTCTGAAAACCTTCTCCGATGAGTTGAATTTGCAATCGATCCACTTGGTCCTTTTCCATAGTAAAGTGGATCGTTCGGACTACAACTTAGGGAAATAGTGGAAGGAGCATCAACCTTTGCACCTTCCGGTTCGATGAGCAGCTCACCCGTATCATCTTTTAGAAAAAACGATTGAAAACTCCCTCCTGAATCAACCTTCCGCCAGCCACTTTTCGTACGGGTCTTTCGATTCCCGTCCTTGTCCCTGTAGCGTTCCGTTTTCTTCCAATGCTCAGAAATACTCCATTCATACCATACAGTCGGCTCTTCGGTAAGGTAAGTTTGCAACGGGGCATCCGACTTGACGAAACCTTTAACCTCATTTAACCCGAAAAACACCCCTTTTACCTTGGAAGTCGGAACATCCTCAACTGTCCGTTTGAAAAGGACGAGCGATCGCCACCAAAAGAGAAGAGCCAGGGAGATGAAAAATGGAATCAAAGCAAATGCCATGGAAATGATTAATAACAAGAAATTATTTCAGCAGTTGCAAGCCTTTGGAAAAAAAAGAATGCCCAGCATATCTTTTTTCATCAAAAGCAAGTGACTTCTTGACCAAAATTAAAGCGAAATTTATGGTAATTATCCATAAAAACAAAAGCAACCCCTACAATAAATTCCTAGTTAATTAATTTGTAGTAACTACTGCATATCCAAATGAAAAAAATTACTTCTTCTATATTTGTCTCTATCACAGTGCTTCTCGCACTCACTGCAGTTGCAAAAAAACCAAATGTAATCGTCATCATGGCTGATGACCTTGGATACGGAGACCTTGGGTGCTACGGGGCAAAACCAAAAAACTTAAAAACCCCGCACATCGACAAACTCGCCAAGGAAGGACTTAAATTCACCAGCGGATACTGTTCAGCTTCAACCTGTACACCCACCCGTTATTCCTTTCTTACCGGGACCTATGCCTTTCGTGGAAAGAATACGGGGATTGCACCACCCAGTTCTCCTCTCATCATCCCGGAAGACGCCTATACCCTACCCGATATGCTTAAGCAGGCGGGCTATAAAACTGCAGTGGTTGGCAAGTGGCACCTTGGGCTGGGAAGTCCTGGTGTGGGCCCCCAATGGAACGAACAACTTAAACCAGGTCCTCGTGAAATTGGATTTGATTATAATTTTCTACTCCCCACAACCAATGACCGGGTTCCTCAGGTCTATGTTGAAAACCACCGGGTCCTCAATCTTGACCCCAAAGATCCTCTCTGGGTAGGAATGAAGAAACCAAGCGATGATCACCCAACAGGAGTAACCCATCGGGACACTTTGAAAATGGATTGGACTCATGGACACAACCACACCATTCACAATGGTATCAGCCGAATTGGGTATTATACCGGTGGCCATGCTGCCCGCTTTCGGGACGAAGACCTGGCAGACAAATGGGTTGAAAAAT